>Ga0233438_10004746_pt1 | contig 11798 bp, 10 predicted proteins | sample SI_123_September_FD_182720 | JGI IMG/M metagenome (GOLD analysis project Ga0233438, IMG submission 182720) | Seawater microbial communities from Saanich Inlet, British Columbia, Canada - SI_123_September2016_10_MG | ecosystem: Environmental > Aquatic > Marine > Inlet | place: Canada: British...
TTGAAATTACCAAGCACCCGTAACTAAAAACTATTTTGAAAGCATCTTTCTGGAGGCCTAGGGCGGTCGATTAGAGATAAATGCGGCTTAGAGACCAATTTCCGCCATATCGCCAGTCTCCGAAGGGCGCTCGCAATGGCTAAACCTCTTTTAAACCAAAAGAAATAACGGCCCATCATCGGTTTCGGCATTGTAAGTGGCGGACAGGAAGTCTGCATAATTATCGTTCCAGTAACTTCCGTTAACCTTGAATACTAACACATTTATATCATATATTCTCATTTCCTTGATTTCATATTTGCCTTACAATAACTAGATGTTCCAAGAGTTTTGTGGCGTCTAATGGCGAAGAAACTTATAGTACAATCCTTAAATTCAAGACTGGAAGCTGGGCGCGACTGTGACAGCTCCGTCAGCCATTCGGGACGCAGGACCCAGATTACACGTTTGGCAAACAAGGTTGTGAGAGTGCGGTTGCTTGCAGAACTTGCTGGGCAGTCACACATATCCACAAACCAGGAATATATCGACGTAAATTCTGAGCAACTGAGTGAGGCGGTGGAGTTGTTGTAAAAGCGGTTAGCGAACAACAGGCAAATCAGATATCCGGGTTGTGTATCTTGGACTGCGATGCGCGGATCGCATTTTCCATGATCTTTGCACGCCTTCACTGCCAAGCGTAATCGCTTTTTTTCCAAAGCGCCGGTTTATGTGATCAACGGCTTCCACAGCAGGGTTTGGCTTTTTGTCAGCGACATCAAACAAAGTCAGCGGGCGTTTCTCAATGGGGAGTAAATCGTCCAGCATGACACCTGCTTTGGTGAAGCCATATTGGCAGCTGTTGGCCTTGGGCCATGCCGCACGTGCGCACTGTCTTGCTGCACGCACTAACTCAAATGTGTCACAGGACATCGGCGATAATTGTATTGAACGAGATGCTGCATACTGTGGCCGATCTGGCTTATGGCGATTGGTGTGGAAAAATACTGTAAGTGTTCCCGCAACTAATCCATTTTGACGTAGCTTTTCTGCTGCTCTGGTGGCATGAGCCGTGACTGCTTCAAACAGCACATCAAACTCAAACATGGGTGTGCCTGAAGATCGGGTCACGGCCATGCCCTTTCGCGGTGGCTCGACTTCGTCAAGTGCAAGGCATGGCTCACCTTGAAGTTCTAAGACGGTCTTTTCCAAAACAACAGTGCCAACGGAGCGAGCTTGCTTAAGAGGCATCCGCTGTAGGTCTGCCGCTGTATAGACACCAAGTGCGTTCAGTTTTTTGTTGGTTTTGCGCCCTATGCCCCAAATGTTGCCAACGGGCACTTTGGGTAAAATCCAATTGATCAGCTGTTCGTCCATCATATCAAGAACACCATCAAAAAGCGCATTCTTCTTGGCAATGTCATTTGCACATTTTGCCAGCGTCTTGGTTGGGGCAATGCCAACACGCACGGGAATACCGACTCTGCGAAGTACGGCCTGTCGCATCTTTTGAGCGTGTGCTTCTCGGTCTTTAAAGCCGCCCAAGTCCATGAAGCATTCGTCAATTGAGTAGACCTCTACCGTTGGGCTGAACTCTTGGTAGACCTCAACAACTCGGCGGCTAATATCGCCATAAAGCGTATAGTTTGAACTAAACACACGCACGCCGTGTTTGCTGATGACATCCTTTAGCTTATGAAACGGCGCACCCATCTTTATGCCAAGCGCTTTTGCTTCGTCAGAACGGGCCACAGCGCATCCGTCATTGTTTGAGAGAACAATCACAGGTGTGTTTTTAAGGCTAGGTTCAAAAAGTCGTTCAGCGGAAACGTAAAAGTTTGCGCTGTCTGAGATTGCAATAGGGGTCTTCATTCCAGTGGATAGCGCCGTACCACGCCTGCAATCACGCCCCATATCTCGCTGTCTTCGTTTAGCTCAATGTCAGGGAAGTGCTCTTGTGTATTGGCTGGAGCAAGGAAATATCGGTCGTTGCGCTTACGGAGTATCTTTGCCGTGACCGCTCCATCGACCACAGCTAAAACAGCACGCCCAACTCTGCGTTTGCCTGCACGATCAACGGCGATCAAGTCACCGTCCCGAATGCCTACGTCCCAAAGGCAGTTGCCCTCAACACGCCACCAAAAAGTTGATGTAGGGTGACGAACCACCCATGCAATTGGATCGATCTCGTCTTCAAGGTCGTCCGCAGCAGGAGAGGGGAAGCCAGCGCTTACGGATGTTGTAACCACTTTTATGTTTGCGCTGGCTGACGCGACTGGAGATTTGAATTCGAAGACTGGCACAGATTCGCGTCCATATGTTCACTAAATGTTCTCATATCAATTGCACGTGCGAAGTGGCGTCTGTCAAGCGGTAAGCAGGGTTGGATTTGAGAATACGGCTCTATCGACTGCTAGGGCGGGCTTGCGTTTACCGCGCAGGGGCCTATTTCTACAGAATGATTGAAACTGATGATATGCTGCCAGAACATATAAGCGACATCGTGCAGATGGCTCTATCTGATCATGTGAGTTTTGATGATATTAAAGAACAGTATGGGCTGAGCGAAAATCAGGTCAAAGGCCTTATGCGGGCCACGCTTAAAACGGGCAGCTACAAAGCCTGGCGAAAGCGCGTTAGGACATTTGGGGATCGCAGGGCGGTCTATAAATAGTTCTGGCTTGTTTTTACTTTTTAACCTGAGACGATAATGTTTAAGCCTCTTTATTTGCCTCATCAAACTCATCTTTGCTCAACTCATACCCCCGTTATAAGTATATCTCTCTTAAGCCTTGGGAGAAGGTGACTGTTGAGGCGACGGCTCTCGCCTGTTCGACCATGGTTCCGCAACCAGATAGCGGCATCGTTCAAAACCGATGCGCAGGCTGGCCTTACCAACGCAACAATTGTTCTTTCATAGGGCGTCGCCTTTGCCATTATCGCCAGGGAAGAGGTCCTATTTTTTTGGACAGTTTTGCGGCTTAGCTACGATGCATATGGTTTGTACTAATGGCCGTTCATGTCAATCTGCACCATGGTAGGCGGGAAGCGGACGTTCGCTGCGTTCTGGACCGATGGCCGCTATGCGGACAAACCGGCCTTATGCAGATGCAGCCAGTGCTGACGCAGCATTCGTTCGCACTCACAGCAGGTGATGCTCTGCGTTGCGGCAGTTGTCGTCAGAACGGCCATTTGCAGACATGGTTCCGAGCGGAACCAATAATGTACTTTCGCTGCGGCCGAGACAGGCACGAAAGACGCGGGCTAAGCGGCCTTTTGCTGGCGCGGCTATTGCGCATGCAGCACATCCTCGCAGTTGCAGCATCTTTTTACTACAAGGCGGCCTGTCGCGTTGAAGAAGCTGTCCGGTACTACACATTTGGAGGGAGTTTCAAACCCATAATTGACGATGGATTGACCCAAAAATCCGGATAATGGATCTTAGGCTGAAAATTGATATTCAATCCCAGAAAATGCGTCTTCACCAAAGCCATAGGCAAACTTTAGGCCGTTTGGGCCAGCAGTTACACCGTGCTCCGCATTTGCGGGTATGAAGACAGCGGAACCGGCTGAAATATGCAGAGGCTGCCCGTCCATCATGACAACGCCTGATCCCTCAAGACAGAAGTAGAACTCTGGCGGTGCATGGCGGTGCAGGTGCAATACACCGTTTGCGGGAAACGTCGCCACGCCCAGCACCAAGCCGTTTGACGACGTCTTGTCACCTGAGATCAGGGTCTGCCATGTAACATCACCAAAAACGGGATCAAAGCCGCCCTCGACAGGCTGATCTTCCAGGACAGTGACAAAGCCTGTGGGGTTGTCATTTGCCGCTGCTGGGACAAAATCGAAATCTACGGCGGCTTCGGTCAAAGTTGGTACAGACATGAGGCATTTTCCTGAGGATAAGTGTTGATCTATGCCGCAGATATCCACCACTTGCACAAAAAGTAAAAACGATGAAATATGCAATTTATAAGCAAATATTTTTGGTGATAGGCCATGTTTGAAAAGCAGATTAATCTCACGTGGCTTCGCACTTTTGAAGCCGCCGCCCGACACCTGAATTTCACTGAGACAGCGTCGGAGCTGGGACTGACCCAAACAGCCGTCAGCCTGCACATACGGTCATTGGAGGAGCGGCTCGGCAGCCGTTTATTCCACCGGCGCGCCCGACACCTATCCTTGACCGAAATCGGACAGGCCTATGTGCCCACGGTACGACAATCCTTGTCGGACATCGGTCTTGCAACCACGAGTCTGTTCGGGACCGCAACAAGCCGGATGATCACTTTGAAAGCTCCGATATCCACATCAGCCCTTTGGCTCGCCCCCCGTTTGCCGAAATTCAGACACATGCATCCGGATATTGAACTGCGTCTGGTGTCGAACATTTGGACAGACGCGACAGGGTTCGAGGACGTCGATGTCGAATTGCGTGTGGGTCGAGGCGATTGGACCGATACGCCTTCGGAAAAACTCTCGGATGAATACATTGTCCCGATATGCGGGATCGATTTGGCCAAGACTGTCACGAGGCCAGAAGACCTCCAGAACGGGCCGCTTATTCGGATTCTAGGACAAGAGGCGGATTGGGTGCGATACTTTGCGGCTCATGAAATTGCAATGCCAACAGGTGTTTCTGAATACTTCGTCGATACCATGACAGCGGCGATCGAGCTTGCCGCAATCGGTGGCGGCTATGCCGTTGTGATCAAGCGGCTGGTGGATATGGCGAATGCAGCGCGCCCTCGCGTCGGGGTCGTTGGGGAGGCGGTCCCGATTCCAAACGCACACTATCTTATGCGGCCCCGGTCAAAACGCTCCAAACGGCCGGAGGTATTGTTATTTGAAAACTGGCTGCGAGAAGAATTTTCTGAGGACGCCGTTTTTGAATCGTTGACCGGTTCCCCAGAGAATATCCAAACTCATCTCTGACATAATTAAGACTGGTCACATGCGTAAATTCAGCGAAAGGCTACATTGTCCGTAGCCTTCAAGCGCACCGCAATGGCCATGCCAGGATTTGCGTGAATGGCTGGTCTTCCCGCCGCGCGGCAGCACCGAATTTTACACCAACGCAGCATTTTCTTCGCTGCGAGCGCGTGCAGCAGAAAATTCCAATGCACAGGTTGGGCTCCTTACCGTCATTCGCTGCGCCGTCCGCTAATGTCCGTAATGGGCCGGAAGCGTCTACAATAGCTCGACAGCTTCACTCAACTGCTCCAAGCCGCCATTCGCTGCGAACTATATCAATGTAGGCTAAGGGCCGAAGTGAGTTTTCGCTCTGCAAGAGCCAAGATCTGCTTTCAGACTTCTCTGCTTATGATTCACATACCGCTGGAATGTCACACTGGCACAAATCTGTATTTGCAGCTGTTGAGGTGTAATTTTCCGATCGTGCACGCTTTCTTGATGCAATCAAAACAGGCTATTGAGTGATCTGTATATCGGTATCAATTTTACAAACTGAGGCTCGCTTATGCCAAAGCTCAAGCTTAAAGTTGCACATGAGCAAAAGTTGTCGTTTACAAGGGTTAGATTTCCTTTTGGCTAGCCCAGTAGGCCTAATTGGCTAGCGCAATAAGCGTTAAATGTAAGTGGTCGACCTGACTTAGGCTCAACTGAAGGTGCCGCTTCCCGCGATGCGGCCTAATACCGCTGCTGCAAGCAAACCATTGCCAGACAAATAACCGCTGTCCGCGCTACCCGAAACGCCGCAAGCTGCACCGCCGCCAGCGTATAGATTGGGGATGGAGCTACCGTCTTTGCTGATCACGCGTGCGGATGTATCAACCCGAAGCCCACCTTGCGTGTGGAACAGCGCACCTGTGACGCGCACACCGCAAAAGGGAGGGCTGAGAACAGATTTACCAAAGGTGCGGCCAAAACGGTCGGTACTGTCTAATGGGATGTCAGTAATCGTTTTACACAAGGTTCTAGCTGGTAGGCCAAGAGCAAGGGCAAGGTCTTCGAGCGTTGCAGCACTCTTGATTGCCCCTTGTGCTTCGGCGCGTTTGAAATCCTCAAATTGCCGCGCGATTGCGGCGATGCGACCGTCAAAAATGGCATATGCTTCGCTATCTGGTTGCGATAGCACTGCGCGCGCGGCCTCGGAGTAGCCTTGCGCTTCGTTCCAAAAGCGCTCTCCTGCTGCGTTTACTTGAACGCCGCCCTCTGTGATCGTCGCCCATGTAATGAGAATGCCATGAGGATGGGCGACGTTTCCGTGCCCTTGATAGGCCCCGAGGTGTTCGGTTGCTGCACCAATCTGATCTGCCCAAAGCACAGCTTCCCCACGGTTACCGTCGTGCCCGAACCAGAGCCCATCTTCAATCTCGGGCATATGCTTTGATACCAGAGCCCGATTGCCGCCAAAGCCGTTACAGGCAAGGATCAGCCTATCGCAGCCGATCGTCTCAATGCCGCCGTCTGGGCGCTGAGCGGCAATGCCGTGGACTGAGCCATCTGCGAAATAGAGCGTTTCTGCACGACGCTCGCAGATAATGTCGATACCTGCCCGCTCTGCGGCGCTGCGTAATGCGTCAATCAGCTCGCTGCCCGCACGCGTCGGGAGCCCGTGCATACGGCGGCTTGAGTGACCCGGGTAGTCAAAGTCATCAACGAGCGAGAAGGGGAGGCCGTGTGTTTCTGTCAACCAGTCGATCACCGGTGCTGCATTTTGCGTCAATAGATCAACCAGAGCCTGGTTGTTTTCTTGATGGGCCTTAGCCTGAATGTCTGCGGCAAACTGAGCGGAGCTATCTTTGATACCTGCTGCCTTTTGCATTGTTGTCCCCGCTGCGGGTATCAATCCCGCTGAGAGCGCTGTGGAGCCTGACGGAACGACATCGGCTTCGATCACCAAAACCTCTTGCCCAGCCTCGTTTGCGGCAAGCGCAGCAATCAGGCCGCAGGCGCCAGCCCCGATAATAAGTGTTTCCACTGCAAAGTCGAAAGCCTCGGGCGGTGTCTTAATCGTCGGAGCCGTCATAGCGTGCACCTTTTTTGAGCATTTCAGCTGTCCCGATCACAGTGTTGAGGCCGTCAAAGTCAAACATGTGCTCTGCGAAGGGTTTGTTGGAGCCATGTTTGGAAAGGCTTTGATAATAGTCCTGCGCCGTGCGTGCGAGCGCCCGCACGATTCCGCCAGGGAAGATGACGATTGAGAACCCAAGGTCTTCCAGATCATCCGCACCTGTGATGGGGGTTGCGCCCCCTTCAACCATATTCGCCAAAAGCGGAATGCGCCTGGAGAAGCGCGTTGCGATTTGTTCCAGCTGGGTGCGGTCTTGTGGTGCCTCGATGAACAATACGTCCGCACCGGCTTCAAGATAAGCCTCGGCGCGATCTTCGGCAGCTGTGAAACCTTCGACGGCAATTGCATCGGTGCGCGCAATGATGAGCGTTTCTTCAGAAGCGCGGGCATCAGCCATGGCTGCAATCTTGCCGACCATTTCCTCAGCGGAGATCAGTGATTTGTCGGCAAGATGCCCACAGCGCTTGGGGTATGTCTGGTCTTCCATTTGCAGCGCGGATGCGCCTGCACGCTCGTAAAGCCGCATGGTGCGTTGCGCGTTAAGCGCGTTTCCAAAGCCTGTATCGGCATCAATGATCACAGGCAGCGAGCTACGATCTGCAATCAACGTCATCGTATCAGCCATCTCGGAGGCAGTTGTCAGCCCGATATCGGGACGCCCCAGGCGCGTATAGGCGACGGCGGCTCCGCTCAGGTAAAGCGCTTCAAACCCTGCCGCTTCTGCAAGCGAGGCTGTCAGCCCGTCAAATACGCCTGGGGTGACCATGATTTCTTTGTTTTGAAGACGTGTCTTGAGGCTCATGATGTGCCCTCGATCAGGGCCAGTGCTTTGGCGCAGCTCATTTGCTTGGTGACCGTGCCAAGCGAAAGAAGTGTCGCGTCATGCACCTTGGCTTTGAATGCGGCGCAGCCGTCTGTCAGCATAATTGTTTCGATGTTGCGCAGATGCGCATCACGCAGGGTTGAAGCCACGCCCCCATTGGTGACGATCCCACCCACAATAAGATGCTCAATGCCTGTGGCACGCATCAGATATTCAAGCCGTGTCTGGTAAAACGCTGAATAAGCCACTTTTTCGATCACGAAATCCGCAGGCTGAAGACTGTCCACAAGTGTGTGTCCGAAACATCCAGGGGCAAAATCACCCTTACTGAGGAAAGGGCGAAGCTCTTTCAGATGCGGGGCGATAAGAGGTTCGCCGTCTTTATCGGGGACCAGCGTGAACTGTGCCGAGAAATAACGGCCACCCTTGGCTTGAAGAGCTCGAGCCAGAGGCGCGATACGATCGGGGAGGGCACCGATGCTTGCAGCACTTTGCCCTGCGCGCCCGTAAGCTCCTTCGGGATGGAGGAAGTCATTTTGCAGATCAATCGTCAGCAGTGCGGTGCGCGAAAGATCCCATGTGCTTAAGTCACTCATGATTTGTCCTCCCGAGGTTCAATGATGGTATTGCCGAAGCGGTCAACGCGGCCTTGCAGGTGCGGCTCGATCAGAACCGTTGTATCAGGCTGGGTGAGGATTGCGGGGCCTGAGATTGTGGTTCCCACGGGCAGGGCGAGGCGGTCATATATCGCTGTGTCATGCCAAGTGTCGCCAAAATGCACTTGGCGCTTCCCTATCGCTTCGGCGCTTCCTCCCTCTGATGGTGCAAGGGTGCTAAGGTCAAACTTAGGACGCTTGCCTGTCACCGCGCTGCGCAGATTGAGAATGCGCCTCACGCCATTTTGCAAGAGCCTGCCAAAGGTTGCAGAATAAGCCGCATCAAAAGCCGTTTCGATCTCGGTAAGGGTGGGGGCTGTCACATTGCGTCCCTCGATTTTCACAGTGAGCGGAACTGAAACCGTGTGTGTCTGTCCGACGTAGGCCATATCAAGTTCAAAGCTCAGTTCGCGTGCTTCAAAGTTTGTGCGTGCTGCGTCCAGCAGGGCCATACCTTGATCTGTGTGTGTTTGCATGAATACGCCTAATGCGGCCTCATCCAGCGTATCAACAAGGGAGTTGATGGTTTGTACAAAATCCTGCCGCATATCGGCAATCACACAGCCCATCGCTGACGTCACCCCCGGATAGCGCGGTACGATCGCCCGCGCTATTCCGACTTCAGCCAGCATGGCGCCAGAATGAAGCGCGCCGCCGCCGCCGAAAGGCATGAAGGCGAAGCGCTTTGGGTCAAACCCTCGCTCGATACTCACAAGCCGGATCGCGCCAGCCATACGGCTGTTTGCGACTTTCAATATCGCCTCGGCTGCTTCGAGTGTCGTGAGACCTAAGGCGCGGCCCACATGTTCATCAATCGCGCGGCCTGCGGCGGCTACATCAAGCCTCTCAAGCTTTCCGCCGATTGGATTATCAGGGTCAATCCGGCCCAAAACAACATTGGCATCTGTTACTGTTGGGCGGGTGTTGCCAAGACCGTAGGCGACAGGCCCAGGGTTGCTACCTGCACTTTCTGGACCGATATTGAGCAAGCCGCCCTTGTCGACCCAAGCGATTGAGCCACCGCCCGCGCCAATGGTTGTGATCTCGATCATGGGGTTGCGCACGACCATGCCAAAATCAATTGAGGTCTGAGGCGAGAGCATCGATTGCCCGTCTGAAATCAAGGACACGTCAAAACTGGTGCCGCCCATGTCGCCTGTAATGACATTTTCAAAGCCTGCTGATTGGGCAATATAGGCGGCCGCAATCACACCGGCAGCCGGCCCTGACAGGGCCGTGCGAACAGGCAGGCGGCAGGCTGTATCGACGGCCATCACACCACCGTTTGATTGCACGATCATGAACTCGCCATCAAAGCCACCAGCTTTAAGCGCGTTTTCCAAACGGCCGAGATAGCCCGACACCTCGGGTTGTAGATAGGCGTTCAGCGCTGTCGTCGAAAACCGCTCGAACTCGCGTATCTCGGGCAGGATCTCTGAAGACGCTGAAACGTGTTCATTATGCCAAACCTCACGGAGCAGAGTGACGGCTGCATCTTCGTTGGCTGTATTGGCATACGAATTAGCAAACAGGATCGCCACACCCTCGCAGCCATTGGCTTGAAGGCTTTTGGCTGCGGCGCGCACAGCGTCAAGATCAACATGGGTGCGCACTGTGCCATCTGCCAGCGTGCGCTCTGGCACTTCAAGGCGGTTGCTGCGGTCAACCACAGGCTCGAAGTCACCACGTAGGCCCCATGTGCGAGGACGATCTCGGCGCCGCATCTCTAGAACATCACGCAAGCCTTGCGTGCAGATTACGCCCGTCTTGGCACCCTTGCGCTCCAAGAGCGCGTTTGTTCCTGCGGTCGTGCCATGAACAACAACGGCAATTTCGGAAAGATCACTGACTTCGCGTCCAATCCCGTCCAAAAAACCGGCCGACTGATCCGGCCGCGTGGTGGGCACTTTGGCAACGCTTGCTGTGCCTTTTGCTTCGTTGAGAACGAAAACATCTGTAAACGTGCCGCCAACATCGACACCAATCATAAGGCTGCTCATGTTGCGCCCTCCCGCCAATCTGTTCCGTAGGCGGAATCCGCCTCGGCTTCGCTCACCAATCCGCGCGCAACGTCGCGGGCAATGGCCTCATGGCTGCGCTCGGCAGCCTGTCCATAGCCTCCGCCGCCCGGCGTTTCGAGGCGCACGGCCTGACCTGCTTTCAGTTTTATTCCGAGCATCTTTGATGCGAGCGGGGGGCTGTGCCATCCGTCATCTTGTTCGTATTGAAACGCATTGAGCGCCGCATCGCTTCCTCCTGCGATACCCTTTGGTGCAAATCGTCCGCGCTCTCCGAAGAGAAAGGCTTCTGCGCCGTTTTCCTCAAGCACTTCAATTTCATAGATTGCGCCAACGCCGCCGCGGTGTGCGCCTGCGCCTGCGCTATCAGGGCGCAGGGCCCATGTACGAAACATCACAGGATAGGCCGCTTCCAAAATTTCCATAGGCGGGATTGTGGCCGTCGAGATTGGGGCATTGCCGTGGTTCAGCCCGTCTGTCTCGATAGAGCCGCCATGCCCGCCACCATAGAAGGAGAACATGACCCAAGGCTTCCCGTTCTTGCGTTTTCCCGCAATCGAGAGTGCGTTGATTGTGCCGTATGCATTGGCAACGACCCGCTCGGGGGCAGCCTGTGCAAAGGCGGAAAACACCACGTCGATCATGCGCAGGATCGTCTCTGTGTAGCCGCCTGTTGGTGCCGGGAACTGGGCCGCCAGAAGGCTGCCCTCGGGCACAATCACGTCAATCGGGCGCATGACGCCTGCATTTGCAGGCAGGGCGGGGAAAATATGTTTGATCGCCACATAGGCTGTTGCAACAGTTGTTGGCAGCGCGATGTTTACGGGGCCAGCGCACTGCGGGGCGGAGCCAGTGAAATCAAGGCACATTGAATCTCCCTTGATTTCAAGAGCGATTTTGATCTTGAGCGGCTCATCACTGATTCCGTCATTATCAAGGTAATCCTCCGCTTCCCAGCGGCCATCTGGCAACTCGGTGAGTTCTGAGCGCATGAGCGCCTCGGCGCGGTGGCCCAGAGCCTCTAGTGCTGCCGAAATCGTGTCGCTGCCGTATTCCTCAAGCAACTCGTCCATCCGCTTTACGCCGAGGTCAAGTGCGCCAAGTTGGCCGTTGAGGTCGCCCAAAGCGGATTGCGGCAGGCGGGTGTTGCGCAGCAGTATATCGATGATGTCCTGGTTTAGCTTTCCGGCGCGTTCGAGCTTGACGGGGGGCAGATTGAAGGCTTCCTGAAAAACATCTGTGGCGGCAGGGTTATAGTTGCCAGGGACCGCGCCGCCCACATC
>Ga0233438_10004747_pt1 | contig 11797 bp, 9 predicted proteins | sample SI_123_September_FD_182720 | JGI IMG/M metagenome (GOLD analysis project Ga0233438, IMG submission 182720) | Seawater microbial communities from Saanich Inlet, British Columbia, Canada - SI_123_September2016_10_MG | ecosystem: Environmental > Aquatic > Marine > Inlet | place: Canada: British...
ATTAAGAGTTGTATCACCATCAACATCTAAAGTTGCATTAAGAGTTGTATCACCATCAACATCTAAAGTTGCATTAAGAGTTGTATCACCATCAACATCTAGAGTACTATTAAGTGTAGTGGCACCATCAACATCTAAAGTTGCATTAAGAGTTGTATCACCATCAACATCTAGAGTACTATTAAGTGTAGTTGCACCATCGACATTCAAGGTATCATTAACATCTAAAGTAAATGTAGGATTATCTTTTCCAACACCAACATTTGATAATCTATAGATATTATCTCCAGTATATCCCCATAAATCTTGAGATTGTATTCTGGCAATTTCAGTAGGATTAGATGGATCCGGAATTGGAATGATTGTATCTGTTCCTATACCACCACTATTAATTTGAACAAAATTCAATACCGTAAATGATTGTGCAGCACCAACAATAGGAATATAAGTACCTTCATCTTGAATAAAAATACCTTCAGAGAATGCGGGTTCAAATGTGACCCAACGAATTCCATTTGCATCACGATTTAAGAATGCTCCATTTGCACCAGGAGCACCGGCAGAATCATAAATGTTTCTTGCAATAGAAATTGATCCATCAACATCAAGTTTTAATTCTCCTTGTGCTGCAGTATTAAGACCAACAATTCCAAATTCGGGATTTGTTTTTCCAATTCCAACTCTCCCCTCATCAGTAATAACAAAAGTTTTATCATCTTCAGAATTAAACTGAAACTTTTGTATTGGAGTTGCAGTAAATATACCAATCTTTTCAGTTCTTGTATCAATATTAAGTGCAGTTTCACCAGGACCAAAAGAAAGTCTGGTTCCATCACTTGAAGTAGAAGTAAATATTCCAATATTTCTTGTTCTTGTATCAATATTAAGTGCTGTTCCACCTATACCAACATCAAGTCTTGTTCTTACTAATAAGAAATTAAGATCTAATGTTCCCTCAATTCTTACATCTTTTTTGAAGGTGGCATTTTCTTTGACTAAAAATGTTCCATCAACTTCTAGATTGCCACCAATGTTAACATTTTTAAAAAATGTTACATCATCATTAAAATAAGTTTCTTCTCCAAATACATTAATATTGAGTAAATCTCTTGACATTTTTTTAGAAGATTGAGGAAACGGCAGGACCTACTATAGGAAGATCTCCTATACCAGTAACTGCACCGGCAGTTTTGAGAAAATCTAATCCCACATAAGAACCATCAGTAACTCTTTGTAACCAACTACCAACAGTCATTTCTACCAAACTTCCTGTAAGACCGTTTACATCTACCGATTGCCCGTCAAGATTAATTTTCCCATTTTTAGATATTATATTAACATTCCTACCTGCTTTTAAATCAATATCTTCGTCTGCCTGGATCATAATATTTTGTCCCTTAATTTTTACATTACCATTGTTCATACAAGTAATTGTAATGTCTCCATTAACAGTTGCTAAAACAAAACTAACATCTTTTGCTGAATTTTTTGTTCCGGCAATCATTTCTATACATTTATCATTATGATGATGATAAATTCCACTTTCAGAAAATAATTTTAAATCTACATCCTTATTTTCAGTATAAGCATAAAATCCTGCAATTGATGGTCCATCACCATTCATTTGAGGATCAGAAATACTAAAACTATAATTAGGTCCGTAAGAATCGTAAGAACGTAATTCTATATTTTGATTCGATCTTTCTGCCATTTTATTATACGCAATCTATAATACTAATAATTTCATTCTGTGGAGGTTGTGGGGGAATAAATGTTCCTATTATTGGTTTTATAAGTGCTCCAATACCAGTTTCTGTAATGATTGTAATTTTTGGTAACTCAGTTACTTTCAATCTATTTATCGGAGATGCTGATATAATTTTTCCATTTTCGATAACAAGATCATACTCTTCTCCATTATCATCAGTTGCAGTATCTCCAGGATCATATCCAGTTCCTGGATAAAGAACTATTGCATCTACAATCGAAGCATCATCTAATTCTACAATCGAACCATCATCTAATTCTACAATCGAACCATCATCTAATTCTACAATCGAACCATCATCTAATTCTACAATCGAACCATCATCTAATTCTACAATCGAACCATCATCTAATTCTACTACAATCGAACCATCATCTAATTCTACAATCGAACCATCATCTAATTCTACAATCGAACCATCATCTAATTCTACAATCGAACCATCATCTAATTCTATTTCAGAACCTTCGAGTGTATCTTCTACAGGATAATTTTCACCCTCCGAAACCATATAAACACCTGTAATTTGACCATATGTTGAAGAATTTTTATCATAATCAACAATTGCTCTTCCAACTGCACCATACCCAAGACCACAAGAATCTTCAAAAGTAACCATTGGTGGAGCATAAGTATATTTGGAACCCGGATCTGTAATCTTGACACCAATAATACTTCCAGTTCTTGCAACAGAGGATGTTATTTCTCCTAAACCATCAGTATTATTGACAATTCCTCCCATAATTACTTTACCAGCACCACCTATACCATTTCCACCAAAGAATGATACTGTTGGTCCTCCACAACTTGTTGGAGTTCCACAATCAGGTTTACTATATGGAGAAGTTTGTGGTGTTATAGCAGATAATGCATTTGAGATATTTGCAAATTCCAAGGCATTATCTAAAATATCATTCACTTTTGCTTTATTTTTTGGACCATATCCAATTGTCCATTCCTTAACACCATGACATTTATCTGCAGTTTGATTACAACTGAAGAAATTTTGAATAGATTTTATTACATCAACGGATCCACGAAGAAAATCTACAATTTTAAATCCTGGACTTGCTAACTCTAAAATTTTACTGATACCACCCAAAACAGAATCTAATCCTGATGATATATTATCAATAATACCATTTAAGAAAGAACCAACAAATTGTTCTGCTGTACAAACACCAAAATTAACAACTTCCAAAACAGTTGATTCAATTAAATCTTTAAGTGTATCTCCAAGACCATTAATAATTTTTGCAGAAACACATGCGATTGCATCTTGTACTGCTTTCAGTGGTCCAACCATAGATTCTTGTGCTGCAACACCAGCTAAATGTGCCGCAATTGGATTTCCTGTTGAAGCAAGAACTGCAGCATAAACCTGTTTATATAAAAGATCTAATCCACTTTTTAAAATTGGAATTAATGCAGTATATAATGAGTTAAATAAAGTTCCTACAAACTGATTAGCAAGAACCTGTATTTTTTTAACCGCATTTTGAATGTCACTAAGAAAATCAGTTCCTTGATTGATAACATTAATTAGATTTCCTAATATTCCAGTAACTTCTGTGGCAAAATTATCTTCACAAGTATCAGCAAATGTTATAACCTTTCCTGTTGCTTCTGATGCTTTTACTTCTCGTGCTTTACCTTTCTCTTTATTATTTTCATTTAGAGGATCAACATTTTCTATATTTCTAGGTTGTTTTTGATCCTGCGAACTTTGTCCTGTCGATTCTCGTTCACTTTTTGTGTCGGGTTTTTTTATATTTGTAGTGTAACCTGTAAATGGAATAAAAGGATCTGATGGTTCGAGTGATGGTGTAAATTGTGTTTTTCCAAAAGCACCCATAATCACCGGAATTTGTGCATCATCACCATCAAGAAAAAACCCTACAACAATATCTCCCTGATTAATTCTAGCACTTTGAGCAAATCCACCACCACCACTTCCTGCGGTTGTGGGCATCATAACTCCTGCCCAAGGAAGATTTTCATCAGAAAGTTCACTTACATTATCAGTATGATATCCTAATATTCTAACCTTATATCTAAATGCCCAACCTTCTCCATTTGCCTGTTCTGGTGCAGAAGCAGTTGGTGCAATTTGACCAATCCACCAACGAAATCCGTCTCGTCCAATAAAATTACTTTTGAGTGTAGATTCTTCTATCATTGATCTTTTTTACTGATTCCGAAATTATCTCTAACCAATTTCAAAGAAGTATAAGAACTGTTAGGTTCAAAATGATGACATAATTCCTTTATTATATATGCTCCACTTACTTCACTATCTAATTCATTTTCATCTTCTGATGAAATTTTTGGAAATTTGCAATCAATTACATCACCGGCACTCAGATTAGTATTGCAAGGAATCATCATACTTACGGTTTGAGTTAAAAGTGCATTATATCTCATAAGAGATTGTGATTTATATTTTTCTGGGTCTGCATTTTTTTCTGTTGAGATTCCTTTATCTAATGTTCCAATATCAAGAATTCCGGATATGATTCTTGTAGGAATTTCTGCAAGAGAAGTATTAGATCCTTCACCTGTTGTTGGTAATTTAAATTCGTTTGCCCCTAAACTTTCTGTCTTACCTTTATATTTTGATAATGCAAATGTATTATTACTAATATCAAAATTTAATGGATTAAAAAACATATTTCGACTTGCATATGCTCCCAATCTTAATTTTTCAATTAAGTTTTGATTTTTATCAGTAAAATAATTTAAAATTTTAAAGTCATTATTTGTTTCAGTTTCATTTACATTAACTTCTGTATAATAATAAGGTGTATTTTTATTTTTTGGTTCTTGTTTCATTAATCCATCGATAGACTTAAATTTAAATCCATCTTTTGTCTGATAAAAAACAAATCCGGCAGTGGTATCTCCAGAAGACACCGGAACTGCTTTTGATGCTAACCAAACTAAAGTAGTAAAAGGTTTTTTTAGATTTCCAATAAATGAATATGGATTTTGTGATTTTTCTATATCTTCAGTATCAAATTTTGTAGTTTTTAAAACATCTTTCAAAATTTTTGATACTGACTGGTCGATTGTTCCAGTATATTTTCTCGCAACTCTTGTAGTTTCATTTGTGATTGCCTCTCTCGAAACTAGATTAAGTAGAAAACTTTCTGTTTGAGATTCAGAAATTACATCAGTAATACTAGAAACAAAAAGATACTTACTTGAATTTGATGCAAAATCAAGACCTTTCTTTCCATCACCTCTGTCCAAAACTTTCATACGAACTCTTTCACCACCCCTTAAAGGAAGACCATTATATATCGATTGTAATTTACCACTTTTCTCACCTTCAATCGAATCCCCAGTATTGATTACTCGGATTTTGGCAGTAATTGTTGGAGAAAAAATATCCTCATAATAATCAATCGAAACGGCACCTAATTTCAGATCAACAGTTCTCTGCTTATCATTAGATTCTAATATTAGTATTTCGTATAGTGAAGATCCGGATGCTGACATTTAAGTATATGCTAAATCTGTTAATAATTTTCTTTTCATAATACTATTTAACGAGGCACCCATAACAATAGTTGGAGAAGAACCTCCAGATTGTCCCATCATCATTGGTGGTGGTGATTCTTCTTCTATAATTATGATTGTATTTTGTGGTCCTGTCGAATATCCAATATCAGGCATTGATTTCATATTATTCATATTCATATTCATACCACTTATAGGTGATCCTCCTCCACCTTTAAATGAAACATGCAGATGGTCAAAGTGATTAGCATCATCCTTCCATTTAAGTTCTGCAATATTAAACTTAGACCTATTTTGATTTAGATATGCATATAATTTATCCAACTTCTCTGGAGATGAAACTACATTTCCATTAGCATCTCTCTGCATAATAGGAACATCAAGTGCTTCACCATAATTATGATATGAATTATAACTTCTTCTCATAACTCTCTCATTTCCAGAACCAGTATAACCAGTATCTACATTAAAATCTGGGTGTTGCCAAACATCTAATCCTTGTTTATTGAGCATTTTACCCATATTCACTGCCATCTGATATCCACCCGTTCTATTACCACTAGATTTTTTACTTCCGTCACCACTCTGCGTTTGAACTTTTCTCACCAATCTTCTTTCAGAAGGTGTTGCTTTATCACTAGGACCCACCCAAGGAGAAATACCACGTTCTTTAATAAGTTGAATTGCCATCTTATCTTGAACTGTTTTTGAAAATTTATGACTATCATTAAATCCAGCACGAGAAGCAACTCCAGGAAGAGTATTTCCAATAAATTGATATCGACCAACAGCATGAAGTTTTCCAGAATTTATCCACTGTTGATTTGTCATTGTCTTATCATCATACTGCAGTGCCTTAATTTCACCGATTGTCATATCAGTTAATGATTTTCCTTCATGTTGAGACATTTTTTTAATATCACCAGAAAAACCTAGAACACCTCTACCATCATTAGTTCCAACCTGGTTTACGGCATCATATCCAGCAGCACCAGATTCATATTTTGCTAAAACAGCTAAAGCTCCCCTTTCATCATCAGTAATATTTTTACTAAATTCCCCCCCACCACTACCAGTATCACTACCAGTATCACTACCAGTATCACTACCACTCATATCAGCAGTCAAAGCATTCTTCATACCCTCAACATCAGTCTGCATTCCTTTAAATGCACCATCCATTTCAGCCAATGCACTTTTCAATTTTCCTTCACTATCTGTAAAATCAAAATTCTTTAAATTTTCATATCCAGCAACGACCACATTCTTTAATCCTGTAAACCATTTTCCAACATTCTCAACAAAACTCTTCAAACTATCAATAAGAAGATTTATTCTCTTAATTAAATCTTGAACAAACTTTATAATTTTTGGAAGATTATTAAATAACCATCCGAGAAATAAAGTTCCAATAAAATCTAAAATCCTCTCAAAAAAACTTTTACCGGGAATTGATCCAAGTTTAGGTTTTTTTATACTAAAAGTTTCTATAGTTTTTTCTTTTTGTCTTCTCTTATTTCTCTCCATAAGTTTTTTATTAAAACTTCTACTTCTTGCGATATTTTCTCTTTTTACTTTAGTCTTTTTGAGAACTGCTCTGCGAAGCATTCCTCCACTTCTACCAACTCCCCTTGCTCCACCAGAAAGAACTGAACCAGCACCTCTGGCAAACATTGAACCTATTCTAAGTGCTCCTGCTGCTACTGCTGCTACTGCCATCTTAACCTACCACATTATAGAGAAGTTGAGAATACATCGTATAGAAATTACTTGGATCTGCCGAAGCAATCAATGGAACATCTGTCGCAGATCCACTCTTAAGTGGTTGTCCCTGCATCTGTCCTCCAGAACCTCCGACTTTCTTATAAATTACGGTCGTATTTCCACCACCAGATACTGGTCCTGGTACTGACATTGATGGAGAAGATGGAGAAGAAACTTGTGCAGTAGGTTTTACTAATGATGGATTCGAATCTGTTCCTCCCGATGTGTTTGCTGCTGGTGATGATCCTGTTGCTGCTGGTACTGATGCTCCTGGTGTTTTTGCAGGCATTTCTCCGGGAGATGGAGATTTTTTAGTCTTTGGCATCAATCCTGAATTTTGCAATGCTTCCGAAATTGGATCATTTGCAAATTTGAACATGCTGTCCAAGTTCAATGCGTCATATGCTGGATCTAACATCCGTGTGAATTGTTGTCCAATCAATCCACCTAAGTATCCCCCTCCCACAGCACCAAGAGCACCAACTAAAAATGCTCCCGGTCCAGTGACAAGACCAAGTGTTCCTGCTAGTCCACCACCGATGGCAGTACCTTTTAAGGTAATTAATATTTCTGGTATTATAGGAGCAATTGCTTTAATAGGAGAGTAACCTTGATCAAGTCTATTTTTTATCGTAGATGCAACGAATGCAATTTTTAAAGCACTACCCAAGAAACTTCCAAATGCAGGACTTTTAAGAATGGATTTAACTCCATTCAAAACTTTAGATTTTCCAGATGTAAGTAATTGTTTTAATATCTTAAATGCACTTGGTTTTGGTGTTGGTTTGGGTTCAGGAATTTGTGGAGCTCTTGCTGGTGAAGATCCTGCTCCTTTATATGCATCCAATGGTGATTTCATTAATGGTTTCCCATTAGGTCCCAATAGACCAGATGCTCCTGCTCCTGGTCTTGGTATCTGAGGACTTCCCCCTCCTCTGAGAGATCCAGGTTTAGGTAGTTTAGTTGTGGAAGGTGTAGTTGTGGGAGGTTTAGTTGTGGGAGGTTTAGTTGTGGGAGGTTTAGTTGTGGGAGGTTTTGATCTTGCTTTACTAAGTGCTCTAATCCTATTAAATGCAAATTTAAATGGTGCAGCAATAATAGCAGCAGTTATCGCACCAATAGTACCAATAATACCAAGTATTCCCCCATTCAATAGTGCGAATATTCCACCAACAATTGCAAGGGTCTTTATAACCTCATTTTTGATTGATTCTAATTTATTAATATCGCCTTCTGCATTTGCTTTTATTGCCTCTAATCCTTGATTTGTTAACCACCCTCCAAGCAAAGTCATAAAGACTTCTACCAGGTTACCAAGAACTCCTCCTGCTTTTTTTCCTACTGCTTTTACTGGAGAAATTAACCCTTTCGTTATTTTTTTCTCTAATTTTTTCTCTTCACCACTTCTAAGTTTCTTTTCTTCTACTTTTCCTACATCTTTTTCATATTGTTTCTGTGCCTTTTTCTCAAGGTCTGCTTCTTTATTTAATGCCTTTGCCAGAAAAGAAACATCATTTTCTAATATAGAAACTCTTTTAGATAAAATCTTATTATCAGATTTATTATCTAATGCTTTTGATATAGAATAAACAGTTTTTTCTAAAACAGAAAATCTTTTTTCTAAAGATTTGACAATATTTTCATCTGATGATTTTGTTTTTACAAGTGCTCCCGACTTTCTTGATATATTATCATTAGGAGTGATTGTAGATGGTGTTCTTTTTACAAGTGCTCCCGACTTTCTTGATATATTATCATTAGGAGTGATTGTAGATGGTGTTCTTTTTACAAGTGTTACCGATTTCTTAAAAACATTTGCAGAACTTACATTTCTTTTCTGAAATAATAATTTTCTCTCTCCAGCAGATAAGTATTCCCCAGTATAAGGATTTACCCCAGTATTAGCAATCTTACTAGGAGAAATTTTACCTCTCCTCATATTTAATTGTGATGCTCTGAAAGATTTATTAGTTAGCACTGCTTTGCTGCTGTTTTAATTTTTCTTCTTCAATATATTGCTCTAATAAAGTGAGGTAGATGTCCTTCTCCCAGGGTATCATATTTTCTAACTCTGTTAAGCTATATTTATGATGCTGCATCAGGGCAAATGTTACTTGGTAGTATGACGCAAGGTCAGTGTGCGCCATACCTACGCGAAAAAACTAGAAAGACCTTCCAATACAACATCACTTTCGACCCCAGTATTTGGATTTTTTAGTTTTACAGTATGTGAAAGTTTTGGCATTGTCTCAAAGAAATTCTCAACTTCTTTAAATTGTTTGGAACTCAATTGCTCAATAAAATCAAGCATTTCTTTCTTACTACAATCAGAAGAATTCCATGACTCTTCTTCATTATAAATTTGCTCTACTGAAGAAGCAATTAGTTGGAATGATTCATCGACACCAAATTTACCATCAAAACTAAAATTAGATTTAATGAACTCATCTAGAGAAGGATACTTCATTCTCATAGTTAGATTTTCATCTAATACAATATCTCTCGAATGATTTTTATCAGATTGAACCTTGATATCATCGAGATTGATAACTACAGAAACTTGCGTCTCTTCATCATCAGGACAAGTCAGCAATACTTCGACCTCTTCTCCGACAGATTTGCCTCTGATATTTAAGAAAAGAAATTCAATATCAAAAGTAGATAATTGTTCTACTTTAATACCTCTAGAAAGAATACAGTTACCGATTACAGTTTTGATGGCAGTCGTAATTTGTTTCTGATCTTCCGATTCCATCGCAATGATTAGAATCTTTTCTTCCTTAACTAAAAATGGTCTGTATCTAATTTTCTTTTTAGTCGAAGGCAATTCCAACTCATATATTGGAGTATTAATTTTAGGTAAAGGCATAAAAACCCATTATAAGTTCAGTTGTGATTATTTATTACCTAAATTGCGACCCATCCAATCCCAGTCCATTATTTGAAATTTGATCTCTTACATTATTGGTTCCAAAATCTATTTGAGAACCTAATTCAACTGATGTCTTAAAATCTACAGATCCTCTATTATTACTAGTTCCACTTTTTACACTCTTCGATGTTGTCTTACCAGCAATATAACGCTCATATTCAAATGAAGCACTGACTTTTAATATATCAGAAGTTCCATAAGAAACTGGAATAGATGTTAAATTTTTTGGAAATAATCCTATAAAGGTATATTCTAATTCTTTATCACCATTTCTATCAAATTTTGTAATTTTTGTTTTGTCACATTTATATTCATCCGGAAATCTCATTCTATAATAATATGTTTTTTCAGTTTGGTTAACTTCCGAACCATCTGTAATGAATTCCATCCAGTGCTCTAGAAACTTAATCATTCTATAATCAGAATCAACATAAAATTCTAATTGCATTTCAGTAAAAATTCGGGTATGTGCCATCTTCTCTTGCAATCCCATAAAGTTTCCATTGATATCCGCAGTTGCTAATGAACTACCAGGAATGGAAGCAGAAGAACATAATAAACCAGAACTTTCTGTGATAAATCTTGTATCTACTCCTCTCGAATTTAAATGTGTACTCAGTTGACCATTCAACCCACCAAACATGACTTGATAATGAGATGTCTGTGCAAGATTAGTAATTAAAGGTTTAAATTCTGATATTTTTTTAATTCTCGGCACTCTAAATACCTATACGACTACTTGATTATTAGTTATTTAGATGTCATATAAGGGAAAATATAAACCATCTTATCCTAAAAAGTATAAGGGTGATTCCTATAACATCGTTTATCGTTCCTTATGGGAAAGAAAATTCATGGTTTATTGTGACAATAACCAGAATATTTTAGAATGGGCAAGTGAAGAAATCGTCGTTCCATATCGTTCCCCAATTGACAATAGAGTTCATCGTTATTTTCCAGATTTTTATATTAAGGTCAAAGAATCTAACGGAACAATTAAAAAGAAGATTATTGAAATCAAACCATTTAAGCATTGTATCGAACCTAAAGTTAAAAAAATAACATCGAAAGGTTATATCTACGAAGTCGTTGAGTATGCTAAAAATCAGGCAAAGTGGAATGCCGCCAAAGAATGGTGTTTAGACCATGGTTATGAGTTTCAGGTCCTTACAGAAAACGAACTCGGTATTAAGTAATGCCAAGAAAGACACTCCAACAAAGAAGAAATCCAACAGATGATAATGATAATCGTGTGCGTGGTGTTGTTGATAATTTAATTGGTATCGAAACTGCTGATGATATTATGACTGAATTAATCACTGTTTTATCCGAAGGTGGTAAAGTTCCTTCTAGTGGAAAATATTATACCTTCTTTTATAATGCCAAGACACCAGGAATGGAATATGACCAACACCCTCTTGTAGGTGTTACCGAAGTATTCTCTTGGGGGTTTCGTGGAATTAATTTTCATTGGAATACACAGAATAGTAGAAGACAATATGATTACAATCAAATCATTGGTGGACTATACGAAATCTATCCAGAAGAGATGTCTGATGTGATAGAACTCGGTTTTGCTAAAGTTCGTTCTAAATAGTTAAAAAATGTCAATATGTCCAACAAAAGAGGTAGTGGTGTACGAAATAGAGGAAGGGAAGGTGTAAATGCTAGTGGTCCTCAGCAGCAAAATGTAAGAGGTAGTGGAGCTAGAAATGCTCCCTTACCAGTACCTGCCACCGAAGACATTTCACCAGAAAAAGTAAATCCACCAGCAAGAACTACAACAACAGCAGACCAAGGGGGATCAAAAC
>Ga0233438_10004750_pt1 | contig 11793 bp, 10 predicted proteins | sample SI_123_September_FD_182720 | JGI IMG/M metagenome (GOLD analysis project Ga0233438, IMG submission 182720) | Seawater microbial communities from Saanich Inlet, British Columbia, Canada - SI_123_September2016_10_MG | ecosystem: Environmental > Aquatic > Marine > Inlet | place: Canada: British...
ATTCAACCCATATTGTTTCATTAAAATTAAGTAAAAATAAAATTCCAAAGCTAATTGAAGAGTCAATTATTATGTCTCAAGAAAATAATATATACTTCAAAAACAAAAAAAATGTATACCTCAAAAATTTAAAAATTAAAAAAGATCATATTAAGGCCTCTATTCAAAGGATTGATACTTTGTTATTTTCACAAAAAAACAAATCCCAAAAAAATCTTGATAATTCTATTCAAGGAACAACTATTTTGATCGACGAGAATCAAAATAATAAACTAAAGTATGAACTTTTTAGTAAGTTAGAAGATCTCAACAATGACCTTGTTTTTGTTATTAATGAAATGGATGATAAAAAGCACGTAATTAACAAAGTCTCTTCCTTTAAACAGTTATTCAAATCAAACCCTATAACCAATAACAACTTTTTTGTTATTATAACTTCTCTATTAATTGGACTAATAATAGTTATAGTCAAAGATCTAATTAAGTATTTAAACAATAATTCTGATTTATATATAAATAAACTGAAACACAAAAAATATAATTCTACAGATTAATCAATTTGACAATCTATTATATAACCTAACTATTATTATTTTATTACTTCTATTTTAAACATGTAATCCTATAATAATTGTTATGGTAGTCACGAATTTTAAATTTATTAAAACGGGCTTTAAATTTAAGTTTTAATGGTAATTTAATAATCTATTAGTCCCAATTATTGGATTAGTTTTGAAGTAAAATATATTAAGTTATAATAATTGAAATTATTTATATCCTAATGATAAAATCTATTTTAAAAAAAGTAAATCTTCATTTCTTAAATGATAAAAAAATATTTTATAGGCTTTTTAAAACATTTATTGCAAGGGGAGTTTCTGCAGTTGGTACTTTCTTTTTTAATTTTGCATTAGCTAAGACATTAGGTGTTGGAGAATTTGGAAGATTTATGTACATATATTCAATTTTCATAGGATTGGGTTTTTTTGCAAGGTTTGGAATGAGCTCTGCTATTTTAAGATTTGCATCTATAATGTTTTCTAATAAAGAATTTGGTAAATTAAAAAAACTAAGAAAAGATGTTTTTAAACTATTTCTTACTTTAAGTTGTTCCATTTCTATTTTAGTCATTGTTATTAACTTCATTTTTATTGATTACTTTTATATAGGTACTAGTACTAAACTTTTGATTACTTTTTTTGCAATATCTTTACCTTTTTATTCATATCTATTTATTCAGGCTTCTTTTTTAAAAGCCTTTAAAGCTCCACACATAGCTCCTTTTATCGAGGCAGGATTAATGAGTTTTATTGTTGGACTAGTTGTTGTTGCTTTAGACATTTTCAAGGTAGATGTTACAACCTCATTATCTGCATTTATATTTTTAACCTCATCAATTTTTATTTCAATAACAGGATATTTCGTTTTAAACAAAGTTTTTTTTAATAATCATGATTATGTTTTATTGGAAAAATACATTGGGTTTTATAAAACACTACCTGATTATGCTAGCTCTGAAATTATCAGATTTTTCTTAACATTTAGCCCAACAATTATTATGGGAATATTTGTTTCTGAGCATGATATTGGGATTTTCTCAATAGCCAATAGAACAGCCTTTATAATCAATTTTATTTTATGGATTATTAATACTGTATATGCTCCTTATTTTGCTAATTTTTTTGAGAACAAAGAGTTTAATCTTTTGAATAAACAATATTATAAATCTATATTAATTATGATAATAATTTCTTTCCCATTATTAATTGTTTTTATTATTTTTCCAGTAGATATTTTAAAACTATTTGGCGGCGAATTTGTTAGTGCTAGTAAATCCTTAATCATACTTTCTATATCTCAATTTATTCCTCTTTTATGTGGCCCAACAAATTTTTTATTACAAATGACTGGCAACCAAAAAAAAGTTAGAAATTTATCTCTAATTACATTATTTTTAGGACTGTTGTTATGTTTTTTACTAATCCCAAAGTATTCATATATGGGTGCAACTATTGCAACTTCTGTAATTATTGTATTTGAAAGTCTTGTTTCATTTAGATTATGTATTAAATATGCTGGTCTATCATTTTTTAAAATGAAGCTTTAAATGGTAGATGTTAAAACAATTTTATTTGCATTCTTATTTTTTATAAATCTTTCTGTAAAAATACCTTTTAAGTTTTTAGAAATTCCCAGTTATCGGATATCACTATTATACGTATTAGTGATTTTAAGTATAGTGATTTGTTCTTTTTTTAAAAAATATCTATTGCCTATTTATACTATTATTTTTATATTATTAATATATCTTTTTTTTAATTCATTGTTGATTGGGAACTTCTCATATGGATTTGAAAAATTAACACTTGGGTTAATGTTCCCTTTAGCTATTTTTAACCTACTCATTTTTACTAATATGTCCACAAATTCTATTATTAATGGATTGATTTGTTCATCTTTAATAATAGCTGTTACGGCAATAGTTTTTAAACTTTATTTTGGGTTTTTTACAAGAGGAGTAAGTTTCGGGTTTTTAGGTCCAATAACTTTTAGCTGGATAAACGGCTTCTCATTTATAGCTCTATTATTCAAAAAAGTTAAAAAAAATATTGATCAATTTTTAATGTTCTTCTTTTTTTTAATGATAATTTGGTCTGGTTCTAAAGGGCCTATTATTGCTATTTTAGTTTTAATGATTTTAAATCTGAAATTTTTTATTCCTTTGGGGGCTAATAAAAAGCTTAAGTATTTTATTGCTTTAAGCTGTTTTTTTATTTTTTTATTTTTATTGAAGGATTATGTAAGGTCTTTGAATGGGCTTTATGATATAATAGTTTCGCCCAAAGAATATATTGAAAATCAAGGTAAAGGATCTGTTGGAATTCGAATTGACCTTTATAAACAAGCTTTTTTTTTATTCGTTGAAAAGCCCTTTTTTGGTCATGGATTTGGGAGTTGGGCGGATATTTCTAATACAAAATTTAAATACCCTCATAATATTGTTTTAGAGCTAATGGCAGAAACTGGTTTTATTGGATTGCTTTTTTTTACACTAATTATTTTTTTGGGTAGGGGGAATAATTTACAGCTTAATGCTATTTCATTATTTGGTGTTATCGCTCTACTTTTTAGTGGTGATTTTTCTTATTTTAGATACGTTTTATTGTTTTTATTATTTTCTTTTAAATATAAGTTTTCTAAAAATGAACTGTACATTTAAATTATAAATTGATTACTTGAGTGCATTAAAAGATGAAGATTTAATATATTTGTATCCTTTTCAAAAGGGATTTATATAAGATTTATAGTTCTCATGGATTTTTCGTTATTATTGTATTAGAAGCTTTAAAATTATTCTAGAATCCATTTCATAATGATATGTTTTTGTTTAAAGAGGAAGATTTTTTGCAAAAAAACAGAATTAAATAATATTGACATTAGATATCTTCCTTATAAAGTTCAATTAAAGCCTTTTGAAGATGGAAATATAGACTTAAATAATCAACTACTTAAAAATTACAGGTCCGAATCTTATATTAAATACTTTGAATACTTCTTTAAATAATATTTTATACATCCATCAATATTTTAAAACCCCTTATGAGTCTGGTGGAACTCGTTCATATTGGCTTGCAAAGAAGCTGGTTGATAACGGATTTAACGTAACCATGTATACAACAAGTGGTGATATAAATGAAAAAAAGGTTGTTAAGATAGTGGACGGCATAAAAGTAGTTTATATAAAACTACCTTACAGTCAAAAAATGAATCTTTCACAAAGGCTTTATTCCTTTATAAGCTTTATGATTAAAGCATCTTTTTTTGCATTTAAAGAAAAAAATATTGACCTGATATTTGCTACTTCAACACCTTTAACTGTTGGTTTTCCGGCTTTAGTTTTAAAAAAAATGAAAAAAATTCCTTACCTATTTGAAGTCCGTGATTTATGGCCAGAAGTTCCCATTCAAATGGGGGGGCTTAAAAATATACTATTACAAAAACTGGCAATTCTTTTTGAAAAAACTATCTATAAAAATGCTAAACATATTATTGCTCTATCTCCCGGAATGTATGATGGTGTTATTAAATACGTTTCTTCAAGTAAAGTTTCAATGATACCAAATATGTCAAAAATTGATGAATTTTGGCAAAGAAAAAAAAATTTAAACCTTATAAATAAACTTGGGCTTAAAGATTCAAGCTTTAAAATTATTCATTTTGGAGCTTTGGGGTTGGCAAATGGAATTGATTCAATCATCGAATCAGCAAAATTATTAAAAGATGATTCTAGTGTTGAGTTTATTTTCATTGGCGGAGGTTCACTAGAAAAATCACTTATAAAGAAGTCTAAAAAATATAATTTAAAAAATGTTCATTTTTTGGGGAAATTTAATATGAAAAAAACTTCAGAGATTGTAAATTTTTGTGACGTATCAATGGTTAGTTTTCTAAATATTCCTATTTTATATACCAATTCTCCTAACAAATTATTTGATTCTCTTTCTGCAGGAAAACCAATTATTGTAAATAGTGCAGGATGGACCAAAGATTTAGTTGAAAAAAATAAATGTGGGTACTATGTCAATCCTTCAGTTCATCAAGAATTAAAGGACAAAATTTTATTTTTAAAAGAAAATCCTAAAATTGTTAATGTAATGGGAAGAAATTCCAGAAAATTAGCAGAGAATGTGTATGATAAATTATTACTAACAAATCAATTTTTAGATGTTATAAAATCTAATCTCTAAACTTTTTTTTTGTTAATACGTCTTGAACTGAAAACTATGCTATTATATGAAAAGAATATTTGACTTGATAATATCTTTAACTGGAATAATTACTTTTTCTCCCATAATTATATTTTTATCAGTAGGATTGTTCATTGCAAATAAGGGTAATCCTTTTTATTTCCAAAAAAGACCTGGGAAAAATGAAAAACTATTTTCCATTATAAAGTTTAAAACAATGAATAATGAAAAAAATTTGGATGGAACTTTAAAATCTGACGCTGATCGCTTAACTTATTTAGGAAGAATTGTTAGAAAGACTTCTTTGGATGAAATACCTCAATTAATAAACGTTTTGATTGGTGATATGAGTATTATTGGGCCTAGACCATTATTACCTGAATATTTGCCATTATATAATAATAAACAAAAAAAAAGACACAATATTCGCCCTGGAATCACGGGTTGGGCTCAAGTAAATGGAAGAAATGCTATTTCATGGGGAAAAAAGTTTGAACTTGACGTTTGGTATGTGAAAAATCAAAGTCTATTATTAGATCTAAAAATTGTACTTTTAACAATAAAAAAAGTAATGATTAGGGAGGGTATTTCTCAGAAAGGACAAACCACAAGTGAACCTTTTACTGGTTTTAATTAAAAACTTTATGAAAATCATTTAACATTCATATCACAGAAAGTCTTAATGAAAAAAAATAATATTCTAATTACGTCTGCCGGAAGGAGAGTTTCACTTGTAAATACATTTAAAAAAGAGCTTAAGTCTCTAGGCCTATCTTACAAAGTCTATTGTACAGACTTTAATCCCACACTTTCATCAGCATGTCAAATATCTGATGGTTTTTTTAAAATAAAAAAAGTGACAGACAAAGATTATATAAATGATTTGTTAGCATTATGCATAAAGAATAATATAGGTTTAGTAATTCCAACTATTGATACAGAATTAGAAGTTTTATCTGAAAATAAAGAGCTGTTTAAAAAATATACCATAACCATCTTAGTCTCTAGTCTAAATTTTATTAAAAGTTGTAGAAATAAAAATTTAATTCATGATTTTTTTGATTCTATTAATTTTCGTAGGGCTAAAACATTTAATTCAAAAAATTTGAAGTTTCCTTTTTTTGTTAAACCATACGATGGAAGTAGATCTAAAGGAGCTTATTTGATAGAGAAAGAAGAACATCTTACTAGGGAAATTTTAGATAATGATAAAAATATGTTTCTTGAATACTTTTCAAATGTGGATTACTCTGAGTTTACCGTAGATATTTATTTTAGCAATAGACATAAGATTAAATGTATAATTCCTAGGGAACGGATTATTGTTAGGGATGGAGAAGTAAACACTGCCTGTACTAGAAAAAATAGCATCGTAGATTTAGTAAAAGAAAAGTTTAATAATATTGAAGGATTAATTGGGTGTATTACACTACAAGTTTTTAAGTCTAGGAAAAAAGATGAGATTATTGGAATTGAGATAAACCCCAGATTTGGTGGTGGATACCCATTGTCATACTGTGCTGGGGCAAATTTTCCAAAATGGATTATTGAAGAATACTTGTTAAATAATTTTAATGATGATTATTTTGAAAATTGGAATGATAATTTATTAATGATAAGATATGATCAAGAAATTATAGTTAATGGATATAAAGGTTGATTGTAATACAGTTGTTGTATTTGATTTAGACGATACATTATATAATGAGTTAGATTTCCTAATTTCTGCTTACAGAGAAATATCTATATACATTGATAAGTCAAAATATAAAAAAATATTTGCTTTAATGTTCTCTTTATTTCGAAATAATAAGGATGTATTTGAATACTTATCGACTAAATATTCAATTGAAAAAGAATTTCTTTTAGCTATGTATAGACAGCATAATCCTGATATAAAAGTAACCCCTGAAATTTTAAATTTACTTCAACAAATAAAGAATAGTTCTGGCAAACTAGCTTTATTAAGCGATGGAAGATCATCCACTCAAAGAAATAAATTAGATGCATTGAATATCAAAAACATATTTGATTATATTTCAATATCTGAAGAAATTAAGGCGATAAAACCTTCATTAAGAGGATTTCAATTAATCGAAGATAAATTTAACGCCAAACATTATTATTATATTGGAGATAACTTATACAAAGACTTTAAAGCTCCTAAAAAACTTAAATGGAAAACAATATTTTTAATTGATAACGGGAAAAACATTCATTATAACGTCCCTTTAAATTTAGAAAAAATTAAAGAGCCAGATTACTATATATTCTCATTAAATGAAATTAATATTATTTGATTTTTTATGACTAAAAATAAATCTAAAATATGGCTTTCTTCTCCAAACATGGGGGGAAGAGAAGAAGATTTTGTAAAAGAGGCTTTTAATAAAAATTGGATTGCCCCAATTGGCCCAAATATTGATGCTTTTGAAAAAGATATTTGTAGGTATAATAATGTAAATCATGCAGCTGCGTTAAGTTCTGGAACTTCAGGAATTCATTTGGCACTTATATTACTTGGGATCAAATCAGGTGACGAGGTATTGTGTTCTTCGTTTACTTTTTCAGCATCTGCAAATCCGATACGTTATCAATTAGCTACTCCCATTTTTGTTGACAGCGAAGAAGAGACATGGAATATTGATCCTATTCTTCTAGAAAAAGCAATAATTGACAGAACAAAAATTGGGATAAAACCTAAAGCGTTGATCTTAGTTCATTTATATGGTGTTAGTGCTAAAATAGACGAGATTTTGAGTATTTGTGAAAAATATGAGATTCCTATAATTGAAGATGCTGCTGAAGCATTAGGGAGTTTATATAAAGGTAAAGCATTAGGTACTTTCGGAAAATTTGGTGTGTATTCTTTTAATGGAAATAAAATTATAACAACTTCGGCGGGAGGAATGTTAGTTTCAAATGATAAAAAACTTATTGAAAAGGCTAGATTTTTATCTGCTCAGGCACGAGACGAAGCTCCTCATTACCAACACTCACAAATTGGATATAATTACAGAATGAGTAATATTTGTGCTGGAATTGGGCGAGGACAAATGCAAATTTTAGATTTACGTGTTAGTCAAAAAAGAAAAATTCGAAGTTTTTATGAAAGAATTTTTAATGGGTTCGACGGAGTTAAAATTTTAAAAGAGAACTCCAATTCTTTTTCAAATGCTTGGTTATCTTGTATTTTAATAGATTCTAAAAAAACAGGGTTTAGCAGAGAAAATCTTAGACTGGCTTTTGAAAAAGATAATATTGAAGCTAGACCACTATGGAAACCTATGCATTTGCAGCCTGTTTTTGAAAATTTCCCATCATATTTAAATGGAGTTTCTGAGAAATTATTTTCTCAAGGCCTTTGCTTGCCATCAGATACAAATATGCGAGAAAATGAATTTAAAAGAGTAGAGGAAGTAATTAGTAATCTATTGAAAAATTAGAATGAAAATTATAACAATAGTAGGAGCAAGACCTCAATTTATTAAAGCAGGTGCATTAAGTAGAGAGTTCTTAAGGCATGTAGACATTGAAGAAATTATCGTCCATACTGGTCAACATTTTGATGAAAATATGTCAGATGTGTTTTTTGAACAGATGAGCATTCCTAAACCTAAATATAACTTAGCTGTTAACAATATGGGGCACGGGGCTATGACTGGTCAAATGCTTGAGAAAATTGAAAAAGTTTTAGTTCAAGAAAACCCAGATTGGGTTTTGGTTTACGGAGATACCAACTCAACCATAGCCGGTGCTTTAGCTGCCAAAAAATTACATATAAAAGTTGCACATGTTGAAGCTGGGTTACGATCTTTTAATATGGCTATGCCAGAAGAAATAAATAGAATTTTAACAGATAGAATTTCAGATTTATTATTGTGCCCAACAGAAACCGCTGTTGATAATCTAAATAATGAAGGTTATAAGAATTTAGATATCTCCATTTTGAAAACAGGAGACGTTATGCAAGATGCTGCAATATTTTATTCAAAAAAAGAACAAGCTCCAAATTTTAAAATCCCAGAGGAGTTTGTATTGTCAACCATTCATAGAGCTGAGAATACAGATAATGATAAAAGATTATCTTCTATTCTTTCTGGATTAAACTTTATTGCTAAATCAATCCCAGTTATTTTGCCTTTACACCCTAGAACAAAAAATATCATCAACAAAGGCAATTTTGATATGAATGATTTAACAATTGTTGACCCTGTAGGATATCTGGAGATGGTTTATTTACTTCAGCGATCTAAAATAGTAATGACTGATAGTGGTGGCTTACAAAAAGAAGCTTTTTTTTTTAAAAAACCATGCATAACATTAAGAGATGAAACAGAGTGGGTAGAATTGGTTAAAGGTGGTTTTAACACCTTGGTAGGAGCTAATGAAAAATTAATAAAAAATGCTTTTAAAAACCAATCTTATAATATTGATTTTAATGTTAATTTATATGGAAAAGGAAGCGCTTGTAAAAATATAGTTGAAAAATTATATTCCTTCAAAAAGCAACCTCATTAAATTACTTAAGACTTAGTTCAAGTTAGAATACATTTTAGCATAATAAAGCATTTGCTCTACAAAATTCTGATTATTCTCTATAATTACATCTAAAATCTCTCCTTTATCACCAGTTTGTAATTTAAAAACTGGATTGACAAATCCACCATAAGGTGCCTTATCTAAAGGTTTGGTTCTTTCTAGAACTTGAGCGTGAACATCTTGATCAACATTAACGCCATAAGTTTCAACCAAGTCTTTACCTGCATTATAATCTCCTTCGGATTTAATTCTTTGAATCTCTCTTAAAAGCTCGCCAAAAAGAACTCTTAGTTGATCATAATCATTGATTTCATAATATACTTTATCTCCTTTAAGAACTTTTTCTATTACATTTTCTTTACTCCCTTTTTCTATTGCCCAAGAAGCGACCAATTGCCTATTTTGCATGTGTTCTTCTTGAATTTTATTGCCCAAGTCTATTCTAATTAATTGAGCCAGCATTCCGTTACGTATATAATTGTCGTAGGAAGCCTTTCCAACGTCCAGTGTGGTAATCAAACCTAAATCTATAAGCATAGAGTCCATTAAATAATATAAGCCCACTAAATCGGCTCTAGCTTCTTCTAGGGTGCTTGCATAATTTTTTAAAGTTTCTGATGGCTGGCCCACTCCTTGGTTTATTTGACCAGACGCATGACCTACTACTTCATGCAATGCAGTATGCAGTTTCCCTGCTAAATATCCGTGCTTTTTAGACAGCTCAATTTCTATTTCATCATGAGCAAACTCTTCTAACATTCCAGGACCAGAAGCTTTGTCGTAAGCAGCAATAATATTTCCTAAACTAACAGATTTCGATCCATGTTCTTCTCTAATCCAGTTGTTGTTGGGTAAATTAACTCCTATTGGTGTAGATGGAGAAGCGTCTCCTGATTCACTCGCTACTTGCACCACTTTATAACTTACTCCTTTTACATTTTTTTTCTTGTGGCTTTCTTTTAATGGAGAATTGTCTTCAAACCACTGTGCATTTTGTGTAACTACTTGCATTTGCTTAGAAGCTTCAAAATCTGTGATTTGTACTATACTTTCATATGAAGCTCTTTTTCCAATTGCATCTCCATAAGTTTCTATAAAGCCGTTAATCCAGTCTATATCTCCATCGGTTGACTTGGCCCAAAGAATACTGTATTCATCCCAAGTTCTTAAATCTCCCGTTTTATAGTACTCTACAAGCTTATCAAGCGCTGCTTTTTGATCTTCATTTTCAGCAACTTGACTAGCCAGTTCTAAATTATAAATGATTTTGTCAATTGCTTTGCCATACTTCCCCCCAGATTTCCAAACATCTTCTTTTAGAGTATCATTAAGTAAAACTAAAGTAGAGTTCAATCCATATTCTATCGGTCTAGGATCTAGAGTATCTATTTTTATATTGTAAAATTCTTCTACCATTTTTAGTGTCACCCCTTCACCATAAAAATTATTTGCCGAAGCAACTATCATATCAACAGTTGGATCTTTAACTTTTCTTTTACTATCTGTTTCATTATTAAAAATTATATTTTTAGTCTCATCACTAATTATAGCTCCTGTCTCGCTTAAAAGACCATCAAAATATTCTTTACTGAATTTAGGAGTGAATTTTTCCATTCCATAGTGGTGGTGAATTCCATTGGCAAACCATATTTGCTTTATATAAGTCATAAAAAAATACCATTCATCACTCTTTTTATCACCTTTGAAGTTTATAACTATAGATTCCAAACAGCGTCTTATTTCTAAATTAAATGCATTGTTTTGATCGTAAATAATATCTCTTCCGCTAAGGCCAGCTTCGGATAAATAATAAACTAACTTTTTTTGATCAAGTGATAACAGATCAAAGTCTTTAATGTCGTATCGTAATACTTGAACATCTGCAAACCTATCGACTTGTCTATCATTAGGTGCTTGTCTAACAACTTTAGTTATTTCTTGGCTATTCTCTTGACTTTGATTTTTGCAAGAATAGAATACGATTAAAGAAAGAATTAGAGTAAGTAAATTTATTTTTTTAATCATTTTTTATTTTTAAGGTTGTTTTTTATCACGAATATCAAAATGAATTAATTAAAGATAAAAATAAACTCATAAAGATTGTAAGTCTATTAAAATATTAGATGTTTAATAATCGCAAAAAAGCGTCTTTTGAATATAAAGATGGGCGATAGCTTTATAGCTTTAAATAAATATTTTAATGCTGTTTTTTTGCTTTGCTTTGAAAGAGCTATGTGTAAGGAGATGTATGAATATACACCAGTTTTTAATATTCTTTTATACTTTAAAAGTTTACTATTTATTAATTTATTCGAAAATAAATAATGAAGCATTAGTTCTTTCCTCTTGATTAGATTATTAATATTAATATTAATATTAACAACACTCCGTTCTAGATGTTGTAATAAAGCAGAGGTTATCACTGGATTAATAATTATATTTGTACTTGTTGAAATCCTTAGCCACAACTCATAATCTTCTGACCCTGCTAATTTTTTATCTT
>Ga0233438_10004754_pt1 | contig 11791 bp, 14 predicted proteins | sample SI_123_September_FD_182720 | JGI IMG/M metagenome (GOLD analysis project Ga0233438, IMG submission 182720) | Seawater microbial communities from Saanich Inlet, British Columbia, Canada - SI_123_September2016_10_MG | ecosystem: Environmental > Aquatic > Marine > Inlet | place: Canada: British...
CGCCAAGCCTATTGGAACGGCACTCAGATCAAAGGATACAAAGGCTTCCTTGATCACTCGATCCTGGAGATGGATTACGCCTACTGTTCGGTTAAAAAAGACAGCACAGTGAGAGAAATCGAGGTAAACAGGTAGACTGTAGTATCGGGATAAGTTAATGAGACGCTTTTTGTTCCATTCCGTTGCCCAGGTCATCGGAATTCAGATTACAATTATCACCTGGCTTGCAGACAAGTCCCGGCTACTTCTCGGAAGGGTCGGGCATTTTTTGATGAGTAAGATTGACCCAACACTACTCAAGACTTACGAAAGTATCTTGATTCAGTCGGAACCTAATGACGAGCTGGCTATTCAGCAGATAGAACTTAACCTGCTCTCCAGCGCCTCCAAAGTCCGCGACCATGCGGCTGAGACTGGTGACTGGACAGACAGGCACTCCGAAGCTCTTAACGCTATTGCCGATGCGCTAGTACTAGAGGTGATGTGGGAAGAAGATGCCGTACACCAATACCTTCGCGAGGTAGTCGAATCAATTGATGGGCTGGAGTACGAAGCTGAAGGCTGATACAATGGAAAGGAGCCGTGGGGGCTCGGGGGAAGATCAAGGGGCCTAGTTGGGCCCCTTTTTCAATGCCTAGACTTCTCCGCGTTCAACAGCAGCCTTGACTCCTGACATCTGAAGGAACATGCCCACAGTAGGGCCTTCACGGAAGAAGGGCTTAACGTAAGCCATGATCTCTCCATCCTTCCTGATATGGAAAGTTGGGGGGATTGCCTCTCCTGTTGTTTTCAACGTTCCGTCGACGTATGTATAACCAGGGAGCCAGGAGAGGTCTTCTTGCACTGTTCTAAGTAGATCTGCCAAAGTTTACCTAAAAAAGCATCCCCAACCGTCGTTATCATTGGTAATCAGCCATCGCTTCATTAAGTTTTTCCGAGTATAGCGCTGATCCTTGCCGTCTGTAGGGCCTGCCTTGGGATAACCTCCTGAGACCAGTGACAACTCGCCAAACGGATCGTGTACGTGGAAATGGGTATCGTCATAGCCGATCAAGCATATCCAGTGCCCGCCACCTGTAGGCTGGTCTACATTGCCGTGATGCAAAATACCGACCGGTACAGGAATTCCTCGATCAAGCTGTTCAAGCAAGTCCTTCTCGCTCGCATCTGTCCTGAAGTCAACAGTAAAACCAAGGGACTCGGCCGCCGCAACTTGCGCTGTAGAAGACACGCTGTCGCCAAACTTGAACACCTCGTTCAAGTACCAGTCGTCATCTCCGAGAATCGCATCTGGGTTGATGTAGTCCATTGCCATAGCCATAGCAGAACTGAAGCACATACGCTCGCCGTGACCCGTCTTGGAGTCTCTTTGATAGAAGTAGGGAACGCCTAAAGGAAACACCACTACAGGCTTCTCAACGCCCTTTGAAAGCTCCTCTGCTGGGCCTGACAGGTAACCAAGGCAAGCAAGGTCCGCCTCTGCTTGACGGCGCCTTACAAGTCCTTCTAGTACACCATTGCCCCCTTTGTTCCATCGTGGCAGCTCCTTCTGGTAAACCCAGCACCTTGGCTCGCCTGCCAGTAGCCTCCTGCGTAGCGTCGACTCCTCCAGAGCGGCTGGTCCGACATTGTAGACAAAGCTGACGAGCGCATCAAACTCGCCTTGTGTCATCTCTAGCGGGATCAGCGTCATGACCGCCCTCTCGAATGCTATTAAATCATCGATCAAGAAAGCCTCTGCCTCTTCCTCCGTAATCCTCATCCCCTGAGTGACGCCCCGAGTGGTGCCGTAGCCAATAGTCCAGGGGTCTCCACCAGTCCCTGGATCTGGATAAGCTGTCAGCTCCAAGCCCTCAAATCTCTTAATTAACTCAATACCTTGGTCAGATACGTTCATGGGTGCCCCTGTGCTGGGCTAGGATGCCTATGTGAGCGGATACGAGATAGAACCGTCAGCCGCGATTTCACGCCTGCGGATGTAGCCATCAACGTCTGTTGTCAGCTCAGCTTTGATGGCTGGCGGTGTCCAACCAAGCATTAGTGTCTCGTCAGCTTCGCTAATGATGCCTGTTGTAGTAGTGCCGTTCTGTGACCTGATTTCAGGAACAAAAGCAGGATCTCCGTTCTGCGAGACGACAGTGATTGGAACATCAGCGATAACATAGCCAGGTCCTAAGTCACCTACCAGTTGAATAACACTTGGGTCAGCATCTATAACTGCTTCGTTAGCAATTATTCCTGAACACGGGAACAACTGATCGGCTGGGGTTGTTGGAGTTATACCAACACCATCAGAGCCACGGTTAAGAGGAACTGTGTATTTAAGAACTGCTACACCAGTTGTGTTGTCCCACTCGTAATACCTAGCTGTGCCTTCATAAGGAGAAGCAATAGAAACACCTGAGCTACCACCATCAGCTACATCTTTGATAGCAAACGGTTGAGCTACTAGCTGTGACATTCCAGCAGTAGGCATCAGTGGTGATGCTTCAAGACCAGAACTATCAGCACCGGAATAAGCAGAGATGAGACCCTTAGCTTTTACTCGTGTTGCTCCATTTGGTTCGTAGTCGGGATCAATTGCTCCAGTTCCAGCACTACTGTCGAAGTCAATAGGAGCACCTGGACTAACAATAAAACCAGGGGAAGGTCTTGTAAAACCATCACGCACCCAGAAGTCAACAACAGTGTTGTCGTAAGGAGCGGAGACAAATCCTGAACGTGGCCAAGTAATACCGTCATTAGTCAGTGGCATAATCAGACGAGCGTCATAGAATCTTGCGTTTGGATCGACAGCGTCTCCAACATTCACTTGAGGATTTGTTCCCATACGTGCCTGAACTCCACCCATCACTGGGTTTGTTGCGACAATTCTGTATTCACCGTTTGCGTTTGTATATAATAGTGTTTGTTCAAACGGCTTTAATGCTATATCTTCTTGTCCTAAAACTACAGTATTGTTTCTAGTTAGCGTGACTTTGGAAGGCAAAGGTCCGTTAGTAATAATAATTTGACCTGTATCAACACCGTCACCTGGTATTGCACCCGACGACCGGAAGCAATAAACAAAGGTATCAGTAAAGGCTAAGCCGAGACTTGACAACGGCATCGGGCTCTCTTGATTACCAATCACCTGCTCGCCTACTCCGTAGAAGCCTTGCGTTGATGTAATGATTGCTCCAGCTCCAACTCCTGTAAAGCAAATTGGTTCACCCAATTGCATAAACTCACGGTAAAGAACGATTGAATTTGTGTAATCATCACCGCTAGCAAAGACCTCAATCACATTGCCGTCACCAAGCGATACTCCTTGGACCCTATTGGTATTGGTTGCAGTTACAGCAAGTACCGTAAAAGCAGGTTGTCCGGCAGCTGCTAACAACTCCTGTTTGAGGTTTAGGGCTGCACCCTTAGCTAGTGCTAGTGCGTCGTCAGCCAGTGAGCCGTCTCCATCGGTTGGAGTGGGAACGTAGACAAGGCTGTCTGTTCCAAGCGTTGCGTAGTTGCCAGCATCGGAGGATACTGCTGTTGGGCCTGCCCCTCCATCTGCGCCGGGGTTACCATCTGCCCCAGGATTACCATCTGCACCGGGGTCGCCGTCTGGTCCCTTGTCGCCATCCGGGCCCTTATCTCCAACGGGACCTTGGTCGCCGACAGGACCTTGTTCACCTACGCCACCAGGCTCGCCCTGGATACCTTGCTCACCCTTCAGGTCTTCGAGTTGCGCTGGAGTGAAGTCTTCATACTCAAAAGGCTCACCTTGGTCACCCTGAACGCCCTGCTCGCCTTGAATACCTTGCTCGCCCTGAATGCCCTGTTCACCTTGAATACCCTGTTCGCCTTGAATACCCTGCCCTCCAGCAGCCCCCTCATCACCCTGAGGACCTTCGGGGCCTTGAACACCCTGTTCACCCTGAATGCCTTGAGGACCTTGGATGCCTTGAGGACCTTGAATAGATCCGCCGTCGACCCAGTCGGAGCCATCAAATACTAGCAAGCTGTCGTCGGCTGTGTACACAACGGCATCGGTGCCAATGTAGATGACAGCATCGCCCTGTACTGGGGTAAACGTTAAGCCGCCAATAGTCGTAACGCTTCCAGAGCCTGAAGGGACCGTATTGACTTGACCTTTGAATGTAATACCAGCACCTGCCGGTCCTTGCACGCCTTGCTGACCCTGTTGTCCCTGAATCCCTTGATCGCCTTGAATTCCCTGAGGCCCTTGGGGCCCCTGAGGTCCAGCAACCTCTGAATCATTGCCGGCCGATCCTTGATCGCCTTGGATTCCCTGCTCCCCCTGAATGCCTTGGATACCTTGATCCCCCTTGGCCCCCGTATCACCCTTGTCTCCTTTCTCGCCTTTCTCTCCCTGAGGTCCAGAGTTGGCGGTACTAACTAATACCCCATCCTCAACCACAAGGAGACTATTCGTATCTGTGGCATAGCAGATTTCACCCTCCAGGATATCCTCAACACCAGCCTCCAGGTTTGCCTCGGTGCCTCGCAGGGGAAGTAATTTGTACCTATCTCCTGGAATTGGCATTGCTTAAAATAATCTAGACTAGGATGCCTACATGCTAGAATAAGCCTGGGATTAGACCGGAGTTAGTAGCAGCCTTATTGAGCTGAGCGCTCTCCGCTGGTGTCAAACCGGACACGTTCGATTCAGCAATCAATACAGTACTTCTCCAGACCACGTCAAGACCATAGCCGCTGGTTGTCGGCTCCTTGACAGGGTATCCGTCTCCAGTGTCGCGGAAGAATCTCCGGTTGTCGGTTTGCTTGAAGCTAGCACTGACGGAGTTATCGAGATAGAGATCAACGATGCTTGAATTGATCCTGAAGTTGGCAAGATCAATAGCAGTGATGCCGCCAAAATAGTTGCGAATGCCTTCCTCGGTCGTTAGATTGTACATCCACCAGGCATACAGCTCTCCCATTCCCCAGTCCGTGGCCAGGGAAAGGTTAACATCGGATTCGCTGTAGTCAGCATTGAACTTGGTAACAGTAGATCCGTCAATGCCGATGGACGCATAGACTGCGTCGGTTTCTTGGCTGACAAGGAAGCTGAATCCTACGGCTCCAACGAACGTGACACCAATCCACTCCTTTTCGCCTAACTTGGTCACACGTAATCGGATGATATCACCAGGAGAGTAGTCACTGGCTTCTCTGTCCTGAAGAGCGTAAGCAACGCCATCAGGTTCTAGTTCGTTGATAGTTTCTGTAGCTGTCGTGATGTTGTAAACTTGAATCCGAGATCCAGGAATAACACCACTAATGTCTACAACGATTGGCGGTTTGACAGTACCATCTTGGTCAGTACGTATCCCCAGGAATTGCCCACCATTGATTAGCTCAATCAGTCCAGTAGTCGTAACATCGCCAGAATAGCTTGCACCATCGACGATCATGTTCCAGCTGCCAATATCAAGCAGGTCTCCAGAGCGAACCCATTCATTCGCGTACTGGAGGTTGCCTGTCAACGCAAGCTGATACAAATAGTAGTCATTAAGCTTGTTGGTATCAGTGTCCGCCGTAATGGTGACGGTTCGTGTAGTAAAGTTCATCGAGATCCCAGGCAAAACAGAAACCTCTGCTTCCGTGTACGTCAGCCCTTCGTCGACCGGCAAACGAAGCTCCTGCTTGATAGGCTCTGATACCTCACTGGAGATTTCAACGTACTGCAAGCCGTACTTGCGGACTCGAATATCAAAAGGAGACTTGGATACGCCAGGGCTTTGATGGTCTCTGCGGTAGAACCTAGCGTTGATTATAGGCACTGTTCCGCTTGTGCTTGTCTGGACGCCATCCTGTACGAGTCCTGTGTTGTCGTAGACTCCTACGTTAACGCCACTGAGACCAATACCAACTGAGTCGGCCGTGGTGTAGTTGATCGACTTGAACTGCTCGTAGTTCCCTCTGTTAGAGCTATACGCGGTATCATCAAAGGTGGTGCAGTCAATAAACTTGAATAGTAGGTTACTCCCCGCTCCGTTATTGTCGAGGATCTTGCTATTAGAGCCAGCAAATGTGGTGTTACTAAACGTCCCCTCCCAGTCCTGATAAGCCTTTACCGCCGTGTTGTTCTGGAAGAAGAATGTGTTGTCAATAGGCCGCACAAACGAGCCACCCAGTGACCACGCTACGCCACCCGATACGTTACCGGAGAACCGGCTATCGGCTAGCTCGGAGGCCGTTGAGTACAGCCGCCCACCCAGTGGGCCGTCAAAGACGCAACCAATCATTCGCATGGGACCCGAAGCCCGAATAAACGGTAAATACGCTGACAAAGATGCTACGTGACATCCGTAGAAGTTAAATACGGGTCCGTCTGTCAAGGCTCTGGTGTCCTCCGTGAATACAAGGCTGTTGTTGTTTATAACCTCTAGGTTTAACTGACATCCGCCAATAGTCTCGACCGAGTCGTTAGCCTCGCCCCCAATAAGTCGGCCCCACTGCATAGCACAGCCCGTAGCGATAGGGAACGTCCCATTAAAACTGCCTGGACTGGTACCCGTTGCGCTTAGGGCCTTGCCTACGTCACCGAGGAATGCGCCGTTCGATAACGAGAAGTCTCTGCCTATCATTTGATAGCTGCGGCCATCCTTGCGGATAACGGTATCGCCTAGGGCGGCTACTAGATCGTCAAGGTTGTTAGATATAACAAAGTCAGCCCCCGCCGGAGGTGCAGAGCTAAACCCACCATCCCCGACATTGACGGTACTGCCACTGGCCGATGTAATAAAACGGATCTCCCAGTTATTAGTATTGGCGGTGTTCTTCCAAAGCAGGAAGCGCCCTGCGTCACCGCTAGCAGGAGAATTGCCCGATGTGCGTTCGATAGACGTTGTAGTACTTGCTGCAGAGCCAACAAAAGCCTTGTACACACCACTGATTGTGATCCTCGTAGTGGTCGAAGTAATGGTGGCCATTTAACTTTGCGCTATCGAGGCTAGGGTTCCGTCGACGTTATATGAGAAGTCTTTAGTCAAAACCAGTACATCGTCTGTATACTCTTCTATCTTTGTCAGCTGTTCGCTAACATTGTAGCTGAATATTTTATGTATTCCTCCGTCGTAGTCAATACGGACCAGTACTTCATTGGTATAGCTGAAGTCTGGGTTAAGTGGCTTCGTGTAATCTTGCCCATCCGCACCATCCTGCCCGTCCTGCCCTGGAGTACCGTCTTGCCCATCCTGCCCAGGTTCACCCTGGATGCCCTGGCCGCCCTGAGTTCCCTGTTCTCCCTGGATTCCCTGCTCGCCCTGCTCCCCTTGGATGCCCTGGGGGCCCTGGATACCTTGAGGTCCTTGGATTGATCCACCGTCGACCCAATCAGAACCATCAAACACCAACAGACTGTCGTCGGCCGTGTAAACGGTAGCGTCAGCGCCGACATAGATAACAGCGTCACCTTGTATTGGAGTGAATGTTACGCCGCCAACGGTAGTGACATCTCCAGAGCCCGAAGGGACCACATCGACTTGACCTTTAAAAGTAATGCCTGCGCCTGCTGGGCCTTGGACACCCTGCTGGCCTTGCTCACCTTGGATACCTTGGGTACCTTGCTCGCCTTGAATACCCTGAGATCCTTGAGGGCCTTCCGCTCCTGTATCCCCCTTCTCTCCTTGAATGCCTTGACTACCTTGTTCTCCTTGGATTCCCTGAGCGCCGTCTGGACCCGTAGGACCTTCTGGGCCTTGGATGCCTTGAGGGCCTTCTGGGCCTTCTGGACCTTCTGGACCCGCAGGACCCTGTGGACCTTCTGGGCCCGTGCCAGGACAGTCGACGCCATTAGACGTGCCGTCATCAGCGTTACCGCCATCGATGATTCCGTCACACTCGTCACCACCGCTTCCGCCTCCGCCTCCACCTGAAACGCGAGTCCAAACTCCTTCGTTGTAAACGTAGAAGCCGTTATTGAAAGGACGGAACCAGGAGTCTCCATTTCTCAGAGCGCCTTTGCCATTCTCCCTTTCTGTGGGCTGGTCTTCGCTAACGATTGTATCCGAGTTAATCTGACCACTGCCGCCACCACTGGTGCCACCACCGCCACCACTAATCGATGTGGTTTGGCGAACGTACAGGTTTGTCCATCTGGAGCCATCCCAGGTAAGCACCTGGCCCTTCTCTAAGGGGATTAGTGACTCCTCTACGTCTCTAAGATCGAACAGGTCTGTCTCAGTAGCCTCAATATCTCTGCCATCCTGCCCGTCTCGCCCATCTTTCCCGCTGCGCCCATCTAGGCCGTCTCTTCCGTCCTTTCCGTCACGTCCATCCCTCACGCTACTTAGACGCTCTTGTAGGCCCTTCTGAAGGCCGCTAAAGTCTTTCTTGATACCTTGGCGCTCGACAGCTAGCTGCTCTAACTGCTTTTCTGCCTCGGTTTTGATTACAGTGCGCTCAGAAACGAAATCCCGAGTAGTATAAAACTTCCCTTCGAACTCGAAGCCGGGGAGAAGTGAGGACATCGCATTGACGACGTACTCGCCCATTCCGCTGTTGTCTGCTACCCAGATCTTCCAGACAGCTTCAAATTCATCAACAGTTGGGTACTTGTCGACGTATATATAAACAGAATCTCCCGTATCAAGACCGGGCCGTCCTTCTACAATACTTAGGCGAGCTGCTTGACGTACAATAGCATCTGCGCCGAGTACTCTTAAGATGTCGGCGGAAGATAGGATCATAGTCACTCTGTCTCCCGCTAGGATTCCGACGTGGGTATTCTAGGGCAGTATTCCCTAAAATCATGGAAGTTACAGTTATTTTGGGCCTAGTGCTCTTCGTCGCCTCTGAAGTTCTCCCATTCACGCCCCTGGCTGGCAATGGTTTGGTTGACGCCATCGTCAAGGCTCTCCGCGTCGCTTTCCCACACTCTTCCGACACCGACAAGTGATCTGGGAAGGTCTCGTTGTTGAGATCATAAGGATCCTATGGGACCACGGGCTCTATCAGGACAACCCGTGGCTCCAAAGGGTCCACACAACCTGGTTTCATCACTGGGTTGATTACAAAACAGAGCACACGATGGCTGACGTAGATCGTCAGATCGAAGAGATGTTCGAGGAATCAGAAGTCACTCCTCCGATATACTGGGAAGAGGAAGACGGCGAGACGCCGCTTGGAGGACCCCTTGGCTACACCTACGACTTCGTTGACACTGCATCAAGCTCTGCAGATCCTATACAAGGGTCAGAGCAACGTGAAGCTGATGGCAAATGATCTAGGGATGACCCTGGACGAGATGCAAGAGGCTTTCAGAAATTACGTCAAAGAAACACCCATAGACGAAGACGTCTGGCAGGGTGATGTAGAACTGGCTTGGCCTTACGCATGAATTACCAAGTTGACTGGAGGGACCATGCCCGCCACTTTGCCAACGCCTCTTTCGTTATCTCTTACATCTGCCTGACCAACGGAATGATGCTGGTCGGGTCTTGCTTTACACTGCTGGGCGAATCACTTCTTGCTCCGTCGGCCCTTAAGCACCGGAGCTGGTCTACGCTTCTTGTTGGTGGTATTTTTCTTACCCTTGCGCTTACCACAATTGCAAGAGTGCTTTTGAGCTGAAGATAAAGGTAAAGCCATCAGCACTTCCACCTGCGACGAGCAGCCTTGCCACGCTCACCTGTCCAGCTACGACTTCTAGCGCAGAAAGACTTACGCCGACCAGCGGCTTTACTTCCAGGCTTGACCTTGCCAGTCACAGGAGCTTTCAAGTTAGAGCCCGTCTTGGCATTAATCTTTTTACGACCCTTGGCCGTGAGTCCACCTTTCTTGGACTTGCAGCCATTTTTAATGCCACAGCCCTTCATGGCGCCCTTCTTCTTGGCGGCCATTACTTCTTCCTCTTCTTAGCAGTCTTAGCGGCCTTCTTGAAGGCAGAAGCCTTGGGAGCACCTTTGGCACCTGGCTTACGCATCTTCTCGCCAGACCCGGCTGCAATGCGCTTCTTCTTCTTGTTGATATTCCTGTAGAGTGACATGATTACTTTTTGGTTGATTTACCGTTGGCACCGTTGCGAGCACGGTTTTTGGAAGCGGACTCTCTTACTAGCTTTCCAGATCGCGTATGACTCATATCTCCTCCGCCTTTTCCGTAAATCTTCCGTTTCTTTCTTGCAGCATTAAGTTCACTGCGATACTTCTTTCTAGACGGTGTCGCATGATACTTCTTGTCGTAAGAACCCTTCTTAGCCCGTGCCTTCGGGTTGCTTGCATAGTACTTTGCAGAGCGAGATTTAGCAGCCATAGAAACCCTTGCGTCGTTTCTAGGTTGCCGTTTTCAGTAGCCTAAGGTGTCCCCCACACTGAGCGGTGGCCTGATGTCCTGGAAAGATACCGTTGCAAAGGCATACACGACGGTCCCCAAAAGTGTAAAAGAAGCCATTTGGAAAATTGGAGTAGGCGTCACAGTGATTTCATCAGTGCTGACAGGATTCGCAATCTGGAAGAATCCTACTCTTGTGTTCGGAGTACCTGTACCTAGACAAAGTATCGTAGAAAGGCTCGCTCATAATGGCAACATCAAAAAGCTTGTTTACGAGCTAATGCGAGAATACTTCTTCTCCCATCGGCCCCACGGACTGATGTTCGTCTCCTGGGAAGAAGTTGACGAGATGGTAGGCCTTTGGGTCAGGCCGGCTAACAGGTTCCCCGGTAAAGCAGGTCCTCACAGCCTCACTCCTGACATGCGTGTCCTTGGAGGGCCGTTTCTGTTCGGCGAATGCGCTCAGACAGAATCCTTAGCAATGCCTGGCCGAGTAATGGTTGCATGCCCAATCATCAATGAATACGATGTATGGGGATACGTTGCAGCGATAGTAGATGACACCCCTGAAGTACGAACCTTAACGGAGCGCCTTGTTCGCCAGCTCGCTCACCGAGTTACCGGACTCATCTACTAAGTAATAAAAATCAGGATCACTAAGTGTTTGATTGTAATGAGCAGCCTGACTGGCAGACTCGTAGCTACCAAGATAAGCGCCGCCACCCAGACATCCTGCGACGACTAAAGCGATAAAACCTTTATCCATTAGAGGTCTCCGCCGTCCTTATTCTTTTGGCCTGGCTCATAGCCAAGTCCACCAATCCCCGTAACAGGATCTGAAATCTCTTGGTCTGCAATGACCTTGGGTGTGGCGGCATTGACGTCAATGTCGATGTTGATACCATCGATATAACGCGGACCATTCGAGTAAGTTACGTCCATAGCAAAAGAAAGTTAGTAGGTAAGACCCTCTTATTCTAGAGTTCCTGAGAGAATCCTGAGAATCAGGAACCTTCTTCGATCTCTTTACACAACTTAAAGATCTCAGCCTTAGGCAGAGCATTCTTCAGGTCGTGCCCTTGATCCATCGCCCAGTCGAGAAGCTCGGCTTTGGTCATTTCTTCAATAGTCTCTCCGTCGGACTGAGGCTCCTGCAGTGCGTCAGTGCTGTCGTAAGCAGATGCACCTGCTTCCACTACAATCTCAGGCTGTCGCTCGATAGGCTTCTTGACTTCAGCCTTTGCGCCTTCTTCAACATACCCTTTTGCACGAAGCTCGCGAGCTTGAATCGTGTAGTAGGCGGCTCTGCGGCTGTCACCTTTGACAAACCAGGTCGGTAATTTCTTTAAATGCACTAGGAGGAACGCAAATACCTCCTAGTATGCCAAGGACTACCCTTGCCGGTTAGGTGTATACAATCTGAAGACGACCGTTCGACTCATGGTAAATGTCTCCGTCAACCAATCCCCCAGCCTTTGCTGAAGAGTTGTTGGAATACATCGGAATCGTGTTGCCT
>Ga0233438_10004758_pt1 | contig 11789 bp, 16 predicted proteins | sample SI_123_September_FD_182720 | JGI IMG/M metagenome (GOLD analysis project Ga0233438, IMG submission 182720) | Seawater microbial communities from Saanich Inlet, British Columbia, Canada - SI_123_September2016_10_MG | ecosystem: Environmental > Aquatic > Marine > Inlet | place: Canada: British...
CTAAAAGATATTGACATAATATATATACAGTAAATTAATTTGGAGAGTGTATGAATTTACTTAGCACCCAATACGCATCTTTAGTATTGTACATACTCAATTTTATCAGTAGTTCCAGCTAATTTAAAACCATTGAGTCGTAGTCTACAACTATCGCAAACTCCACATGCTTTATCTTCATTTGCATAACAACTCCATGTATGTTCTAGTGGAACATTGAGTTCTAAGGCTTTTGTAACGATTTGTGCTTTTGACATATGTACTAGTGGTGTTATGATTTCTAGTTTTGTTTCTTTTTTTGTACCTTGATTCATAGCACTTTGCATTTTATATATAAATATATCTGTACAATCAGGATACCCACTACTATCTTCTTGAACTACTCCTATAAATAAGGCTTCTGCTTTATGTTTTTCAGCTATGGCTGTTGCTATACTTAAAAAAATACCATTTCTAAATGGCACATAGGTCATAGGTACACCCTCTTCAATACCGTTTGTTGGTATATCGATAGATGTATCAGTTAAAGCTGATGCTCCTATTTGTGTAAAGAATGGTATATCTATCTCATATTTCTCACTTACATTGAGTTCTTTTGCTATATTTCTAAATGCTTCAAGTTCTTTGTGTTGGGTTCTTTGTCCATAATTGAAGTGAAGAGCTATAATTTCATAACCATCATTTCTAGCTAAATACGAAGCCAATGTTGAATCCATACCACCACTTAAAATACATACTGCTTTTTTCATTTTTTGTTTGACACCTTAATTTAAATAAACTTCTTTTATATGTTATAATACCAAAAAGTATTAAAGAGGAATATTATATATGGAATTAGTAGTTACATCAATTAATTGGCATATTTATGCAATAGTTATTTTAGTTTTATTCATGGTAAACAATTTAGTGAATGTTTTAATAGTAAAAGATTATATGACATTAGTGAAAAGATTGAAAATGATGACACCTATTTATCATTCAACAAATGCAGTTGTAGCATATACTGGAGGAATAGTTGCAGCATATTCTCGCGATTTAAGTATAACTGTATTTTTAATGATAGCAACTACCATATTTATAATGGTACTGGAGATTAAAAGATATAAAAAAATGAGAGTCATCAAACTAGGTGAAATTGACAAACAAAATGAATTTAGGTTATTTGCAAGAAAGATTTATATTTTAGAGATAAGCGCCGTTGCATTTACATATGTAGTATCAAAAATATTTTAGAGTAAATTATGCAATTTACTTATCACAAGGAATCAGGTTGCCCAATAATAAAAGTTGAGGCAGAATTACATAGATATCTATTTAAAATTAGACGACATACTATGCAAGATGAATTATATTTTCGAAATTTACTTGATAATAATATTTATAGGTATCAAGTTGAAAATATAGGTAAAAATAAAACTACACTATCTTTACTCACTTATGAAGAAAAAGTAATAGAACCTAAAAAAGAATTACATATAGGTTGGTGTAAAATAGATCCAAAATCAGTAGAAAAAGTAATAGCTAGTTTAAATGAATTAGGTGTTAGTAAAATTACATTTATCAATTGTGAATATTCACAAGGTAAATATAGTATAAATTATGAGAAATTAGAAAAATTACTTATTAATTCAAGTCAACAATCTGGACGAAGTAATATTATAAAACTTCAAGAATGTGATAGTTTAAAAACTTTTTTAGATCAAAATCCAGATACTTATGTATTTAATTTTTCGAGGCATTTAATTGATGAGAACAAAAAGGATATCAATACAATTATTATAGGCTGTGAAGGTGGGTTTTCCAAGGAGGAACTAAATACTTTTGATTTAAATAAAATTGTTGGAATTAACTCAAATTTAATACTAAAAAGTGAAACTGGAGTTATTACAATTGCTTCTAAGATTATAGTTTGAGTAATAGAAAAAATATTGTTTTTTCTATTACTTTCTTTTTAGTGAACTTGTCGCCAAATTTTAATTTTCCATAACCAAGCAAAAATTGCAAAAATTACTAGATATCCTAAAAATGGAGCACCCAATGATTCTCTTTCTGCTTTTTTACTCTCACCAACTTCAGTTAAGTATTCAATAACTTGATTTTCTGATTCTAAAGTTAATCCAACTCTAGGCATTGCTGTACCCTTTAAATGTTTTTGAGGATTATTGATAAACTCGTGTAAGTACTGCTCACTTCTACTTCTAATATGTTGAGATAAATCTGGAGGAATCATTCCCATATAAGATTTAATATTAGCATCTGGAGTTGTAGCAGCCATTGTACCACCATAAAAATCACCATATTTGATACTGTGACATCTTTGGCATGCATGTGCAAATACTTCTTTATTTGTTATCTCTTTTGGAGCAATTGATTGTAAGTATGCCACAATATCAGCAATCTCTTGTGGCTGCATCCAATTGTAACTAGGCATTGGGTGTGAAGCACCATTTTTAAATTTATGTTGCGTTAAAGTTGCACTCGCAGGATCTTTAATAAATGCTGCTAAATAGTTAGCATCATACAGTTTTCCTGAAGTACTTAAATCAGGTGGGACTACACCGTAAATAGATGCACTTGAAGCATCATTCATGGGAGGAGGAATTCCAACTATGGAAATACTATGACATGCTGTACAGTTAGTAGCAACAATTTCTGCCCCAACTTTTGCACTCCCTATTATATCTTTTAACCCTTCCACATCCTTAAAAGTATAGTCTGGTGCTTCAACATGTGGATGCAATTGAGTGTGAGCAAATGGCTCAACTCCCCAGTATAGAATACCTGTAAAAAATGCAACTATGATGAATATTTTAAATTCTCTCATTATAATGCTCCTCTAGCTTTCGCATCAGATTTTGTAATAAATGGTAATGAAATCCATAATAATAAAAATACAGTAGTAGCATAAAATCCTACCCATGCATTAGCACCAGTTGGAGGCAATTTACCATATATAGAAAGTACCACTAAATCTATAATTAATACCCAGAACCATATAAAGAATTTTGGTCTTTTATGTGCAGGTAATATATCAGGATCTCTATCTAAGAATGGAAAAATAAGAAAAATACCTTGAGCTAAAGCAAAAATGATAAGTCCAATATCTCCAGCCCTCATACCTAATATATCAAAGAATGGTCCTCTTAATGTTTCATAAGACCACAAGAAATACCATTCTGGATAAATATGAGCAGGAGTTTTCATAGGGTTTGCTGGATCAAAATTAACTGGATCCATTGCAAAGTTATAATTAAAGAAAACTAAGTAAAAGTAAAAGAGTAAAAATAAGCCAAGTACAGCAAAGTCTTTAGATAAGAATACAGGCCAAAATGGAACAACCTTAGATTCTTTTTTATTTCCAGCTAAATATTTTTCAGCTTCTGCATCATAATCAATATCTTCTGAGCTTTGATTATTTATGTGTGGAATTCTTAAAGTATAAAAGTGAATCACTATAAGTTTGATTATTATTAGAGGTAATAAAAAGACATGCAACATAAAGAATCTAGTAAGAGTAGCATCACCAACTGCAAATCCACCTCTAATCCATTCAACTAATCCATATGCTTCCAATGATCCACCTGCAAATAGATTTGTGATAACTGCAGCTGCCCAGTAAGACATTTGACCCCATGGTAACATATATCCAGAAAAACCTTCTGCACTGAATGCTACAAACAATAACATACCAGAAATCCAGATCATTTCTCTGCCTTTTTTATAGGAACCATAGTAAATACCTGTAAACATATGAATATAAATAATAAGGAATACAACTGAAGCCGCAACACCATGCATATGTCTAAATAACCAACCATAAGCAACTTCTTGCATAATTGTATAGTTAACACTATCAAATGCTAATGCAGTATCTGGTTTATAATACATTAATAAAAAAATTCCACTAATAATTAAAAGTGCAAATGTTGTAGCCAAAACCACACCCATAGCCCACAAAAAGTTAATATCTTTTGGAATCCAATATTCTGTCATCATTACTTTCCAGAATTTTTTACCATTTAATCTCTTCTCAAGTCCATCAGCACTAAAAAATGATTCTGTAATTTCTGCCATATTTTATCCTTGTACTCTAGCTTTTATCATTGCTTTTGATTCTGTTCCCTCATAACCAAAAGTAAGAATAGTTCCATTAACAGTAAAGGGTGGAATAACAAGTGGTTTTGGTGGAGGACCAAATACTTGTTGTCCATTAGCATTAAATGCTCCACCATGACATGCACATTTCCATTTATCTTTGTTCCAGGCAGGGATACATCCTAAATGTGTACAAAGACCAACTGCTACAGTATATCTTTTATCTGCAATTACTAAATCGCCATCAAATTTTGCCATATCTGAAGTTTTTTCTAGAATAAAAATCGGTTTCCCCCTCCACGCAAATGTTTGTGGTGTTCCTGGTACCAAGTTAATTTTTGATAGGTCTATTGTTGTAAATCCTGCTGCTAATACAGAGGGAAGTGGATCCCATGCTCGTTTCATACCAACAAGTGATGCAATCCCTCCAACTGCAGCTATTGCTGCAAACGACATACCAAGAAAATCTCGTCTATTAGTTTGATTAGACATTTTTTTTCCTTATGTATTATTTTAATCGCCTAATTATAATCTTTTTTTGCTTAAATTATTTTTACTTAAATTATTTTTACTTTAGATTAAGTAATATGAGAAGGATTGTACCACTTCCATTTTAAGTAATAATTTGTTACAATTCTTACTAAAATATTATATAAGGAAAAATTATGAATTTTGTTTCAATTATTATGGGTAGTAGGTCTGATTATGAAATTATGAAAAATTGTGCAAATACACTAGAAATGTTTAATGTAAAATATGAATTGATTATATCTTCGGCACATAGATCGCCAGATAGAACAAAAAAATATATTAAAGAAGCAGAAATTAAAGGTGCAAAAGTGTTTATAGCTGCTGCTGGTATGGCTGCACATCTTGCTGGTGCTTTAGCTGCTGGGACAACTAAACCTGTTATTGGTGTACCTATGAAAGGCGGTGCTATGGATGGTATGGATGCTATGCTTTCAACTGTTCAAATGCCTTCAGGTATGCCTGTTGCTACTGTTTCTTTAGGAAAAGCTGGTGCTGTTAATGCTGCATATTTAGCTATTCAAATTTTAGCTATTACTGATAAAGAATTAGCTATTCAATTACAAGAAGATAGAATCATAAAAGAAAAAACAGTTGAAAATGACTCAAGAGAGATTGAAGTACTTATCTAATTATGCAAGATAATAATTTTACGTTCTCGCAAATTTTATTAAAACTACAACAATACTGGGCTAATGAAGGTTGTAATATATTACAACCTTATGATATTCCAGCAGGTGCTGGTACATTTCATCCTGCTACTATTTTAAGAAGTCTTGATAGTAAACCTTGGAGTGTAGCCTATGTAGCACCAAGTAGAAGACCTACAGATGGAAGATATGGTGAGAATCCAAATCGTTTAGGTTCTTATTATCAATTTCAAGTTTTAATTAAACCTAGCCCAGATAATATTCAAAATTTGTATTTAAAATCCTTGGAATATTTAGGATTGGATTTATTAAAACATGATATTCGTTTTGTTGAAGATAACTGGGAATCACCAACACTTGGTGCTTGGGGACTTGGTTGGGAAGTTTGGCTTGATGGAATGGAAGTAACTCAGTTTACTTATTTTCAACAAGTAGGTGGAATTTCTTGTGATCCGGTTGCTGTTGAAATTACTTATGGAACAGAAAGACTTGCTATGTATCTTCAGGGTGTTGATAATATTTTTGACATCGTTTGGAATGAAAATGAACATGGTATTACAACATACAAAGATATTCACATGGAAAGTGAAATAGAATTTAGTAAATATAACTTTGAAGTTGCAAATACTGATATGCTCTTTAAACATTTTGATGATGCATTTGATGAGTGTCAAAAATGTTTAGAAGCTGAATTACCTTTACCCGCATATGATCAATGTATGTTAGCCTCTCATTCTTTTAATACATTGGATGCTAGAAAAGCTATTAGTGTTACTAGTAGGCAAAACTATATTCTAAAAGTGAGAGAATTATCTTTAGGCTGTGCAAAAATGTATAAAGAGCAAGAGCCTGCTAGACAAAAAAGATTAGGACACTAATAAACTATGAAAATAAAAGATATTTATAACTACTTGAATTCTGTATCTCCGTTTGACCTTCAAGAAAAATGGGATAATAGCGGTTTAATAGTTGGAAATATGAATGATGAGTTTGAATCAATTTATATCTCTTTAGATTTAGATTTAAAGATGATTAAAAAAGTTAAGAAAAATAGCTTGATTATTACTCATCACCCTCTAATATTCTCTGCTTTAAAAAGACTTAACAATGATACTTATAGTACTAAGATTTTAAAAAAACTTATTAAAAAAGATATATCCCTTATATCGATGCATACAAATATTGATAAAACACATCTAAATTCTTATGTTGGATGTGACATATTAGGATTAGATTTTAAAAAAGATGAAGATTTTATTTTAAAAGCTCATATTGATTTATCTTTTAAAAGTTTTACGAAACTTATAAAAGACAAATTGAATTTAAAAACGTTAAAAGTAGTAAATGCAAAAAAGAAAATTACTACGGTATCGCTTACCACTGGTTCTGGTATGTCATTGTTACCTAGTATAACTACCGAATGTTTCTTAACCGGTGATATAAAATATCATGAAGCAATGGAAGCAAAAGCTAGAAACATTTGTTTGATAGATATAGGACATTATGAAAGTGAAATTCATTTTGTAGAACTGATTAATGCACTTATTGAAAAATATTTGAAAACTAATGATAAAAAAGCTATAATGCTAAAATCACACAATCCATTTAATTATATATAAGGAAAAAAGATTGAATAAACATTTAGAACAATTGGTAAAGCTATCGACATTCGATAAAGAGATTGTAAATTTTGATCCAAAAATCAAAAATGAAAAAGAAAAGCTTAAAGTTTTTACACAAGCTGTAATTAAATTAACAAAAAATGTAGAGAAATTATATCTAACAATAGATGATGCCAAAAATAAAAGAATCAAAAATGATATTCATTTAAAAGAATTATCTAGTAAGCTTGAAGAAATTGCGGGGAAACATAAATTAGCTAGAAATGAAAAAGAAGTGAAAGCATTGCAATTTGAAGAAGAAATTGCAAAAGAGCAAGTAAATTTTGCAAATGAAGAAATAAATAGATTAAATACACTTGCTACTTCTAAAACTGAAGAGCTTGATCTTCTGAAAGAAGAGCTTACTACTGAAGAAGAATCAGTTAAAGAATTAAAAGAAAATATTGATGCCAATATTAGAGTATTAGAAAAAGACAAAAATTCAATTTATGAAAAAAAATCTATTCTCGTGTCAACTGTTGATTCAAAAGTATTATCTTTTTATGAAAAAATTAAAAGATGGGCACATGAAAAAGCAGTTGTGCCTATTAAAAAACAAGCATGTTATGGTTGTCATATGAAATTAAGTGATAGATTTTATGCTGAATTTATTGTTTCTAAGGAAATTATGAATTGTCCTCATTGTGGTAGGATTATCTATAAAGAGAATGAGCCATCAATATAATATCTAATTCTAGAAGGTAATGAATAATGTTTCAATTTATTTATTATTTTCTAGCATTAGTCTTATATGTGATTGCTAGCCCTTATTTACTTTTAAAGTCTCGTAACAAAAAATATTTACAAGCAATACCATCAAAATTCTTTTTAAAAAATAATTCTAAATTTAAAGAAAATAAAATTTGGTTTCATGCCTGTTCAATGGGTGAGATAAAAGCATTAAAACCTATACTTGATAAGTTTGATAATGATGATATAAATGTATCTGTCATTACGGATACAGGTTTCGAACAAGCTAAAAGTATGGTAAAAAATGTTAGATATTTACCATATGAAATTTTTTTGCCTTTTTGGATTACAAAACAAAAAGTACTTGTAGTTATGGAAGCAGAACTTTGGTATATGTTATTTTTAAGCACATTTAATAATGGAATAAAAACAGTTTTAATAAATGCTAGAATAAATGATAAATCTTATGCAACTTACAAGAAATATAGTTTTTTATATAAGCAAATATTTAAGTATATAGATAAGGTATTTACTCAAAGTCAGAGAGATAAAAAAAGACTTGAAGAGTTAGGTGCTAGAAATATTGAAGTTATAGGAAATATTAAATTGGCAAATTTGCCTCAAGTAACAAAAATGTTAAAAAAACCTGATGGGATAGTAATAACTGCAGGAAGTACACATCAAACTGAAGAAGAATTAATATTTAAGTCATGGAATAAAAGACAAGGTAAACTTATTGTTGTACCTCGACATCCAGAAAGATTTAATGAAGTATTTAATTTAATAGAAAATAAATATAAAAATAGTGATGTTACCTATCATAGATATGCTTTACAAGAAAACTTTGACAGTGATATAGTTCTTGTAGATGTGATGGGTGAACTTATAAATATATATAATATAAGTGATGTAGTAATTTTAGGTGGTGGATTTATCAAAACAGCAGGTGGACATAATCCAATTGAACCTGCTTTTTTTAAGAATATTATTCTGAGTGGCGAAGTGATATTTAATCAAAAGTCACTATTTGAATGTGTCAATAATTATTATTTGCTTAAAAATAATGAGTTAAAAAAATATTTAGATGATATAAAAAATTTAAAACAATCAAGTTTAGGAAAAGCAGGAACTGTTGAACCTATATTAAAATATATAAAGGATATAAATTATGGAAAAAGCATATAAATTATTAGCACTTCAAGAAGACATCTCAAATGGAAAAGCAAAAGAACTTATAGATAAAGGTGTAGTTACTGTTATGGGTAAAAAACTTCAATTAGCAAGAGGCGAGATGAAAGAAGATACAACTTTTAAAGTAAAAGATATTGCAAATGCTAGAGTTATCTTTGAAGATGATGATATCTTGGCAGTAGACAAACCTGCTTTTTTAAATGCACAAGAAGTTGAAAAGAAATTTCCTCAAGCTATACTATTAAATAGACTAGATAAAGAAACTAGTGGTGTTATGTTACTAGCTAAAAATGAAGAATTTAGACAAAAAGCAATAAATGAATTTAGAAATAATAATGTCTATAAAGAGTATGTAGCAATTGTTGATGGTAAGGTTATAGAAGAAAAGATTATTGATATGCCTATATCTACAATCAAAGGGAAAACAGCAAGAAGTAGAATCGATGAGCAACATGGAAAACCTGCTAAAACTACAGTATATCCAAATATGGTAGAGGGTAAAAAAAGTAAAATTAAAATCATTATTGAAAATGGTAGAACTCATCAAATTAGAGTTCATTTACAATATGCAGGAATGCCAATCATTGGAGATTTGCAATATGGTAAATCTTCAAATCAAGTTACAAGAGTAATGCTTCATAGTAAAGTTACTAGAATATTGGGATATGAATTTCAATCAAAAGAACCAAAAGAATTTTATTATTTTGGGTTTTAAGACTGATTTAGAATTTAGAGTTTATACATTAGGATTTGGTAACTATTGAAGCAGAGGGTTTTGCTCTTGTTAAATTAGATGTTTTAAAACATATGGCAATTAATGATTGATAGAATTACAAAAGCAGAAATTTTTTTAGAGAAAAAAGCACTATTAGTTTTAGAAAAATATATCCCTCACCAAATTGGGGAGTTATAAAAAACTATGGAACTGTTAGTTTTGGTAAAAATGAAAAAGAAGCTTTTATAATAGAAGATATAAATAACCATACAATGAGAGCAATATTAAGAGCTGATTTATTAAGTGGATATAAAAGTATAAGTTTATCAGATAGTTTTGATATGGAATACTGGGAACTAGAACAATCTAAATTAAAGAAGTAAAATTGATTTTCTTAACTTCTTTACACTCTCTATAATATCGCTAATTGATGTGCTAAATCATCAGCTATTCTTTTAAAATTACGAATATCTAATAATTTATTTTGTCCTTGTACTCCTACTCTTGCTACTTCATCTTTAGATAAAGCAATAATTTCCTCAATTTTATTTTTGATTGAATTTTTATTAAATTGACATAACCATGCTGATTTCTCATCTTCAAAAATAGAATTATTATTTTCATTTTCCGTCATAAGACATGGTACCGCTGATGTATAATAATCTAATACTTTCATAGGAGTGGAACTATTTGAGTGGCATTATAAAACGATTATCATTTTTAATCTCAAAATTTTCTTGTGTTTTAGAAAAGTATAAAATATCTACATCAAAATGTTTTCCTAAGTATTTCTCAAATAGCGAACCTATAAAACTGTTTTCTCTATGTTCATTTTGATTTGTTAAATATAAAAATTTCTCCATAATTATCCTTTTAAAAAATATATCATTTACATGTAGAAAAGGTGTAGTATTTACTAAATTAATGAGTTTTGAGCAATAATATTACTTGATATGAGTAAAATCCACTCATATCCTCAAAATCAATATAAGATATAGAATCTTAATACTTTAAATATAAAAAAGAATATTTTCTTTATGAAAAATATTCAGATGAATTAGAGACTTTAGGGTAATCATTATACTATATCACAGCCTTTTTCACCTTCGATTATCGACCCTATAACATAACCATCAGTTTTAGCTAATATTGCATCTACTTGCGAAGCATTCGCTACGAAAATCATACCTATCCCCATATTAAATGCTCTGAACATTTCAGATTCTTCTACATGCTTACCCATAAGCTCAAAGATAGGTAAAACTCTTACTTTATCTCTTTGTACTATTGCTCGCAAATTATCTGGTAAAACTCTTGGTAAGTTTTCTACGATACCACCACCTGTGATATGTGCCAAAGCATTTATGTTTTCTTTGCAGTTTTTAAAATCTTTTACATAGATTTTCGTTGGTTCTAAAAGTGTATCTATTAGAGTTCGATCATTAAAATCATCTTCAAATTTCATACCAAGTTTATCAAGTAATAGTTTTCGCACTAAACTGAATCCATTTGAATGAATCCCCGAACTCGGAAGTGCTATTAAAACATCACCTGTCTCAACTCTTGAAACTCTATTCATTTCTGATTTTTCAGCAATTCCAACACAAAAACCAGCTAAATCAAAATCGCCCTCTTTATACATACCCGGCATCTCAGCAGTTTCTCCACCAATGAGAGCACATTCACTTCTGATACAACCCTCAGCTATACCTTTTACTACAGAAGTAGCTTCTGCTACTTCTAGTTTAGCAGTCGCATAATAATCTAAGAAAAATAGCGGTATACCAAAGTTACAAATCAAATCATTTGAACACATAGCAACTAAATCTATACCAACAGTATCAAATCTACCACTATCAATAGCTAGTTTTAGTTTTGTACCAACTCCATCAGTTCCAGCTAATATAACAGGTTCTTTATATCCTGTAGGCAATTCAAATGCTCCTGCAAAAGAACCTATTCCACCTAAAACACCTGGTATTTTTGTTGATTTTACATAAGGTTTAATATTTTCTACGAAACTATTTCCAGCATCAATATCTACACCAGCATCTTTGTATGAAACTGTACTCATTTTTTACTTCTTATATCACATTTATTAGCTAGAGAACAAAGTGGACAAAAATTTATTAATCCAGCGATAAGTGGTAGTATACCTAAGTACCACCATGACCAATTAAATGTTCCATCACTTTGAAAGTAACCAATTGCAATAGCTAATATTCCTATGATGATTCTAGACGATCTAGAAAAGGTTTT
>Ga0233438_10004759_pt1 | contig 11788 bp, 10 predicted proteins | sample SI_123_September_FD_182720 | JGI IMG/M metagenome (GOLD analysis project Ga0233438, IMG submission 182720) | Seawater microbial communities from Saanich Inlet, British Columbia, Canada - SI_123_September2016_10_MG | ecosystem: Environmental > Aquatic > Marine > Inlet | place: Canada: British...
CGGCGTCCGGCGGCCTGCAACCGTTTGTCGTAGGGGGTTTCAAACAATATTTCAGCATCGGCCGATACGGTTAGCCAAGCGTTGTCAGCCAGCTCATCCTCGAGCTGGCCGGCAGACCAACCGGCATAACCCAAAGCGACCAAGGTTTTACCCGTATTATCGCCATTAGCAATGGCGGCCAGCATATCTTTAGAGGTTGTGAGCCAAATATCACTGCCTATTTGGATCGTCGAGTCCCAAGAGCCTGCTAGGTCGTGAAGTAAAAATCCGTGCTCCATGTGAACCGGACCACCTGCGAGCACAGCTTGGTCAGTCGTGCAGTGCTGAGTGTCCAATTCGAGCTGCTCAAAAATTTCTGTCAGCGGTATGTCTAAAGGTTGGTTGACGACAATACCCATGGCGCCTAATGCGTTGTGTTCGCAAATATAGGTCAGAGATTTGGCGAAGAAGCCGCCTGATAATGCAGGCGTAGCAATCAGGAAGTGATCTTTTAGTGACTCAGTGTCCGTTGGCATTAGAGACATGATGCGTTTCTTAGGTCCATTGGCGTTAGGGGTTCTCTGCGGGTTGGGAGCGGAATTGCCAAGTTCGAACGATATCTAACCTAGGGGTTCTGGCTGCCAAACTTTCAGAAAAGGGGGGAAATGGGGTTGCCAGAACCACGGTATCTTGGGCCGCTCGGTCTAGCCGGGAATCACCACTGGATTCAAGGACTCGAATGCGTTCAAGATTTCCGTTAGCGGCAACGGTCACCATAAGGCGGACATCGCCGTTCGCGCTAAGTGGTCGGCCTCGGTAAAGTACGTTGCCGATTTGCTCTACACGGGCGCGCCACCGCGATAGGTACCCTGCATCGAGGGATCGGCGTGCCGCTACGGAGCCAATTCGGGTATTGGTTTGTACGCTTTGATCAGCTATCGATGAAAGTGCTTGCTCGAGGTCTTTGAGTTGGCGATCAATGGCATCGGGGGTAACTTCTTCCGGGGCTAGATGGCCGTCGGCACCATCGAGCTCCCTTGAAATGGTCATTGTTTTTTGCATTTGGAACTGAGCCGCTGCCGGCTCTGGTTCTTCTGCGTAGCCCAGTTGTTCCTGAGCAGCAATGTGTTGAGCTTCAACCGGTGCCTGATTGGAAGGGGTTAAAAGCACGGTGACGGCGATACTTTGTTTTTCTATTTCTGGCCAACTCACGCCGAAGCCAATCGCCAAGATAACCAGGGCATGAATGGCTAGCGCGGCAACCAAAGCTGGCGCGATGGGCTCATTCAGTTGTGCAGATGCCGAAAGTAGCCGATCAGCGGCCAATGCGCAGGCACTCAGATTCAATGCAGTCCATGAGCTTTGCTGCAATACCTGGAGAGGCCTCAGCTTCTAGTTCCCGTAAACAGGTTGGACTGGTGACATTGATCTCTGTCAGGTGTTCGCCAATGACATCTAAACCGACGAATAAAAGGCCACGTTTACGTAGGTCGGGTCCCACTTGTTCCGCAATCCAGCGATCGCGGTCGGTTAACGCTTGAACGCGCCCAGAACCTCCCGCGGCTAAATTGCCCCGGCTTTCCCCTGCTAATGGGACTCGAGCGAGGGCATAGGGTATGGCTTCACCGTTGACCATAAGAATTCGTTTATCGCCATTGCTAATACCGGGAAGGTAAACCTGTCCCATGATGGTTTGCTGGCCGTTTTGCGTGAGGGTTTCTAGGATGACACTGAGGTTGGGGTCGCCGTCGCGGACCCGAAAAATAGAACTGCCACCCATGCCATCGAGAGGCTTGTACACCACGTCACGATGCTGCTGGTGAAAGGCGCGCAGCTGCAAGGGGTCTCGGCTCACAATGAGTGTTGGGCAACACTGCGGGAATTCTGTTGCGTAAAGCTTTTCATTGCAGTCACGTAGGCTTGCGCAGCGATTGACGATAAGGGTGCCGCGTCGCTCAGCGTTTTCCAGTAAATGGGTGGTGTAAACGAATTCCATATCGAAAGGCGGGTCTTTGCGCATTAATATGGCGTCGAGGTCTGCGAGATCTCGATCTTCTACAGCGCCAAGTGTATAAAAGTCACTGGCATTTTCACGCACCTCAAGGGGCCGCATGCGAGCGCGAGCCTGACCTCCATCTAGGTAAAGGTCACTTTGTTCCATGTACCATAGGCGCCATCCGCGGTCCCGGGCTGCCCACAGCAGCGCCAGAGAGGTATCCTTCTTGTAATTAATGGCACTGATGGGGTCCATGACCACACCGATATCGCGACTCATGTTGGGGCCTCGGTAACAAAGTGTCGTTACGTTACGGCTCGGCGCCTTGCCATGCAACCAAAATGGAATAACTAACTATGGCCACGTTTTATCTGGTGTTCATTTCGTTGATGGGAATAGCGACGCTGACAGCGCTGATTCCCGGTCGCGCGTTGGGCTGGTGGGTGCCGCTTTGGTTTTTGGTATCTGCGGCAACAAACGAGTTAGCCGTTTGGGGCCTTATCCTGCACTTATTCATGTTGGCCGTTGGCGTTACTTTTTTTGATCCCGGTGACCCTTTCGTGCGCTACGCTTTGTGTGTGTTGATGCTTTCTTGCGTGGGCACGCTGATTTTGTTGAAGCGGCATTTTGAAACAGGCGGTCAGCTAGAGCGTGCTTTACAGATTGGGCTTCCCCCAAACTTTGAGGAAATTATTCCTCACGAAAGACGTCGTGGTCTCAGTCATCAGATATCGGCGAAAGACTGGTTACATCCCCTTAGATTTGCACGCCATGGTGTAAAGAGAGAGAGAAACATTGCCTACGGTGAGGCAGGCAAGCGCAACTTATTGGATATTTTTACGCCTATCCGGCCAGGCTCTGATCGACCGGTGTTGCTGCAAATTCACGGCGGTGCGTGGCTGGTCGGCAAAAAAGAAGAGCAGGCACTACCGCTCATGCACCACATGGCATCTTTGGGTTGGGTGGTCGTGGCCATTAATTACCGACTGTCACCTCGGGCCACGTTTCCTGAACACATAATCGATGTGAAGAAAGCGATCGCATGGGTGCGTCAGAATATTCATAAGTGGGGAGGCAATCCTGACTTTATTACGGTAACGGGAGGGTCTGCCGGTGGACATTTAACAGCCTTGACGGCCATGTCGGGCAACTACGCACTCTGGCAGCCGGGCTTTGAGACTTCCGATACTCGAGTGCAAGCTGCGATGCCGCTGTACGGCGTCTATGACTTTTGCAATCGTGAGGGCATTCGCCAAGGCACTCGGATTGACGGCTACATTATGAAGAAAGTGATGAAAAGCACACCTGAGGACGATCCACAGGCTTTCGATCTTGCATCACCGGTTTGCTGGGTTGACGGTGAGGTGCCGCCCCTATTTCTCATCCACGGTAGCCATGACACCTTGGTTTGGGTAGAGGAAGCGCGACGCTTTGTCGCTGAGTTATCGGCAGTGAGTTCAACCTCTTTGGTGTACGCCGAACTCCAGGGTGCCCAGCACGCGTTTGAAACGGTTCATTCGCCCCGGACTTCGCACTATCTAAATGCGGCGGCATGGTGGTTGGAATGGGCCTATGCCGATTGGAGTGCCCGACGTCTTCAAGACTGACCCATATCGCCCCAACGTGCGCCCAGTATTGCCAGAGCCACTATGGGCGCCGTCTCCGTGCGCAAGACCCTAGGGCCCAGCTTGACGCCGATGAAGTCAGCGTCATTAGCATGACCTCGGTCAATGTCGGAAAGTCCACCCTCTGGGCCCACTAGTAACGCGATTGAACTGGGCCGAGTTTCGGGCAGTGTTCCCGTTTCGCGGTGGTGCAAAAATAGCTTAATGTCAGTGCTCTGTTCTCGGACCCAGTCTGACAGAGGTGTGGGATGGAAGATTGTAGGGACAGTGGCTCTTCCACATTGCTCACAGGCACTGCGAACAATTTGCTGCCAATGGGCCATACGTTTTGGAATTCGGTCGGCGGGAAGTTTTACGTCGACGCGATCGCTATATAAGGGCGTGATATTTGTCACGCCAGCTTCGGTAGCCTTCTGGATTGCCCAGTCGAACCGGTCGCCTTTGCTGAGGCATAAACCCAATTGGGTTGCCAGCGGTGACTCTGTGTTGGGGTTTGAAGCGCTTTCTACCGATAGCGTTACCGCACGTTTTTCCAGGGCGCTGATCGAGCACTGCCAATCGAGGCCTGTACCATTAAACAGGGTAATGGTATCGCCCACTTGGGCACGCAATACTTTAACTAAGTGGTGGGCTGCTCCCGCTTCAAGCTGAACACTGCCACCTTGTTCAAGCGACTGATCGCTGTAGAGCCTGATCTTTCGCATGATTACCATTCCCCGCTATAAGACCAATGTTGCGAGCAATGGTACAGATGGGCTCGGCCTGATTCATCGTGTAAAAATGAATGGGGGGTGCGCCGCTGTCAATCAGTGTTGCACAAAGCTGTGAAATGACCTCAATGCCAAACTGGTAAGCACTTTCAGAGTCTTCAGCAAAATCTTCCATGCGCAGGCGAATCCACCGGGGTATCTCTGCCCCACAGGCCGCAGAAAAGCGCATGAGATTGGTAAAGTTAGTTATCGGCATAACGCCCGGGTGAATCGGTTGAGCAATGCCTACTGCTGCGCAGCGATCCATAAAATAGAAATAGGATTCAACGTTGAAAAAATATTGGGTGACGGCAGCGTTGGCGCCGGCGTCTAATTTTGCCTTGAGGAAGTCAATATCGCGACTGTAGCTGACGGCCTCGGGGTGGATCTCGGGATAAGCAGCGACCTTAATGTCAAAGTGATCACCCGTAGTTTCTCTGATAAATGATACGAGCTCGTTCGCGTAGAGGCAGCGCTCGTCTCCGGTCTCATCATTTACAGAGGCGTCGCCTCGGAGGGCAACCAAGCGCCGTACCCCCAACTGTTGATAGTTCTCTAACAGACCCTGCAGTGTTTCCCGGTTATCTGAGCCGAAGCTCAAATGGGGCGCCACATCTTGTCCTGCCGCTGCAATTGCTTCAACAGCGGCCACGGTGGTGTCGCGAGTGGACCCACCGGCGCCGTAAGTGACCGAGCAGTACTCAGGATTGAGGCTTGCCAGTGCCGGTAGGGTGTCGTTTAAAAGTTTTTCCCGACCCGCAGAGGTCTTGGGTGGGAAAAACTCCAGACTGCAGTTGCCGTCCTTGGCCATCACTGATTTCCTAGTACTTGTAGCTGTCGGTTTTAAAAGGACCATCGACGGTGACGCCAATGTAGCTGGCCTGCTCTTCGGTTAGTCGAGTGATGACGCCATCGAAGCCTTTGACCATCAGTGTTGCCACTTGCTCATCGAGATGCTTGGGCAGTACTTCTACGGTGATGTTGGTTGCTTTCTCGTCTACGGGCAAATCGGCAAAGCGCTTTGCGTAGAGGTGAATCTGCGCCAGTACCTGATTGGCAAAAGATCCGTCCATAATGCGTGAAGGGTGGCCTGTGGCATTGCCAAGGTTGACCAAGCGGCCCTCAGAGAGCAGCAGCAGGTGGTCATTGCTGGCACGATCACGATAGATTTTGTGGACTTGAGGCTTAATTTCTTCCCACTCCCAGTTCTCTCTCATGTAGGCAGTATCAATTTCGTTATCGAAGTGGCCGATATTGCAAACGACGGCACTGCACTTCAGTGCCTTAAGCATGGCTGCATTGCACACGTTGAAGTTGCCTGTTGAGGTCACCAGCAGGTCGGTTGTGCTCAGCAAATCGGTGTTGATACATTCCGGCGTGCCGTCGTTGATGCCATCTTTGAACGTGGACACGACTTCAAATCCGTCCATACAGGCCTGCATTGCGCAGATCGGGTCTACCTCTGTAATACGCACAATCATGCCTTCTTGGCGCAGAGACAGGGCTGATCCTTTGCCCACATCGCCGTAGCCAATGACCAGCGCACGCTTGCCTGCAAGCAAGTGATCCAGGCCGCGCTTAATGGCGTCGTTTAGGCTATGGCGACAGCCGTACTTGTTGTCATTTTTTGACTTGGTTACTGAGTCGTTGACATTAATGGCGGGAACTTTCAGCTCACCGTTGGCAATCATTTCGTAAAGGCGATGTACACCTGTCGTCGTTTCTTCGGTGATACCGTGAATACGCTCCAGCATCTCTGGATACTTTTCATGCAGCATGCCGGTGAGGTCGCCACCGTCATCGAGGATCATGTTGGCTTCCCAAGGCTTGCCGTCTTTTAAGATGGTTTGCTCAATACACCACTCGTACTCTTCTTCGGTTTCGCCTTTCCAAGCGAAGACAGGCACCCCAGATGCGGCAACAGCGGCAGCAGCGTGGTCCTGCGTAGAAAAGATGTTGCACGACGACCAGCGAACCTCGGCGCCCAATGCGACCAGTGTGTCGATGAGTACGCCAGTTTGGATGGTCATATGGATGCAGCCCAAGATTTTTGCGCCGGCGAGGGGTTGCTCCTCGCGATACTGGTCACGTAAGGCGATTAATGCGGGCATTTCACTTTCTGCAATATCGAGTTCCCGTCGACCCCAGCCGGCCAGATTGATATCGGCGACCTTGTAGTCGGTAAAATTGCTAAGTTCTACAGCTGTGTTCATGAGTTTTTCCTTTCAGTAAGTTCAGGCTGAGGCGCGCAGCGCGTCGGCTTTATCGGTACGCTCCCAAGGGAAGTCGACGTCGTTTCGGCCAAAATGGCCATAGCTTGCGGTCATACGATAGATGGGCCGCTTCAGGTCAAGCATTTCGATAATTCCCTTAGGACGTAAATCGAAGTGTTCCCGCACCAAACGGGCTATTTCGGCATCACCAATTGTGCTGGTGCCGAAGGTGTTAACTGATATCGATGTGGGCTCAGCCACGCCAATCGCATAGGAGACTTGAATCTCACAGCGTTCGGCGAGACCTGCCGCCACAATATTCTTGGCGACGTAGCGCGCCGCATAGGCTGCTGAACGATCAACTTTAGAGGGGTCTTTGCCTGAGAAGGCGCCGCCACCATGACGTGCCATACCGCCATAGGTATCGACAATAATTTTCCTGCCAGTTAAGCCGGCATCGCCAACGGGACCACCAATAATGAATTGGCCCGTGGGATTGATGTGATAGCGCGTATTATCGTGCAGCCAGGCCTCGGGGAGTACGGGCCGTATGACATGTTCCAAAATCTCAGCGTGAATGTCGGCTTGGCTAATACCTGGATCGTGCTGGGTTGAAAGCACCACAGCATCGACCCGCGCAGGCTTGCCGCTCTCGTCATAGGCCAGTGTGACCTGGCTTTTCGCATCGGGGCGCAGCCAGGGTAGGGTTCCGGCTTTGCGTAATTCGGCCTGTTTTTCAACCAGACGATGGGCGTAATAAATTGGTGCTGGCATGAGCACATCAGTCTCATTACTGGCATAGCCAAACATGAGCCCCTGATCTCCAGCGCCCTGTTCTTTGTCTTGGCCTTCGTCGACGCCCATCGCAATGTCGTGGGACTGCTTACCGATGGCATTAAGAACGGCACAGGAACTGCCATCAAAACCCACCTCTGAGCTGTTGTAGCCAATGTCATTCACCACGCCGCGCACAACTTCCTCGAGGTCAACGTAGGTGTTGGTGGTGACTTCACCCGCGATCACGACCATGCCGGTTTTCACTAAGGTTTCAACGGCGACTCGCGCTTGACGATCATCGGCCAAAATCGCATCTAAAATGGCGTCAGATATCTGATCGGCCATTTTGTCAGGATGTCCCTCAGAGACAGATTCAGACGTAAATAGTGAGTACTCACTCATCGTGCAGTTCCTTTTTTTAGAGTGTTGGTCTTTGAAATAAACGAACTTGAATTTGAAAGCCATTGCGCTGAGCGATAAACAACTCAGCCTGACTTTCTAGGCCTGCTTGCTCGGCCCACTGGGTCAGTGCTGCGGGTTCAAAACCCAGCCATAGGTCCCCGCAAACTTCCCGAGCCCAATCTTGGTCATGAGGGCACAACTCGCTCACGATAAACACGCCTCCGGCTGCCACCAACTGAGCGCCATCGTGAAACGTGGCCTCGGGGTTGGGGGTATGGTGCAGCACCATATTGGCAATGACTGCATCGAAGCGTTGCTGCTGCTCGATGAGCAGATTGGCTTCACCCAAGGTAAAACAAATATTTGGAGCTTCAGACGCCTTTACCTTGGCTTGCTCTAGCATGGCGAGGGAGTTGTCCAGTGCAATCACGGTATCGGCTCTCTCAGCTAGGTCCGCTAACAAACTGCCATCACCGGGCCCGAGTTCTAATAGGGCGCGCAGCGGTTGGGTTGTTTGGCGGTCTAGTAACAGCAGTGTGGCCTGTCGGTAATCGTCCCAGGAGGCGATCAGTTCTTGCTGCTCACGAAAACGATGGCTGTTATCTTGAAAAAATGCCAGTGAATTTTGTTCACGTAACTTTTGGACTCTCGCCATACCTGCAGCCAACGTCTGGGAGGGTGCTGCGATATCTACGTGGTGTAACGCTTCGTCAATGAGTGTCGCGTGATGGCCTTCGGCCAGCTGCCGGCGGTAAAAGGTGACGGTGCCTTCACGTCGGCTGGTCAATAAGTTGGCCTTTACCATCACCTTTAAATGGTGGCTCAACGCGCTTTGCCCTAGCCCGAAGATGTCGCACAATTCAGTAACGTTGAGCGATCCCTCCTTAAGGACGCGTAAAATATTTATACGCAAGTCATCGCCCAACGCCTTAAACAGCGTCGTCAGAGGGACTGCGCTAGGCCGGTTAGCCAGCGCAATAATGTTGGATTTGGTGGACATTGACCCGAGTTTAGCACTCCTCGCGCGCAATCATCAAAATATTTTGATGTAATAAATGCCCTCACCCTGTGTCACTATCAGAGGGCGACAAAGCACTGGCGTAATATCGAGGGGTAAACCGAGTGGATCAACAAGCGATGAAAGAGGCCGTAGCCTTGGCGGCCCTCGAATGGGTTAAGGCCCTTCCCAGCGACAATCTGGTTCTGGGCATTGGCACTGGAAGCACCGCCGAGTGCTTTATACGCCTGCTGCCTAGCATTAAAGGGCGCATTGATATTACGGTGTCTAGTTCTCAGCGCTCTGAAGCCTTGCTGAAGGCGTTAGATATTCCGGTGGGAGACCTCAATGGCGTCGGTGTACTGGATGCCTACATTGATGGCGCTGACGAAGCCAACGAACAGTTGCAGTTGATTAAGGGGGGCGGGGCGGCCCTCACCCGTGAAAAAATTGTGGCTGCTGCCGCTGAGCGCTTTTTGTGTATTGCAGATGCGTCCAAAAAAGTAGCGACCTTGGGAGCGTTTCCACTGCCGGTGGAGGTCATACCCATGGCACGTAGTTTTGTGGCCAGGGAATTGGTAAAGCTGGGTGGGCAACCGGTTTGGCGTGATGGGGTAGTCACCGATAACGGTAATGTGATTTTAGATGTTCACGGTTTGGCGATTGATTGCGCCCTGGAGACAGAGGCCACCATTGATCACATGACCGGTGTGGTTTGCAGCGGTCTGTTTGCGCGCCGGCCCGCTGACGTACTCATGCTGGGGACGCCCGAGGGTGTCGAGACTTTACAGGCAAAGTAAATCTGCCTAGCGCTTTTGGCGAGCCCCGCGCTGAGCTGCAGCAGATGGAAATGGGTGCAGGGCAATAAGGGTTTGCCAAGCTGTAGCTGCAGAAAGGCCCAGGCAAGTGTGGTGGCTTAGGCGTTAAACACCTTGCCGGGATTAAAAATACCGTCAGGGTCGAATTGGGCTTTAATGCCGCGCATTAGCGTAATTTCTGATGGATCGCGACTGAAATGTAAGAAATCTTTCTTCAGTAACCCAACCCCATGTTCCGCAGAGATTGAGCCACCGAGCTCCTGAACGACCCTGAATACATGATGGCTGACAGATTTACAGCGCGCTTGAAACTCCTCCACGGAGACCGTGTCGGGTTTGAGAATGTTGAGGTGTAGGTTGCCATCGCCAATATGGCCGTACCACACCACTTCAAGATCGGCGTAATGGCGCGCTACCAGCGCATCGACCTTACTCAGCAGCGCCGGTGTTTTTTGTACCGTTGTTGAAATGTCGTTTTTATAGGGCGTCCATTGCGCGATTGTTTCAGATATATCTTCCCGCAGGCGCCAAAGGCTGCGCCGTTGGCTCTCGCTCTGGCTCAGCACAGCATTGCGTACCCAGCCCTGTGTCATGCAGCCCTCGACGAGCTGTTCGGCTTGAGTCTCGGCTTCTGCTGATGCGTTCTCAAACTCAACCAACGCATAGAACGGATAGCGGTCTTTGAAAGGCGGTTGAATCCCCTGCCCGGTTGTCACTTTTTGCAGTGCAAGATCAGAGAAAAACTCGAAGGCGAGCAGCGAAAGCTGGTCCTGGCAGCCTGTCAGTACGTGCATGAGTGACGCCATTGATGGCACCCCAAGTACCATGACACGGGGATTTTTGGGTGGATCGGTGAGCCCGAGGGTCGCCTCTACTATGACGCCTAAAATACCCTCCGAACCAATAAATAAGTGGCGAAGGTCCAGGCCCGTGTTGTTTTTGACCAGTCCTTGGTTGAGCTCGAGTAACTCGCCGGTTCCTGTCACCACCTTGAGTCCTGTGACCCAATTACGGGTCATTCCGTATCGAATGACTTGAATGCCACCGGCATTGGTGGCGATATTACCCCCTATTTGGCTTGAGCCACTGGAGGCGAAGTCAACGGGATACATGAGTCCGTGTTCTGCGGCGGCGCGGTGGATTTCCCCTGTGATGGCACCCCCTTCACAAGTGAGGCTGCGCCCTGCCTTATCGACCTGCAAAATTTTTCTCATTCGCTCTAGGGATAAAACCAGCTCGCCCTTGGCCGCCATGGCGCCTCCGCTCAACCCGGTCCGCCCTCCCGACGGCACCAGCTTGACTTGATATTGTCGGGCTAAAGACACGATGGTTTGTATTTCGCTAATCGAAATGGGTAGCAGTACCCCGGAGGGTGCGGGAGCCACAAACCGCGTCCAGTCCCGGCCATAATGCGATAGGGATCCAGCATCGGTGAGAAACCGCTCTTCTCCCAATAGGGAGCGCAATGCATGAGTCATAGCATCGGGCAATTTGGCGATGTCCGCTGCCTGTTCCCCTGCCGTCATGGTTATACCGTCCTTTATTACAGGTAATTCTTAGAAATGCCCGAGTGGCCCGGTACTCGGTTTGGGTAATGAAAATACGCCCATCGCCCAGCACGCTGCAGCGAGTCTAGCGTGGGTGGGGTTGTTTATAAATGCTGGGCGTATTGCCAGGGCGCTTGTCCAGCCGGCCAATGCGCAGCGCTCCCATAATAAAGCGGGTTGTGTAAACTGTGCTTTTGCACCGTCGGGTGGTGACTGCCGCACAGTGGTTAAGCTTCAGCACTGAAGGCCCGCCAGCAGTCACAGCTCGCAATGAGGGATATCACCTATGCCGCGCTACATTATCATTTGTCTCATTTGTTGGTTGCCCCTGTGGGCGTTTAGCCAGTCAAACCTGTTTCAAGGGCTGGCTGAGGAAATGACCCCTGAAGAGCGTGAGGCGTCGGGGGTGGGTCAACTTTCCGACCAACAGCAGCAGTTTCTAAATGGCTGGTTGCGCGACCGGTTTCTAGCAAATGAGGCAGAGGCTGGTGTATCAAGCCCAACTACAGCAGGTAACGTTGCGAGTACATTGAGCGAGGTTGAGCAGGCGCAGGCGATTGAAGCTGAGGTGGAGCGTAGGGTCACTGAAGAGTTGGCGGCGGCTGAGGAACTCGAGGCTGCAAAAGCTCAAGCCCTCACAGAGCCCTTTGACGCCACGATTGCCGGCAATCGTGGCGTCAAAGGG
>Ga0233438_10004763_pt1 | contig 11782 bp, 6 predicted proteins | sample SI_123_September_FD_182720 | JGI IMG/M metagenome (GOLD analysis project Ga0233438, IMG submission 182720) | Seawater microbial communities from Saanich Inlet, British Columbia, Canada - SI_123_September2016_10_MG | ecosystem: Environmental > Aquatic > Marine > Inlet | place: Canada: British...
TCCCGTTAATATCAACAGGGGCGGTTTGGGATTCAAAGGATGCTCAATGGCTCATGGATGAAGGTGCAGATATCGTTGGTGTTGCCAGAGTTGCAATCGGCCATCCTAATTGGCCCGAGAAATTAATAGATGAAAATTACCAGCCGCAGAGACCTCCGTTTAGTATAGAGCATCTTGAAAGTGTAGATCTAAGTCCTGTTTTCATAGAATATATGAAACGCTGGAAGAACTTTGTAATAATCAAATGAATTATGTATAATTTTAATTCAAAACTCGTTGCGAATAAGACGCTTTAGATTTTAGTATTTGACCTGTATTTTGTTGTTTAAATAAACGGATCTCTTCTAGAGTTGATGGAGGAATCACATTTGCCTTAACATATTTATCTCTGATAATAAATGAGATTTTTTGAACAGAAATAATAACTGCGAACTTCAGATGTGGTTCTACTGTTTCAGAATCAAATTCCCCACCTGGTAAAACGCTATCAATATAGGAAAGGATTAATTTTCTTTGTTGTTCAAAATCATCATCTAAAAATTGATCCTGAATTAATTTACTAATTTTTCCAATGTGCTCCTTAGAATCTTCTTGGATAATATCATTCCAAAAGTTTTCAGGATAAAGTTCAGTTTTTTCTTCTTCTACATTCACTAAGAATGCTGCAGTATCAAAAACTTCAGCAATTTCTTGTTCCTGTAGCATATTTTCATTTGTAATAATTTCACTTGATTCCTCGACTTCAATCTGTTGCTCATCTTGAACTTCATTATCGAGATCATGATAATCTTTATTTTCCAAATTCTCTATTGAAATAATAGAATTTACATTTGGTTTGATATTTTTATCTTCTCTCTTTGATGACCTTCTCTGCATCCTTGGACTCAGTATTTTTTGAACCTCGTCTTGCTTTAGTATCATTTTTAGTTCCTTAGGTTTTATCCTAGAGAATCCTGAATCTTCAAAATTGATTGGATGATTAATTAAATCTATTTTTAATATTTCTTTACGTTCCTCTTTAATTTCATTTTTCATATTTTTAAACATTATAGGAGTTTCTTTTTTAATCTTATCACGCACTAATTTCAATTGTCCAATGAATCCTACAGGAATTTTTAAAAATGGAAGAGATTTTGCTAAATCATAATTTAGTAAATATAAATGATAGGTTATTCGAGACTTAATATCATTACTAGACCGATTCCAAATAAGTTCTAAACGTTTTGTTATAGAATCATTTTTATTTAATTTATTTCGTTCAATGTATACAATTATTGTTTGATAGATATCGATGTGGGATCTTTTATTTTCTAATATAATCTTATCTAACATTATTGAAAATATTTTTTCTTCGGGTACTTTTTGGTTATTTCTGATTAAATTATTAATCAGGACACAAGACCATTTCACCGAAAATTTAGATAATTCAAGACTTTCACTTTTTTGCATATCTTCTAGTTCTGATAGTATATTTGGATATTCAGTTGGTTTAGTACGGACAGATCTTGCTATAATTTCTATAATTTTCAAACGCGACAAATAACTCGATTTACCTGAAATATTATTTTCAATGGTAATATCACTGTCACGAAAAATATAGTATAATCCTAACAAAGGGTTTCTTTCATTTGTCGCTTTCGAAATCCTCTTGACATATTTTTCAATATTTTTCAAATTTTCAAATTCTAAAGATATTCGTAAAGCTTCTGAAAGGTTTGTAGTTAAAATCATAAATTCTATTTCTGCATCTTGTTGAATAAATTTCCAAATCTTAATATTATTTCTTTTTCTAAACTCGTCAGTATTATTTGTTTTAATTAATAATTTCATAACTTCATATTCTTGGCTTGCAGAATTATTAACCCGATTCAAAATACCCTCATTAATTCTATCTTTAACAATGCTCTCAAGATATTTATTCCCTTTGGAGAGTTTTTGAGCCCATTCTATATCTATTTGGGTGAATTCCTTTTTGAGTTCTGAAAGGGGGCCCTTGAAAATTCGTTTATTCGTTTCTCTATCTGATAATGCAATTTTTACTGCGATTTCTTTAGGTAATGCTTGCTCAATATATTTTTTGAAAGAACCACGCGCAGATTTACTATCACCTATCTCGAGATATAGTCCAGTTTGAATACTATAATCGTCGATTTTGCTGATACAAAAGTGGGCACGTCGATAATCTTCTGCTTTGATATAATTTTTTGTAGCCTTTACCCAGTTTTCTCTATCCTCTTCTTTCTCTGCCTGTAATCTAAATCTAGATTTCGTTGATAATTCTTTAGCGCCAGATAAGATTTTAGCAATCATAAGAGGTCTATTTTCAGTACTGTCTAACGCTACATCTGCAATCTCAGAAATAATAATTCCTGCTTCATCGCTATTCTCTCCAGTGTGATTATTTGAAGCATGATACAAATGATGTATTGAAGTGTCATATTCTTGTTTTTCCAAGAATTCTTGGCCTTTACAGAAATGGTAATTGTGTTCATCATTAATATTTCTAAATGCTTCTGCTGCCATGTCATAAAGCCCAGCATTCATATATTCTATTGCATATTCTAGCATGTCTTCATTGGAAAGTTCCTCTGCAAATATCTCTAATTTTTCGTTTGATGCTTTGATTAGAGAATTTGTTTTTTCTAAAATATCTTTCAAGAAATATGAAGATTCATTCTTAGGTGCAAGAATGCCCATTAAAACTCTAGCTCGAGTGAATGCAACAAAAACATGTCTTAATTCTAATAATGCAGTACTATCTGAGTATTCACGCTTAGATGCATATTTTCCTCTTATTGGATCTGACCTTAAATCAAGAATCCCTTCAGAACCACTTTGTGGAGACCATAGTAATATGTTGCCTCTCTCTAAACCTTTAAACTGCGCAATAGTAATAATGTTACTACTATTTTCAATTCTTTTCTCTAATTTTTCTTTGGTCTTCTTATCTCTAACAAGCATTGGACATGCTGGATTTGGAAGTTTATGTTGATTTAGCAGTTGAATTAAATTTTCTTCATCCTCAAAAAACATTAACCCGGGATCTCCCGAATTCTCTCCCGCAAATGGTCTTTGAAGTTCAGAAGTTCCTTCAAAATCTAATTCGTTTTGTAATTTCAGAATATAATTTGCAGAATCAACCAAATAAGGAGTTGATCTATAGTTTTCTACAAGTGTTTCATGTTTGCTAATTTTTATTCCAAGAACTTCGAAAATTAAATCAGAAAGCGCTTGCCAGGTGAATGAACTCGGTTGTATTGATTGAGATAGATCACCGGCAACAGCAAATCTCCTTAGGCCATCTGGTTTAAGTAAAAGTAATAATATTTCCATTTCTGCTCTAGTTAAGTCTTGGACTTCATCAATGTATAGGCATTGATATGGACATTCTAAATCTTCATTATCGATTCTCTGTAATACTTCTCTGCACAGATCTAAACTATCCCATGTATCATCTTTATTCAATCTTGTATTTGAAAAATTCTTTCCACCTGAGATAGCATCACTTGCTATTTCAAAGAATTCATTACGTTTATTTTGCTCTATCCGGCCTCTTCTTCGTCCGATTTTTGTGTATTCTTTCTGTCCCAAAATATCACTTGAACCTTTGAGATTATACCCTCTGAGTACGCCTCTGTATTCTTCCCAAAATAAATCTAAATCTAATTCATTTTTATCAAACATAGTATGAAACTTTCTCCTAGTAAGTTCATTTTTGGGGTTGTAATTATCTATATTTAGAACTAATGATTTGAAAAGTTCACTAATGGTTTTAACACACCTGGAAACCATTTCATGCTCTTCTTTCGGGAAAAATAACTTTATCGATGCTAATATATCTCTCTTCAACCTTTCATTGTGAGTTACAAATATTATTTCTTTTTCTGGATTCATTTTTTGATCTCGACTATTCTTTATATCATTGACAAACCTGTATAATAGAATTGTAGTTTTTCCAGTTCCAGCAACTCCTTCTAGGAGAAATTTATCGTTATCATAATGCATCAACTTTTTTTGGTGGTCTTGCAATTTTAAGATTGCAGGTAATTCAAAATCTTGATTTCCTTTCAATACTCCATAGTCCATAGTGTTGGGAATAATAAAATCATAAATTGTAGCCCTCTTGGAACGATCGGAGTAACGTTCTTTTGTCCAGCCATCTTCTTTCTCTTTATCGGGGAGATTTCCAAACCTTATTTTAGCTCTTTTGAAAAGTTCCTTCAATTCTCCATATTGGCAATCTTTGAGTTCCATTACTTCCGAAGAATCATCATCAACCCAATTTAATCTATCGAAAGAGGAGGCATGAACAATATGTTCAGCAGAACGTTTTAATTTACTTTGGAAGTCTTTTTTATTTGAAACTGCAAGCACTCTAATCTCAACAATTTCTTGATGTTTTTCCCAATCATATAGAATTCTCAAACCTTGATCATTCTCTAATCGAATATAGAATACTGGAACTTCCATTTCCCTAATAGTTTTTGCATGCCCTCTTTTTGGATATCCAAGCGTTTCAATATCTTCAAGTAAACGTTGAATTTTTTGGAAAAATATCTTCCTATGAACCGTTTTTCCTGACTTCGAATTAAGCCATAAATATATTTCTGGAGTGAAGGTGACCGAATAATTATCCGGAAGAACTTTGCCATCCAAAGACCAAATATCATCAGACACACATAATTGATGGCCCGACAGTATATAGTTTCTTTACCTACAAAAACTGTGCACAAAAATCTTCTACTTTAGAGGATCATTAGAGGTTAAACCTAAGTTCTTTCATTGGATACATGAAATGCTAAAAACTGCGTTCAATAGTTTTTGAATTCCACATATCTCCAGTTATTCTTAGTGCATTGGATTATTAGGGAATTTAGTTTTTTTTGCGCTTTAAAAATAATCTTCTTTCTTGGTGCTATAATAATTTCCATTTGCCCCGAATCCGATTTTTTGACACCGTAAAAATATTGAAGATACTCCTTAAGATCTTCCTCATTCATCATAAATATCATAATTTCCAGTTCTAATTTCAATTCCAATTCCAATTGTTTTTCATCACCCTTAGGCCTCATTTTACCAATTATTGCTGGATTGTGATAGGGATTATACACTTTACCTGTTGGGATATACAAAACATCACTATCCTTATGCCAATTATCTAAATCAAAGCCTGTTAGAAGTTGCGTCCAATGAATAATTCGCACACTGCGATAAGTAGATTCAATATTAGCAATTTCTCGTTCCAGTTCTCTATCACCTGAAAAGTCAACTGAATGGACTAAAATACATCTATTATCGATTGGATTAATCTTTTTTTGTACAGTAAGTAGTTTTTCAACGTGCTTTATTGTTGGTCGAGTATTTTTTACCTCAATAACATGTAAATTATTTTGATAAGAAAGCAAACTATCCATTTCATTTTTCCCACCACGAGAATAGGCTTCTTCTCTTATGTATTCATCTTCTAACAACATTCGAGTTTCTTCTGGGCTGAAATTAATTTTCTTAATAATCCACGGATTATAGTTCAATTTATTCATTATAATTATTTTCAATAATTGGTTATAGGGAAATGATTTTAGAATATTTTTTAAACCTCTCCTATTCTGTTGGTCCTCATTTTCCAGTTCAATAATTGTTGTTCCAAATAACACCCAATTAGTCGATTCGACACATTTTCTAAGAGCCTGCTTTACAATTTCTTCAAGCCAGTATCCTCCACGTTCTGGAGAATCTAGAACCATTTTATTTCCAGATGAATCAGTCAATTCCCACCTATTTGTTTTATGTTTGATATGAAGATTATTGTCATGAGTTATTTTACGTTTAAATTTTGTATTGCCATAATTATCCTTTACTAGAATTCCTTGGTCGATTAACCACTTAACATCAAAAATATTAGTCACTGGTTCCTTTCTTATTTTTAGACCTCTAAATTCTAACCTTTCATCAAGCGTTAAAACAGATGATGGCACGATTGATTCAACTTTTTCATCCAATCGAGTCGACACTAGACCGTTACTCGCAGTCGCCCAAATTTCTATATTTGATGTTCTGTTTAACCACGATAAGTGGACATGTGTTGCTCCTATTTTTACATCAAGTCTGTTTATATTTTCAGTATTTATGTCAGGCTTTTCATGTTGTTTTAAATTATAACATTTAACCAAAATATTTCTCTCCAAGCACCATTCTTCTAAACTTTGCTGAATTGTGCTTGTACCCCAGGCATTTCTATCATCGTCTACATACCAGATTGTTAATTCCTCTGGGCTATGAATATTTACAGACATTACAACATGTTCAATAGGTGCTTTAGGAGTTGTCAATATGTGTAATGTCAACAAATTATTCACTCCTAATTTTGATATATTTCAATTCAGAAACATGTAGATGGTTATTTTTATCTATTACAACTATTTGAAATAATTTCTTTCCAAAATGCTCACTTAATGCAATACTATGGCCGACAGCTTTATGTTTGAGTAATCTCATATTTACTACATTATTTTCAGTTTCCTTTTGTAATTCATATATCACTCGGAAATGATCATTTTCGAATTTAACACATGCATTCCAAAAAAATGGTTTTGCATTTTTAGAAAATTCTTCACTATTATTATTTAGTATAATTTCAAGTTCAGGAGTTTGTATTTTTTCCTCATTGATAATTAGTGAATGCATTTTCTTTACCGAATCCTCAGTAAATTCATGTCTCTCGCGGATTCCATCTATTAATGTATGAAGATTATCATTGCCAAGAATTGAGATATGTTTGAAATTTTTATTCAAGAGCAACAATTTCATTGCAAAAGCATTAGCTCCAGCAGATGTTAAGATATAAGACTCTGAGAAAAATTCTATTTCCTCTGAATAATCGTTGATTTCATCATTCATTTTTTCAATATCATTTACATCTGTTAGTTTGAAAAATTTGATATCCATGTCAGAAATACCACTAGAATTAATTATTTGATTTTCAGATAATGGAATTATTTTCTTATCCATAAATAATATTAGTTGATTAGGTCTGACCCTTTCAATAGCTGCTAAGATGTTCAGTCTGGACTGCCCGACTGCGGAAACTAATTGTCGCATCAGTTTCCTATTTTGGTTAACTAAATATATGATTCGGTTTTGTCGCAGGTCATGGAACCGGAAAAGTTTGCTGAGCAAAACTCAGTCTTTTCCGTCGATTATGGTTGGAATCTATTATCTTCAAGAATTCAAACATCTCTAGATAAAGATCATGTTAGTACAAGCTCCATAAGACGTATTTTTCTCGATATTGCTAGAGGTCCTTCGGAAATTGTTAATGGCGTATTAGATGATTCAAGAATAGGTTTTGATTCAAACAGACTAGACCCATATCAAGTAGGAGTAAACATATTATCTGCTCATGCTAATAAGGAGTTAATATTTGATCCAAAATGTGATTTGTATAGACTTTTTAATGATTTCAAAGATCTAAAAATATCCTTAGCAGATATTATTCATGCTTACTTAAATCGCTTCAATATTCCTGCGCAAGGTTGGAATATGGATGTTTTTAAATTATTAGAGCAGGGTGAGATTTCTGATAAGAAAGTCCGAAAAGCAATTAACAAACAAATAGAGTTTATTGAAAATCTACTTTTCTTCTTCAAGTATTTGCCAATTATCTTGGAACCGAGAAAAAACCTAGAAATTCTGAAATTATGTAACAAATTACTGAACTATTGCTCGGCATGTAGAATATATCCTGCTCAAGTCCCTAAGGTGAGTGAATTAGATTTTTATAATCTGTTAAAGAACTACTATCTTGTAGAGACAAGAACACTGATTCAATTCAGCCTTCAAAAAGTACATAAATTATCTACAATATTAAACCTCAACTCAATACAAAAAATTGGCTGGAGTGTTATTGTTACAGTCGCATTTGAGAGAACAGTTGATGATTTGTACAATAATAGAGATAATAAGAATATACTGAAGAATATTTGGGTATTTTCACGTTCACCAACTAGGGTCCTATTATCGACTAAAGAGCATTATAAGAGTGTAAAAATTAGAAAATCGTTTGTTTCTTCCTTTTCCAATCAGATGATGAAAACATCAATTCACTACTTGGAAGAAAATAAAGAAGATTTCGATAGTCAAGACATGGTTGAAGAGTTTAGAGATTTTATCGAAGAATTATCTAATTATCTAGTTCGTATTTCATCAAAGCAATCAGCTACATTATACAAGCACAGGACTAGAAAATACATTCAATCAGAGGAAAAAGATTCACTACATGAGAATTCATTCGAAAATTGTACAATTAGTAATTCATTCACAACATCTCTTGAATCAGCAGCGTATAGAGGTAGAAGGAGATTCCGAATGGTACAATCCAAGTGGAAAGATATGTTGAGGTACATAAATAATTCAATTATCGGTTCTTCAACTCTAGATCATCAAAAAGATGATGAAGAATTAACCTTCTTATATTTCGATTGTATTCAACTTGGCGAAATTCTTTGGAATTCAGAGCAAAGTTGGTTTGAACAATTCAGTTTTTCAAGAATGATAAGTCCATTCATCGATTTTAGTATGGCATCCTTCATTGCAGCATTTGACAGTGTAATTGCCACTTCTAGAAATGATTCTATTTTGACAGGTGCTGGTCTTATAGCACTTGGAGGGGACGAAATCCACTTGGCTGTAGGGAGTAGTCCACATGATATACGGATAATAATTGATAAGATATCTCACTGGGTACTAGGAAGGATGAGGGATAATAATTTATTGCCCATCTCTCAATGGATTAATGATAATAAACCGAAGTTAGTCAATGAAGGTGGAAATTGTTTACTTATGCCAATGTGGTGGATTGGAGTTGGCCATTATGAGGAAAAAGAGGCAATGGGAGATTATATCGATCATTATCTGAGTAATATCAATCTTCTAAAAATGAAATCACGTTGCAAAAAAGTGCCGGAATCCACATTATTCCTCGAAATCGAGAAATTAGACTAGTTCCATCCTATTAGAGAATTTTGTTTGGTAGTCCATTGCATTTTATCTCCTTCAAAAGCCTGCGGACAAGATTTAGTAGAATTTGTTGGTTCAACTTTATGGTACCACGCCTTCTTTACGAGTTTGAGCATTTCTTCACTCTTGTCAAGTAAAGTATCTTGAGAATGTCCTTTTTCGTATTTGATTGATATTCCAGAGCAAAATGAGATACCTCCGATACCCACGATTTTCAAATTGTGGAGTCTAGAATATCTCTGGAGTGATTCATCAAGAATAATTGCTCGCTTCTTGAGTTGTTGAAAAATTATTTCTCGTGATATTTCTTTATCACTGCTTTTAGCCGTCAAAACAACATCATCTCCACCTACGAGCCAAAGAGTAATCTGATTTTCTTTGAAGAAACCAGAAATCTCAGTAGCATCTCTTAAAGAGGCTGTCCAAATTCTTGAAAAAGATCTTGAACGCATACCCATTCGAATCGCTCTATTTCGAGGCATCAAATTTGCTTCATCATCAAGAGACTTGCCATTCACAAATAAATCACCCACTGCATTTCCATCTAATCGCATCACAGCGATTGTATTGAATCTTTCAAGATTTAAAAGTGGAGGTGGGAGATTTTCACCAGAGTAGATAATCGTTTGATTATCATCATCAACATATCTTGCAAAATCAAGTATGAACTTGATATTTGGCACTTCCAATTGTTCAAATGGGGGTCGATTCGGCTCTCTTCCATCATTGCTACTCGAGATATTCTTAATTCCAGTTAAAGGAAATGAATGAATTGGTAAACACGAAATGAATTGCTGAAAGAATTCGCTTTTATCGCGGCCCTCTGTCGATATCTTTTCAGCAAGCTTAGGAAATTGCTGTAATATCTCCTCCAAACCTTTAATCAAGTAATTGCTTAATTTATTGCTACTAAAGAAATCATTCACTACTTCTATATTAGGTAATAAGAATTCAAATCTACCTCCACCATCTATTATTATAGAACCGGGTGAGTACTCTTTTTGAATCTCTGACCGGATGGTGTTTCCTAAGAACTCAATAAGCGCACTTGCTCCTTTGAAGAATAGGTATCTATTTTTCTCTTCTTTATTCCTAGACAGAAATGTTTGTATAGAGAAAAATTTAATTTGGATCCTATATGTGTCATCCTCTGAAAGAATCCATTCATTAATCAATTCAATGCAATTACTGAGTTTATCTAAGTCCTTGGAACGACTTTTCAATTTTGCCCCAGACATATTGTGGTGAGGTCCAAACAAAGACATAGTGAAACGTTTGGCTTGAATTGACTCTTCATCTAACTCTAGGCAATTCAATATGAATTTATGCATGAACTTTAGGTGTTGTTTGTAAATTTTGGAAGGATCTGAATCAAATAATTTAGCGAAATCGCCTATGTCATTGAGCATTATTCCCCATATGATTAGCGTTTCAGATAAGCTTAATTCAGTATCAATAATTTTTACCGGAAAATGTTCTGCTAAGTATGAAAGTCTATCAGAATCTTTTGATTTTTGAGTTTGAACCCGATTTCTTGGAGACATATTACTTCTCATCCCTGGAAACCCTGTAATCACCGAAATCAAGCGAAAAATACGTTCCTTTTCAGTACATACGACAGTGGATGGAGACGGCCAATAAATCAACTGTTCAGAAAGTATTCCGAGGAACTCATCACTATGTGAAACGGCATTACGACTGGTTTCTTTTTTGGTTTCATTCGGATTCCAAATACAACGCAAATTAATCACCCAAACATTGGTGAATTATTTTTCTCGCCAATCTTCTTCTCTTCTTCGAAGTTTTCTATATGCTTCAACATTAAAGGAGTGTTTGTGACATGGGAAATTATTTCGATACCAAGTTCAGTTATGACCCAATGACCCGGTTTTCCATCCATATTTTGGATTATTTTGGCTTCCTTCAATGCCCAAAATCGTCCTTCACCCAAATTAATTCTATCGAACATTTCGGCGTCTAAAACATAACGGCCCTTTCCATGTACTCCGTCTTCAATACATATCTTTAGTAGCACTAAAACTCGTAATGGCATTAAGAACATCAGAGACATTGCTCTCGCAGCAGGTAATTCCACAACATCTCTAAGCGGTTGAATCGCTTTACCGGATTTAGGTTTGATGACATAGAACATTTTTATTCCCAATGTTGAGGCTGCCGCTGCAGCTGAAGCCGCCATGTTCATAGTACCTCCAGTAATTCCAAGTAAAATTTTGGATTCAACATTGAAATCTATACAGATAGAGTATGCCTCATAAATTCTCATCATTGTATTTAGTCCACCTTCTTCAGAGAAGACATCTTTGATGACTAAAACTTGTCCTTTAATGTCATAGCGATTCTTCCAGTTAGCAAGTCTCCTACGATTTGTCGATGCAAATTCCTCAGTGGTTACCAAAACGAGGTAGTTAGGAGAATATTTGGTCAGGGATGTTTTGACATGCTCTGCACTCCTACCCATGGTCAAAATGAGGCAATCAGTTCCACTCATAACAGGATGTTGTAATATGTGGATATTAAACTTATTACTTAAGTGGTTCACAATAATTATGACAATGATTCGATGTAAATTGATTGCTGCGGTATGACACAATGATGATTTGCGTCGCTAAGACTTACAATAATGGTGGACGTGACGAGATTTGAACTCGTGGCCTCTACCATGCCAAGGTAGCGATCTTCCAACTGATCTACACGCCCAAATGGGTGCTTTCGCAAACCGTCCACTTTCAAGCCCATCATAAGCATT
>Ga0233438_10004765_pt1 | contig 11776 bp, 10 predicted proteins | sample SI_123_September_FD_182720 | JGI IMG/M metagenome (GOLD analysis project Ga0233438, IMG submission 182720) | Seawater microbial communities from Saanich Inlet, British Columbia, Canada - SI_123_September2016_10_MG | ecosystem: Environmental > Aquatic > Marine > Inlet | place: Canada: British...
GGAAGGTGCGGCGGGCTATCGCAACGCCAAAGACACCATGAAAATGATCATGCCGTCCCATGCCAAAAACGTGAAGCATTACATGGATTCAATGCCACTTTTTGCGCGTTTTCAGGTCGAAACCTTTATGGATGGGATGTTTAACCCCACGGTTCAGCTGAAATCTGGCGGCTATCTGGTCATCGGCATCACTGAAGCTTTGGTGGCCATTGATGTCAACTCCGGCCGTGCGACCAAAGAAGGCAGCATTGAGCAGACCGCTTTGAACACCAATCTGGAGGCTGCCGAAGAGGTGGCGCGCCAATTGCGCTTGCGCGATTTGGCCGGGTTGATCGTGATCGATTTCATCGACATGGACGAACGCCGCAACAATATCGCCGTTGAAAAACGCATGAAAGATAAGCTGCAATCTGATCGTGCGCGCATTCAGGTGGGCCGGATCAGCGGCTTTGGATTGATGGAAATGAGCCGCCAGCGTTTGCGTCCAGGCATGTTGGAAGCCAGCACGCAGCCCTGCGCCCATTGCCACGGCACCGGCTTGATCCGCTCGCAGGACAGTTTGGGTCTGACCATTCTGCGTGAGCTGGAAGAAGAGGGTGGGCGTGCCCGCTCCAAAGAAGTGTTGATCAAAGCGCCGATCAGCATTGCCAATTTCTTGATCAACCAAAAGCGCGAGCATATCAGTCAGATTGAGCAACGCCATGGGATGGCCGTGCGTATTGAAGCTGATCCTTTCTTGATCAGCCCAGATTATACGATTGAGAAATTCAAAACGGCCACGCGCATTGTTCCGGCGAACACCACGACCGTGAGCTCGGTTGATTTTGCCTTGATGGAAGAAATTGATGAGCAAGGTCAAGAGGATGATCAGGCTGATGTGATTGAGGTTGTTGAGACCCCAGAGGACGGGGATGCTCCGAAGAAGCGGCGGCGTCGTCGGCGGCGGCGGCGGGGCGGCAGCGATGCCTTATCCGGTGATCAGAGCCAAGAGGACGGGTCGCAAGATGAGGCCTCGGCCGACGCGCCTGCTGTTGAGAGTGACGGCGAAGGGGACAAGCCAAAACGCCGTCATCGTACGCGCGGCGGGGCGAAAGCCAAGCCGGTAGAGGAAAACCCGCAGGATCGTTCGGAAGAGCTTTCTGAGGCGGTCGAGGTCGCTGTTGCAGCCACGCCAGAGCCTGTTGCGGATGCTCAGGATGTTGCGGTTGTGGCTGAGGCGGCGCCCGCCGAGAAACCCAAACGCGTGCGCAAACCGCGTAAAACCAAAGCGCAGCGTGAGGCTGAAGAGGCCGCGGCCGCGCAAACCACAGCCCCTACAGCTGCGGTTAAAGAGGCGGTTGTGGCAGAAGAGGCGGCACCAGAGGTTGCGGTTGAAAAACCTGCAGCCAAACCCAAGCGCGTGCGCAAACCGGCAGCTAAAAAGGCGGTGCCCGTCGCAGAGACCCGGGCGGAAGCGCCAGCGCCAGAAGCTGTTGAACCGTCTCCGGTCCCCGAAGCGGTCGCAGCGCCTGTTGCGCAGGCAGATCCGGTGCCATTGGCCGCCGAACCTGAGCAAGAGAAACCGGCCGCGCCCAAAAAACGCGGTTGGTGGTCACGCGGCTAAAGATCTTACAACGACAAAGGGGCTCCGCAATTGCGGGGCTCTTTTGCGTTCAAAGGGTGAAATTCAAGCCTATCCGCCGCTTTTTCGTATGAAAAATCGCAGTTCTGCGCCCTCGCTATCTTGCGATATCAGTCTGTGTCCCGCCTCAGCGCAGAAATGCGGCACATCAACGATGGCGGCCGGGTCATCGGCCCGCATGAGCAAAACAGCGCCCTCAGCCATTGCCATTAAGCGTTTGCGGGCTTTGAGCACCGGTAAGGGGCACAATAGCCCAATGGCATCCAATTCTTCGTCCCAAGTCATCGCAGCGCCCTATTGTCGATCATTGCACTCTTAAGCCCACTCCATGCCGTAAAATTTTCGCGCGCGCCAGAGGCAGAGATGCGATTTCATCGGTTGCAGGGCATGGTGCGACGCGCGGCGCGGGTAGCTTGATGTGACAAACTTACAGATGACGCCAGCGCTGAGATAGCCTATGACAGCTTAAGACAGGAAAGGCCGCTTTAATGTTGGGAATTGATCTATGGGATGCCGGGCTGATGCCGGCCATGTTTGTGGCGCTGCTCGGCGGGTTGATCAGCTTTGCCAGCCCCTGTGTTTTGCCCATCGTTCCGCCCTATTTGGCCTATATGGGCGGGGTGAGCATGGATGATATGAGCGCCACAGCACAAGCGCGAAGGCGTGTGGTTTTGGCCGCCCTATTTTTTGTTTTGGGCCTGTCCACTGTGTTCATCCTTTTGGGGTTTACCGCCTCAAGTTTTGGCCGCCTGTTTTTGTCCAATCAAGATTGGTTTGTCAGCGGCGCGGGCATTTTGGTGATGGTGTTTGGCGCGCATTTCCTGGGCGTGATCCGCATTGGAATTTTGGACCGCGAAGCGCGGATTGAGGGGGGGGACCGCGGTGGTTCGGCCTTTGGTGCCTATATTTTGGGGCTGGCCTTCGCCTTTGGCTGGACGCCTTGTTTGGGTCCTATTCTGGGCACAATCCTCGCACTTGCCGCCGATACGGCCAATCCCGCCAAAGGGGTCATCCTGCTCGCCACCTATGCGGCGGGCCTTGGGATACCCTTTGTGCTGGTGGCGGTGTTCTTCCCGTCTCTCAAAGGTCTAATGGCTTGGATGAAACGCCATATGATGCGGATCGAACGGATCATGGGTTTGCTGCTCTGGACCGTTGGATTGATGATGGTCACGGGGCAGTTTACCCAGTTCAGCTGGTGGATTTTGGAGCAATTTCCCGCCCTTTCATCCCTAGGGTGATGAATGGGATGGGATCAGCTGCGCCGGGCTGTGATGCTTCGACTGTATAAAGAGATTTAATTCTTGATCGGCATAGGTTAGGAGACACTTACATTTTGAGGTCTCCCCATGGGACAGAGTTTTAAACGCAAAGTATTTTATATTCCCGGGTATGATCCAATTCATCCCCGCAGGTATCGTGAGCTCTATCGGGCAGAGGCTGCGGCGCAGGCTGCCATCAGCGGCTATGACATCCATCTCAGCGCAAAAACTGGCCCGGGGGGCTATGGCTGGTTGGTGGACAGTGAGATTGACGGCAGATCAACACGCGCGGAATTCGAAGTCATGCTTTGGTCCGATCTTGTTCGTGCCTCCATGCGCAGTGACATTCTGGCGACCTATGGGCAGATGGTGCGCACCGCCTATATTTACATCGCGAGCGGCGCGCTGTGGCGACTTATGCAGCTGCGCAAAGGGCCGGTGATCGCGGCACTCTATCCAGTGGTGATGTTGATCGGGCAGGCGGCTGTGGCTGTGGCGCTGGCCTATGCGGCGGGGGCGGCGTTGAGCCTGTGGCATCCCGGCCTTTTCTGGCTTGGGGTCATGGTGATCCCTTGGGTCCTGATGGGGTTTCGCCGCTATGACAATCGGCTTTTTGCCTATTATTTGATGCATGATTACGTCTATTCGGCCGCGGCCCGCGGGGCCAATCCGTCCGAATTGGAGGCTCGATTGGCGCAATTTGCAACGCGCGTGGTGGCGGCGCTGCGCAGCGATGTGGACGAGGTGTTGCTGGTCGGCCATTCCTCCGGGGCGCATTTGGCCATCTCGCTCTTGGCGGATATTGAGCGCAGTGGCGCGCATCAAACCGGCGGCCCGGCCCTGTCTTTTTTGAGCTTGGGGCAGGTGGTGCCGATGGTGTCTTTTCTGCCAAATGCCCACCGCTTGCGTCGTGATTTAAGGCATATGAGCGGGCAGAGGCAAATGACCTGGGTTGATGTCACCGCGCCGGGTGATGGCTTTACCTTCGCGCTTTGTGATCCGGTGGCTGTGACCGGTGTGGCCCCACCGGATCAAAAATGGCCCCTCGTGCTGTCGGCAGCTTTTAGCCAGACTTTATCTGCTGAAAAATGGCGGGCGTTGAAACGGCGGTTTTTCCGGCTGCATTTTCAATTTATCTGCGCATTTGATCGTCCCGCAGATTATGACTGTTTCCAAATAACTGCTGGCCCTTTGACGCTTGGCGCGCGCTATAAAGATCGCGCGCCCTCTCCTGGAAAAGTCACCCGTGCGGTGTCAAAATACAGGCAGACCTGCCCATGAGCCCGCCCCTCCTGCCGCCAAAACCGCCCGCGCGGCCGGGGCGGGTGTCCTTGTGGCGCTATGTCAAACTGTTCCGGCGCGATTTGCTCTCGGCGCAACCGGCCAAACTTTACCGTGCTTGGATGGCGGAGTTCAAAACGCCCTTCTTTCGCAGCTATCTGGTCAATCAGCCCGAGCTTGTGGATTTGGTGCTCAAGCGCCGACCGCGAGATTTTCCGAAGTCAAACCGGGTCAGCGAAGGCTTGCGACCGCTTTTGGGAAATAGCGTGTTTTTGACCAATGGCGCCAAATGGGAGCGGCAGCGCCGGATCATTGATCCTGCATTTGAGGGGGGGGGCGTCTGCGCGAGGCCTATCCTGCAATTTCAGCCGCTGCCGAGGCGGCCGTGGCGCGTCTTGCACCTAAGGCCGGAGGCGGTCCAGTGGAGATCGAGGCTGAGACCAGCTTTGCCGCTGCGGATGTGATCTTTCGGACGTTGTTTTCTATTCCGATTGAGGATCGCATGGCGCGGCAGGTGTTTGAGGAGTTCAAGACCTATCAACGCAGCCAACCGGTGGTCAATCTTGCAGCATTCTTTCGCTTGCCCAGCTGGGTTCCGCGGCCCTTTTTCCGCAGAACCCGGCGCAGCGCGGAGGTGATACGCCGATTGATCACTGAGTTGACCGATAAGCGCGCAGAGGCGTTGGCGGCTGGCACAGCGCCCAATGATCTCGCGACAAAAATCATGACCACAAAAGACCCAATTACAGGGCAGCTGTTTTCCGCGTCCGAAATGGTGGATCAGGTCGCTATTTTCTTTTTGGCTGGGCATGAGACCAGTGCCTCCGCCCTGTCATGGGCGCTTTACCTCATGGCGACGCATCCAGAATATCAAGAGAAAGTGGCCCGCGAAGGGGCCGCTTTGGGGCCGCAGGCGCGATTTGAGGACCTGCGTGCGCTGCGTGTCACCCGGGACGTGTTTCGCGAAACTCTACGTCTGTACCCTCCCGTGCCGATGATGGTTCGAGAGGCGGCCCAGGCCGAAAGATTTCGCGGACGTGATGTCGCGCCTGGCAGTCAGGTGGTGCTGAGCCCTTGGCATCTGCATCGTCACATGCGGCTGTGGGACAATCCCGATGGGTTTGATCCGGAGCGTTGGCACAGTGAGAACGGAAAACACTGCCAGCGCGCCGCCTATATTCCTTTTTCTGCGGGTCCGCGGGTCTGCACCGGGGCGGGTTTTGCGATGCTTGAGGGGGTATTGTTGCTCGCGCGGTTGTGTGCGGCTTATGAATTTACACCCATAGCAGAGCAGATCCCGCAGCCTGTCGCGCATCTGACGGTGCGCGCGCAAAATGGAATTTGGCTGAAGCTGCGGCCACGTGGGATTTGATCCAACTATGCGGGTCTGGGCAATTTGCGGCTGGCATCCCTGCGGGCGGCGTTGCGGAGTTTATGGCTATGCGCATCCAAAAAGCCCTGTGCCCGCTCGGGTGACTTGCGTGACAGCTCATAGACCCACTCGGCCACGGCCTGTTGTATGATTTTGGACGGATCCTCGGCAAGCTCAGCGGCCCACCCCAGCGCGCGCTCGCGGATCGCCAAATTCGCCGCGTTCGGATTGCGCATTTTGGCCCAGGGCAATGTCATGGCCAATGAACTTCTGCGGGTCCACAAATGCGGGCTTTGCGGCCAGGCGGCCATCTCATCCATGCGCGTCACATCCGCGCTCAAGCGCCGGTGCCCAGCCAAGCAGAGATGATCGCAAATGGCCGCGCAATCGACTTCCGCCAGCCAGGTTTGCAGCAATTGCCAAGCGGCATTGTCATCGGGACGGATGCGGGCCTGCGTCAGCAATTTTGCGGCGCAAATGCGGCCCTCATGGGCGTTGCTCGCCCACAGTTCAGCGGCCAATTGCAGGCGATCTGCCAGCGACAGGTCCTGGCGCCATTGGCGGGCCTGATCGTCCAGCACCGGGGTGGTTAAACCCCAATACACACGCTCAACCTTGTAATAGGCCCGCATTTTTGCCGCCTTGCCGGGGACTTCATGCAGCTGCAGCATGGCAATGGCATCTTCGATCAACATATTCTGGGCCCTCAGGTGCGTGTTCAATCGCAACAGATTCTGTGCTGTGACCCGACAGCTCATGGCCCATTCACCCCAAGAGGTCCAGTGATCGCGCTGAATTTATCCGCTTGGATAATATTTCTCTTTTAACCTCATCATCACCATAAGGCCGGTTTCGACAGAGCAGACACACAGTCAAACTTAGTCGGTGTGCCGGAAGTTGTGATTGCATTCAACGTCATTCCAGTCCAACCGACAGGATACGTCAATGGGTATGGTGGAACGAATAAACGTCCAATTTCTTCCTTAAAACCGAACCTTTGATAGTAATTAGGGTCACCATAGACCAGTAAAACGCCAACACCATCCTTTGTGAGCATGTCTATTCCAGAGTTAATGAGAGCGGAGCCGACACCTTGGCTTTGATATTCTGGAGATACTGCAAGTGGAGAAAGAATATATCCAGAGACGTCATATGTTGATTTCAAAAATACGGGGCTATAGCACACATAGCCAATCAGCTTGCCGCCGAGCTCAGCAACCAATGACTTGATCGGGGGGCGCGTGGTCTCTTTGATAAGATCAGCAGACAAATCACGAATAAGCTTATTCTCTTCAGCCGCAAACGCAGCTTCAATAACCGATTGGATCGATGCCAAGTCTGTGCCTTGAGCAAGTCTGATGCTTATCCTGTCCGAGCGTGTCACCGGTACGTTTGTAGGAGTCATTCTGAAAACCTCAAGTTTTAGTCATGATTGATGTTCGATCTTTTATCTCGCAGCTTCTTCCTTTTCAAAATGGAAAGAACATGCGTGATTTTGAACTTATATCCTTTTCGGGCCTTGTTTTTTTGTCATCACAGCCATGTGGATACCAACAGTGAGATGCAGTCACTTTCACCGTGACAGGCCAATACCCTATACCTGCGTGTTTTCAGTTATTCCACTGTGACAGACTTGGCCAGGTTGCGGGGTTGATCGGCATCTGTGCCCTTGGCCAGTGCCGTATGATAGGCGAGCAGTTGCGCGGGGATGGCGTAGATGATGGGGGCCAGAAGATCGGGGGTTGTGGGCATCGTGATTTGTGCCCAGGTGCCCTCGGCCGCTGTCTTTAGCCCTTGCTTGCAGGAGATCAACAGCACTTGGCCAGATCGGGCCATGACCTCTTGCATATTGGAGACTGATTTGTCGAAAAGAGGATCCATGGGGGCCATGACCACCACTGGCACAGTCTTGTCAATCAGAGCAATGGGCCCGTGTTTCAGCTCACCTGAAGGATAGCCTTCGGCGTGTATATAGCTGATTTCTTTTAATTTCAGGGCGCCCTCCATAGCGAGAGGGTAGAGCGCACCCCGTCCTAAGAAGATGATATCCTGCGCCGTTGCTAATTTTTTGGAAATGTCTTGCACAGCGCCATCAATGCCGAGCGCTTGGCTGATCAGACCGGGCAAGCGGTTCAGCTCTGCGATATGGGCGCGATATTGCGCGGCATCAATTGTGCCCCGCGCATAGGCAATTTTGATCGCCAGGAGCGCCAGGACTGTCAGCTGCGCGGTGAAGGCTTTGGTCGAGGCCACACCAATTTCGACCCCCGCATGCAGCGGCAAAACAAGATCACTTTCACGCGCAATGGAGCTTTCGGGCACGTTCACCACCGATAGGATGGTTGCGTTTTGTGAGGCCATATAGCGCAGCGCGGCCAGCGTGTCGGCGGTCTCACCCGATTGGCTGACAAAGAGGGCGCAGGTTCCAGGGCTGACCGGGGGCTCGCGGTAGCGAAACTCGGAGGCAACATCGACATCGACCGGCAAGCGCGCAATCTTTTCAAACCAATATTTCGCCGTCAGAGCCGCATAAAAGGCCGTACCGCAGGCCACCATGGTCAGCCGGTCAATATGGGCCAGATCAATATTATGGTCTGGCAGCTCAACCTCTGAGGCATCGGCGTTTTGGTAATGGCTCAGCGTGTTTTTGAGCACCGACGGTTGCTCGGCAATCTCTTTGGCCATGAAGTGCTTATAGCCGCCTTTGTCGACGCGTGCGGCATCGATGGCGATTGTGCGCATCTCGCGATTGGCCACAGTGCCATTTTCGTCATAAATTTCAATGGATGATCGGGTGATCACGGCAAAATCACCCTCTTCGAGATAGGTGATTTTATCAGTCAGAGGGGCCAATGCGATGGCATCCGAGCCCACATAGGCTTCACCATCGCCATGGCCGATAGCCAATGGAGAGCCTTTGCGCGCAGCAATCATCAAGTCATCTTCGCCTTGAAAGAGAAACGCGAGGGCGAAGGCCCCCTCTAGGCGGGCGATGGTTTTTTGCGCGGCCTCTTGGGGGCTGTGGCCTTGGGACATGTAATATTGGGTTAAAAGCGCCACGGTTTCCGTGTCTGTGTCCGTCTCATGGGTCAGTCCGAGAGCGTTTAATTCTGTGCGTAATTCCTTAAAATTTTCAACAATGCCATTGTGCACCACAGCCACAGGCCCAGCTTTATGGGGATGGGCGTTTAAGGTGGTGGGGGCCCCATGGGTTGCCCAGCGGGTGTGGCCTATGCCCGCTTTGCCCGCCAAGGGTTCCGCAACCAAACGGTCGGATAGGTTTACCAGCTTGCCAACGGCCCGGCGGCGTTCGAGATGGCCTGCGTTGACCGTGGCGATGCCGGCGCTGTCATAGCCGCGGTATTCCAGGCGTTTGAGCGCTTCGACCAAGATTGGAGCGACTTGGTGATTTCCTAATACGCCAACAATTCCGCACATGGTTTCAATCCTTCGTCTTATTTCGTCTTGCGGCCTTAAGCGCACGCAATTTTTTCATTAATTTCAGAGCCAATCCAGGTTTATTGTCTTGTTTGGCGCGGGCAATGGCAAGACTTCCGGCGGGCACATCCTGCGTGATCACCGATCCGCTGGCGGTCATAGCTTCTTGCCCGACGGTGACCGGTGCAACCAGCATTGTGTTTGAGCCGATAAAGGCCTCTTCGCCGATACTTGTGTGATGCTTCATCACCCCATCATAGTTGCAGGTGATCGTACCGGCGCCGATATTGGCCCGGGCGCCGATGTGCGCATCGCCAATATAGGACAGGTGGTTGACCTTAGCGCCTTCTTCGAGGGCGCTGGCTTTGATTTCCACAAAATTGCCAATTTTGACATCCTCGGCCAGTTCCGCGCCGGGGCGCAGGCGGGCATATGGGCCAATGATGCAACCGCGCGAGACATGCGCGCCTTCCAAATGTGAAAACGCGCGGATCTGGGCGCCGCTTTCGACTGTGACACCCGGGCCGAAAACCACGTTTTGCTCAATGATTGTATCGCGACCAATGACGGTATCATAGGAGAAATGCACGGTTTCGGGGGCCGGCATAGTTACGCCATCCTCTAAAGCCTCCGTGCGGCGCAGATTTTGGAACTCTTTTTCGGCCTGCATCAATTCAACCCGGCTGTTGACGCCAAGCGTTTCGCGCTCTGCGCAACGAACTGCCGTGCATGGCAAGCCGCGCGCCACGGCCTTGCCAATGACATCGGTTAAATAGAGCTCACCGGAGGCGTTGTTCGCATCAATTTCTGACAATAAATCGAAGAGGAGGCCCGCGGAGGCGGCCATGACGCCACTGTTGCAAAGGCTCACCGCTCTTTCGGCGGGGCTGGCGTCTTTGAATTCAACAATTCGCTTCAATTTGTCACCATCTGTGATCAACCGGCCATATCGCGCCGGATCTTTCGCCTCAAATCCAAGCACTGAGACGGCCGAGTCGCTGAGCGTGGCGCTTAATTCCTCGAGGGTGCGCGATTGAATAAGGGGGCAATCGCCGTAAAGAACAATGACGGTTCCATCAAAATCACTCAATGCGGCGCGGGCTTGATCGACGGCGTGACCGGTGCCCAATTGGGCTTCTTGCCGCACAACTTCCACCTCTGGATCTTCGGCGCGCGCAGCAGCGCTCACCGCCTCAAAGCCATGGCCAGCGATAATAATCGTCCGTTTAGGGTCCAAGGCCCGCCCGGCGCGCATAGCGTGGACCAACATGGGCGCACCGGCCACCTCGTGCAAAACTTTTGGCAGCTCAGATTGCATTCGGGTGCCTTTTCCCGCGGCAAGAATGATGAGTGCGATATTCATTTGCGGATCTAAGTCCTTTATAAATCAGTGGAGCCCTTTTAAGGGTATAAGGGAAATCGACAAGCTGTTTTGCACAAACTCCGCTTTTTGCAATCGGCGTAACCAAAGAGGCAAGAATATGCTCAAACCCTGCGTGGTCTTTGACCTGGATGGCACGCTTGCCGATACAAGTGGAGATTTGCTCAAAGCGGCCAACAGCTGTTTTCGCGGCCTTGGGCTGGGTGATCTGCTGCAGGCGCCACAGGACAGCGGCATTGCCTTGCGCGGGGGGCGGGCGATGCTCAGCGCTGGGTTCGAACGGGCCGGCTGGGCGGATATGTCTGAAATAGATCGGCAATATCCAATTTTATTGGAGGCCTATGGTGCCGATATCTCGGAGCTGACGGTCTTTTACCCCGGTGCTCTGAACGCAGTGGCCCGGCTGCGTGCCTCTGGATATGCGGTGGCGATTTGCACCAATAAGCCTGAAGCTCTGGCGGTGCAGTTGATGCAGGCTTTAAACGCCAGCGCCTATTTTGACGCTTTGGTGGGCGCCGATACGCTGGCGCAGCGCAAACCGGACCCGGCGCCCCTGTGGGAGGCGGTGGAGCGCGCCGGTGGGGATCGCGCGCGGGTCTGTTTGATTGGGGATACGGTCACTGACCGTTCAACCGCCGCAAATGCTGAAATCCCATCGGTGCTGGTGACCTTTGGGCCGGGCGGGGGCGATATGGAGGCCTTGGCGCCCGCAGCTTTACTGCATCACTTTGATGATCTGCCCGATGTGGTCGCTCAGCTGATCGGTTGAGCCAAAAGGTCAAGCAAGGGCTGTGCCGTGGCGCTTTGCTCAAGCGCCTCAACGGCGCGGTGGATCGCCTGGCTGCGCGCCTGGCCGAGAACCGGGCCGGCATAGTTAAAAAATTTTGCTTCCAAATCTTCTTTGCTTGGCGGGTCGGTCGGGTCCCATTCCGGTTCGAACCAGTCCGATTGCAGTCGGTTTCCGGCCGCCAAGGTAATCTCAGCGCGCGCCATGCGCCGGTTGGGAAAGGCTTTATTCGCTGCCGCATCCTCGCCCATCGTTAGTATCGAAGACAGACGCTGAACCTCCGGGTGGTCCAGTGCTGCCTCAGCGACATGTTCGGGCAAGACGGTGCCATGCACCAAGGCGAGAGCGCATGGGAAGGAGGTTGAATACTGCGCCTCTTCGGTCGTTGTGACCTGTTTTGTGCCCAATCGCACAGATTCGTGAAAGGAAACGATATGCAGCCCCGTGATGGCTCGGCTGTCAAAGCCATGGCGTTTTTGCAGCTCCAGCACCGCTGCAATCGGTGCTTGTGCCCAACGGCAGACGGGGTAGGGCTTGAAATATTGTTGACAGATCAGCCAAGTGTCTCCCAAATCTCGCCAATGGTCAGTGCTGAGTGTGAGCGCAGGGGCGCCGGTGAAGCCGCGCGCGGCCA
>Ga0233438_10004769_pt1 | contig 11767 bp, 4 predicted proteins | sample SI_123_September_FD_182720 | JGI IMG/M metagenome (GOLD analysis project Ga0233438, IMG submission 182720) | Seawater microbial communities from Saanich Inlet, British Columbia, Canada - SI_123_September2016_10_MG | ecosystem: Environmental > Aquatic > Marine > Inlet | place: Canada: British...
TAAATGAGTCGGGAACGAACACTAGTAGTGTATTGATCGGATTGGTGCATAAACCTGATTCAAATGTTGTTTTATCTATTACAATTGTTGATCCATCAGAGGTTAGCGTATCTTCAACAACTCTAACTTTTACTCCCTCAAATTGGAATAATCAAAAATTGATTACTATAACAGGAGTTGACGACACAATCCGTGATTCCGATATAAATAGTAATTTGATTGTATCTATTGTTGATAACCTGTCAGATGATGATTTTGATTTATTGGCTGATAAAACAATTCAAGTACGAAATTTAGATGATGATTTAGAAGTTTGTTTTACCAGAAATTTTGATAGTTCAGAGTTTGCGATAAATAATTCAGCAATTTATCAAGGTTCTGGTGTTTACAGAATTACACCTAATTCAGGTTTTGAATCCGGATCTGTTTGGTATCAAAGAAGGCTGGATCTCAGAGTCGAATTTACTTTTGATGTTGATTTAAATTTTGGAAATCTCGATTTTAGTGGAGCAGATGGAATCGCATTTGTACTACAAAATTTGGACTTGGGTCAAGGCTCCTCTGGAGAAGGTTTGGGTTATGGTGGAATAACTCCGTCTTATGCAATTGAAATGGATACATATAGAAATAGTTATGACCCCACTAGTGGAGAAGATCACATTGGATTTATCCTCAATGGTGCATCTTCAACTAATCAACAAATATCTACTGATGTGATTGAGACAACTAATCTTGAAGACGGTAATTGGCATAATATACGTGTGCAATGGACCCCTCAATCAACTACTCTTTCATATACATTTACTCATGATAATGGTACAGTTTATACCGACACCAATAATATTGACTTAAGTGGAACGGTATTAAATTCCAATATAGCTTATATGGGATTTACCGCATCTACAGGGGGTTCAGTAAATGAACAGAGTATTCGTTTTGATAATAATTCAATCTGCATGGCAGATGAAATTTTAACTCCAACAGGTGCAAGCAGTCAAACTTTTTGTTTACAAGCATCTCCAACGTTGAATGATATTGTTGTGGACAACGGATCCGATGCTGGGGGAACGCCTTACAACGGAGTTTGGTTTTCTACTCCTACTGGTTCTGCTTCTGAACTCCCAATTACAACTCAACTTATTGATGGAACAACGTATTACGTAGAGGCTGCTAATTTATCTGACACTTCCAATATTGATTATCGCAACAGTTTAACTCGATTGGCAGTAACAACTTATCTTACAAACGGTTCTTATACCCTTGTACCTCCAAGGTTAAACTTAATAGAGGGCACCACATTAGCTACCTTTTCTTTGGTTTTGAATAATCCTCCTAATAGTCCAGTAACTTATGATCTGGCTTCTTCTGATCTAACACAAATGACTGTTTCAACTTCATCCATGACCTTCACTCCATTAAATTGGAATATTTCTCAAGTTGGAACTTTAACGACTGTGGATAACTCAATTGCTGATGGAACTCAAAGTGCGAATTTTACGGTACGAATTAATGACCCTCTTTCCGATGATTGTTATGTGAATCCGAATCCCTTGCCAACCTATGCAATTCAGATAGCGGATGATGAGATAGCAGGATTTTTGCTTAGTACTGTATCAGGAACTTTGGTAGAAAACAATCCACAAATTGCAAGTATTTCAGTAGTTTTAACAGCAGAGCCTTTGACCGATGTTATAATTGATGTTCAGAGTTTGGACTTAACTGAGGTAACGGTTGGTACAGCAAGTCTAACTTTCACTTCGTTGAATTGGAACATAGCTCAAACGGTTGTTTTAAATTCAGTAGATGAATTGACTGTTGATGGAACTCAAACAGTAGGAATTTCTGCAAGTATTAATCCAGCTTCCAATCCAGCTTTTACTTCGCTGGCCTCTCAAACTACCACGGTCGATAATGCAGATAATGATTCTGCTGGTTATTCATTGTCAAATTTAATTGGAGTTTTGACAGAAGGTGATTCACAAACGGCTAGTTTTACGGTAATTCTAGATACTCAACCCGCTACAGATGTTGTTTTAAATTTAACAATAACTCCCAATGATGAAGTTGCAACATCATTAACCAGTGTTCGATTTACCAATGCAAATTGGAATGTTTCTCAAACAATTATAGTTTCTAGTTTTGATGATTTCTTGATTGATGGAACTATTGTGTCATCAATTACGTTTAACGTTGATGCAAGTTCAGATGTTGAATTCAGGTCTCTTGGTTCACAAACTGTGTTGGCTCCAAACTTGGATAATGAAACTGTTGGATTTACGCTTAGTCCAATTGGAGGCGGTTCTCTTCAGGAGGCATCTTCGAATAATGTAAGTTTTACAATAGTATTAGATGCACAACCGAATCCTGGAGATATTGTAATTCTAGATATTACAAGCATTGATTTAACCGAAGTGACTGTAGAGGGATCATCAACCCCAAAAGTGTTTACTAACGTAAATTGGAATATCCCACAGACTGTAATATTGAACAGTGTAGATGATGTTACATTAGATGGAACCACTACCAATTCCGTTACAGTAGTTGTTAATGCTATTTCAGCTGCACCTTTTTTAACTGCAGCAGACCAAAGTTTAAATGTTCAAAATTTAGACAATGAAACTCCTGGTTTTCAAGTTTCAAATGTTTCAGGAGTTTTGACAGAGGCTGCCCCTCCTACTGCGAGTTTTGAAGTTGTTCTTGATGTTCAACCCTTAACCAATGTGATTATAAATTTATATTCAAATGATACTTCAGAAGCTGGTGTGGTCGCCCCATCATTTTTAATTTTTACCCCAGCCACTTGGAATGTTTCTCAAACTGTAAACTTATTTCAAGTCGATGATTTTTTAATTGATGGGAGCCAAAATTCATCCATAACTGTATCCATAGATGCGTCATCCAATGCTGGTTTCTTGCCAGTGTCTTCTAAAGATGTATTGGTAACAACACTAGACAATGATATAGCAGGAATAACCCTAATTGTTTTGGATAATTTGTGTTCTGAAAATGGAGATACTGCAGAATTTACAATTCAATTGGATGCAATTCCAACGGCAAATGTGACTATAGATTTAGATTCCAGTATGACAAGCGAAGCTACGGTAGGCGTGAATCAAGTATTATTCACGCCTGCAAACTGGAACATACCCCAAACAATTACTATTACAGGGATAGATGATTCACCCCCAATTTCTGATGGTAGTCAATCCGTAACAATTACCACTTTTAATGTAAATTCTATCGATACTGATTTTAATTCATTAACGGATACTCAAGTAGAAGATGTTATAGTAATGAATCAAGACAACGATGCCCCTGGAATAGTTTTAAGTTTATTGGATAATAATTTTTTCACTTCCGAGAATGGTCAAACTGCAACCGTTCAGTTTCGACTTCTATCTCAACCGCTGGGAGATGAAGACGTTATTGTGCCTTTGTCTTTAGTTGGGGATACGGATGAGATTAGACTAAGCGCAAATAGCATATTGATAGAAGCTTCGAATTGGGATAATCCGGGAGCAAATCAGATTATTGTTACTGGACAAGATGATTTTATAATTGATGGAACTCGTTCAATAACTTTGATAACAGGTAACCCAACTAGTATTGATATCCCTCATAACAATTTAACTGCCTTGGATGTCGCAGACGTAGAACTTTATAATTTAGATAATGACTCACCCAGTTTAGTCGTTTCTCAACCTCAAGCAGTTTCTGAGAATGCTAGTACCACAGATTTCACCATAAAGCTTAGGACTAGTATTTCTGTTTCAACAACAATTCTAATTACTGCTGATGATCCAACTGAATTATCAGTAATTACACCCCAACTATTATTTACTCCAACCAATTGGAACATTCCCCAGATAATAACAGTAATAGGAGTAGATGATAACATCATTGACGGAGACATTAGTAGTGTTGTTGTCATTGGTGTAGATGATTCCAATGCTGATCCTGATTACAGATCAATTTTAGATGAAATACGAAGTATAATTAATTTTGATAACGATACAGATGAAGACGGTGATGGTACTTTTGATGCTGTAGATAACTGTATTTTCATTTCAAACGTAGATCAAGAGGATCTTGATTTGGATGGTATTGGAGATGTTTGTGATTTGGATATTGATGGAGATGGTGTATTGAACACAGATGAATTAACCGATAATACTGATCCTAACAATCCTTGTGAATTTATTTTCCAAAGCATCACGCTACCTATAGTTGAGACTGGGGATTGTGATTCCGATGGAATAATAAACAAGATCGATTTAGATGATGATAATGATGGAATTTTAGATACTGAAGAACTTTTTGAAGATCAAGATTTAGATGGAATCCCCAATACTTTTGATTTAGACAGTGATGATGATGGTTGTTATGATGTCATTGAAGCTGCATTTAATGATCAGGATGATGATGGTATTCTAGGCACTGGAGTAATTGAAGTTGACGCTCTGGGAAGGGTAATGAATCAAGGTGGATATGGTGTTCCCGCTGACATGAATTTCAATGGTGTTTATGATTTTAAGGAAGAAAGTGATTTAATTCTTTTTGTGACCGATATGGATCTCGTTACAAAATATTCTCCAATTCGAATGGAATTAAAAGTGAGCCTTTCTCAAGAAAGTTTCGTCACATTTCAATGGCAAATAAATATGGGATCAGAAGAATTTCCTGTTTGGAAAAATATCCCAGAAAGTAGTGTTCAAACTGGGACAAAAACCAAGAAGCTAACAATTCTTCAAGCACTTAAAACCATTATAAACACCCAATATCGTGTTTTAGTAGATAACACATCATACGCTTGTCAAGACACTTTAATTTCTACAACCAAAATAACTGAAACTGGTTTGTTTATTCCAAATGCCTTTTCTCCAGACGGTGATGGTGTCAATGATACATGGGAAATTCAAGGTTTGAATTCTAGAGGAGGATATATTATAACAATATTTAATCGTTGGGAAAACATTGTTTATAAAACCAATCAATACAACAATGATTGGCAAGGAGAATCAATAAATACAGCTTTACTTTCATCGGATAATTTACTTCCGGATGGCACTTATTTTTATCTCATAGAATGGGAGGATAATTCTTATCCAAATACAGGTTATGTTTACATAAAAAGAAGAAAAAATTGATGAAACGGATACAATTATATATTCTTTTATGTTGCAGTTTGAGCCCTTCTTTTGCTCAACAGGAATCAGCTTTTAATCATTATATGTTTAATCATCAATCCATCAATCCTGGTTATGCAGGAGCTAGGGGATTGTCGAGTTTTACTTCTGTAATTCGATCACAATGGGCTGGTATAGAAGGAGCCCCATTAACCCAAACACTATCATTTAATACACCCATTACTTCAAAAAATTTAGGATTTGGTTTGAGTGTTTTAAATGATAAAATAGGTCCTACAAGTAGCACATCATTCGATATAGATTTATCTTATCATCTGAGACTGAATCGCAATGATCACAGACTTTCTATTGGACTTAAACTCGGTGCTTTAAATTATTTCTTAAACCCCGATATGATCAATACACTTTACGGAAATGATGCTTCGTTTGAGACATCTTTGGATAAAAAAATTATGGCTAATATTGGTTTTGGAGCTTATTACTACACTCAGAAATTTTATCTCGGATTAGCTATACCGCGTATTCTAGAAAATAAGGACTTTGGTTTGGAACGCCATACTTATTTAATGACAGGAGGTCTTTTTCAAATGAATAAAAATTTACTCTTAAAACCAAGTTTATTATTGAAACAAACAAAAACGGTAGCTTCTTTTGATTTATCTCTATTATTGATAATAAATGAACGTTTTTGGACTGGTCTTCAAATTAGAAATGTAATTAATAGAAAAGATTTTTTCAACTTTGTAGAATCTGGTTCAAGTGCATTAATAGGAATACAAATATGGGATAATTTATCAATTGGATATTCTTATGGTTTTCCTTCATCAATTACTGATAGGGGTTTAAATGCTTCTTCACATGAATTGATGATTCGATTTGACTTGTCTCAAAAATTTAATGGTTATTTACGCTCACCTAGATTCTTTTAACTATGAAAAAAGTATTGAAATTTTTGACGTTTTTTTTAATGATTTTTTCCATTCAAGCTCAAATAGAAACTGAAGTTTTTTCTACAGAGAACTGGGGAGATTATTATTTTATTAATAAGGATTTTGAGAAGGCAGTTATTTTTTTCTCAAATTTAAAAGACAATAAAAACATAGAAACTCAAAGAAATTGGGCATTGGCTTTAGAAGCTCTGGGAGAAAAAGCTAAAGCTAGAAAACAATACGAGTTTGTTGCTAACTCTGTTAATGCTCAAGTTGAAGATTATTACAATTACGCGAATTTATTGGTTGATGAGGTTGCCTTGTCTAATGAATATAGAGAAAAAGCCTTTCTTTTACCCTGGTCTTCACCCTCTCTGTTTGACAATGACAGTTTGTTGTTTAAAAAACGTTTTAAACAAGAGAGAGCTTATGATATCAATTCTGTTGTTGGTAATACGGATGGATCTGAATTTGGAATAGTTTTTTTAACACAAGACGATCAAAGCTCTGTTTTTTATCTATCCGAACAAGGTCAAACACAGGCTTCAGCAAAGGTCATGAAACGAATTAAAACGGATTATCCTGTTTATAATTTTTACAAAGCTAACTTTGATAAAACAAACTTTGCACTGTCAAACAAAGTTGAACTAAATACCTCCATCAATTCACTTTTTCAAGAAGGCCCAGGTAGTTATGATCCTGATTCAGAATATTTTTATTTTACAAGAAGTACCTCGAAATTAGATGAAAACAAAACATTTCAATTAAATTTATATAAAACTCTCTTATCCGATTTAAATCTAAATACATTACCCTTATCACTTCCATTTAATGTAAATGGTTATTCAACAATCCACCCGAGTCTAAGTTCCGATGGGTCCCAATTATATTTTGCTAGTGATCGACCTGGTGGATTTGGAGGAATGGATTTATATGTTGTCTCAATTAAAAACGGAACGTTTTCAGAACCCATTAATTTAGGTTCTGATATCAATACCGAGGGTGATGAGTTGTTCCCATATTCCTACAATAATCGATTTCTATTCTTTACTTCAAATGGAAGAGAGGGAATAGGTGAAATGGATATTTTTTTAGCTGAAAATCGAATTGAAAAGCGTTGGGAAGTACACATATTAGGGAAAGGCATAAACACTACTGAAGATGATTTTGCGTTTGTTTTGAATCAAGATCTTTCCCTGGGTCATTTATCGTCTAATAAACCTGGAGGTAAAGGAGCCGATGATTTATATGCTTTTGAATTTAGTCCAAAGATTCAAGGCATTGAAGATTTTTACAAATATACACCTTCGGACACTCTTGTTGTTGCTCTGAATAATATATTGACCAATGATCAGTTAGAACTGCAGCAACAAGACCCTTTACAACGATTATTAGAAAAAGAAGTTGAGGTTACAAGATTGCCCTTATATGGTCAACTTCAATTGAATAAAAATGGATCTTTTTTTTATAAAAACAACACTCCGATTAAACCCAAAGATTCTTTTTCTTATCGACTGCTTAGTAGTAAAGGTAATTCTGAAGAAGTTTGGGTTCACCTGAGCAGAGTAGAGATGGCTGAGGAAGAGCTCAGTCCTGATATGGCAGATACATTCTCACCTATCTTCTATGACCTTGACGAGAGTGCAATATTAGATTCTTACCGAGATCGTGTGGATAAGGTAGTTGCTGCTATGCAAGAAAATCCTTCACTTGAGGTTGAAATAAGTTCTTATACGGATTGCAGATCCAATTCTGACTATAATTTATTGTTGTCCAGTCGAAGAACACAATCCATACTTGAGTATGTTCAAAAACGTATTTCTAATCCAGAAAGAATTTACGGGAAAGGATATGGTGAAGACAATGGGTCAACACTCTTTGAAAAAGACTACATTTTGGTTGCGGGGAGTTTTAATGATTTAGCCCAAACAAAAAATACCATAAATAATATGATTGACAAAGGATACCAGCCCTTTATACAAAAGTTTGATTCCAATATAAGAGTGCTTTTTTCACCCCTCGATTCAAAAGTTGAAATTATCAGAATTAGGGATGAACTCAGAGAACTAGGAATTGAAACTTGGGTGCTCGTAAACCCATGTTTGCAGCTAACAGAGGAGGAACATCAACAAAAAAGGAGAACCGATTTCAAGGTGATTCGCTTATAATTTTAGTTCAAAAAAATTTAATTCAAGTTATTCTTTGAAAACACTCATATTTTTATCATAAATAGGACTTTCTATCGCTAGAAAATCCAGAACACTATGAAAAACGTGGTGTTGCGATAAGAATTCATTCTTTTTTAGTTTTCTATACTCATTAGATTTCCAAACAATAAAAGGAATGTCTAATTGTTCTTTAGGGGCTATACTCTTGGGGATTCCATGCATGTATAAGTTTTTTTCTCCCAAAGATTCTCCATGATCAGAAACATAAAACATAAGACTATTATATTTATCCAATTGTTTTAGTTTTTCAATAAGAGTAGCAAGTATATAATCAGTATAAACTATAGTGTTGTTGTATGCATTAATCAACTCCTCTTGTGTGCATTTCCCTAATTCAACACTCTTGCAGACTGGTGAAAATTTATTGAATTTTGGAGGGTATTTTTTGTAATAAGTTGGTCCGTGACTTGTGCTTGTATGCAACACAAGAAGTATTTTATTTTTTTTACTGGATTGGATTTGTTCCTTCAAGTTTGTTAGTAAAATTTCATCATAATCACATGCTTCTCCTTGGCATTTTTTTTCTAAATCTCCTGCTTTTTGGTAGTTTTTAATTTTGATATTTGGCTCTCCCCAATTGTTAGTTCTCCAAATAACTTCAACATCATTTCTAAACAAATAATTGGGTAAAATTTCATTTAAGTTACTGCTATTCTTATGTTCTAAAATACATTTAACTCCCGCTGTAGTGTAGGTTGCACAAGAATTTGCTTTATAGCTATAAACATTATTTATTTTAGATAATAATGGGTTTGTGTTTTTTTCGTATCCGTATAATGAAAAGTTTTTACTTCTGGCAGATTCTCCAATTACAAGAACCACAACAGCTTTTTCGTCATCTTTTAAGGTAGCGTCAGGAAGCAAAATTTGTTCTTGATTTTCAAGACTTTTGTGATAATAAAATCGATTGAGATTTACAACATAAGACCAAGGCATTGCCAAACCACCCAATGCCTTCGAATTTTTATCAATCCACAACCAATTACTAGAATTAATATAAGCAAGACCTAAGATAAAAAGGAAGGTTAAGAAAATATGTTTTAAAGTTTTTTTATAACCTTCTTTTATTATTTTGATTTTGATTATGAATATACTAGGAATAATTCCCATCAGAATTAGATATAAAACAAAACCTAAAGAAAGAAAACTAGTTGATTCATCAAAATTGGTGTTTAGAACATTACCAATCATTGTTTTGTCAATGATTACATTATAAGTGTTTATAAAATATACAGCTATCGCACTAATATTTGTAAAAAGAACTAAAAAAAACTTGCCAATAATGCGTGATATAAATAAGGCTAAATAAAAAACAAAAGCATTTAATGCTAGAATTAAAACAGCCAAACTTAGGATTAATAAAATTTTGTCTAAGTTTTTCCCATCATAGTTTTGAAGGGTAAACCGATATATGGGGAGGTGGTACAATAATAAATTAAGAGTGCTTATTAACAATATAAAAGAACTTAATTTTATATTCTTTTTGAACATCTTGAATTTATTTTTTTAAATATGTTTTTATTAACAACCCTAAGCTCAGTATTAATGCAACCAGAGAGAAGTAGAAAATCAATAAATTATGATTCATTATTTCACTGACAATTGCTGTAATCCAAATTAGTAAAAGCAAAATGAGTATTGGATAGTATTTTATTTTAATTAGACTTTCACCGAAACTAATATTATTGTTTATTAAAATGCCAAAAATTGCAGCAATATATCCAATTGCACATCCTATAATTACATCAAAAGGATAATGCGCTCCGACTCCAACCCTAGAAAAGGCAATAAAAAGTCCTGCAGAGAGAATAAATAATAACCAAAATACTTTATACTTAAATTTTTTGGGCATAAAAGCGAAGAATAAGATTGTGATGATCATAAAAGTTGTGATAGAATGCCCAGACGGTAAACTTGAATGAGTTGAGACAAGGGTTCTTCCAATAATAGTGAAACTTTCTTGATCAAAAACTGCGGCTGGTCTTGGAACAAGAAAGATTTTTTTTAACGATGTGGAGAACAACAATCCAATAAATGAGGATGTCAATAATGTGCTCCAAAATTTAGGACTGTAGATTATAAAAACTGTAAACAATGGTAAAAAAACAATTGCATCCCCCAGTTGAGTTATGTTAAATAATAAAACAGGTAATTTGGATAATATGCTGTTTAGAGAAAAAAACAAATCTTTTTGAATTTCTATGTATCCATATATATCTAGTGCGTTTTTATAAAAGAATGTAAGTGCAATAAACGACAACAATACAACAGGTGGAAATAGCTGAATTGATCTTGTGTTTGAAAAGTTATCAATTACTTTTTTATTTAAGTTATAATTTCCCAACACACATATTTTAAAATAAAATTTTTTTTTGGCGGTTAAATTAAAAAATAAAAGGCTGTTTATGTTGTCAATTTGTTTTTGGGTGATTTAGTGTTAATTACTTTAATACCCTTAATTTTTAAAAATTTGAAGTTAAATAAAAAAGACAAGAATCACAAAAGTATTTGCCAAACTCAAGGGCGTAAAACTAAATTTCGATTGTTGAATTCAGATTTTATTTTAAGGTATTTAAACTATTAAAAAATACTAATCAAAATTAATCTTTAAATATGGTGGTATTACTTTTTTTAAAGATTATAACAGGAATTGATCTGGAATACTTCTAAAAATACTTCAGATTTACCTCAGGTTTTGTTTTCTTTTGTTAAATTGAGTTAGATGGATTCTTGACTGATTATTCACTAATACCAAAAGGCAAATATGAAAAACTTGATTTTAGCATCACTTTTTTTATTGATATTAAATTCGTGCACCTCAAAAGTTCAAAATAATACTATTCGTATTTCAAAAGACAATTACAAAGACCAATTATATGGATTTTGGTTAGGTCAATGCATTGCTAATTGGACTGGCTTAGTTACAGAAATGGATAAGATTGGTAATCTTGGAGCAATAAAAACAGGAGATTTTTATACAAGAGAAAATTGGGGAAAACCCGACCAACCAAGTATTTGGGATGAAGATGCTCCAAGTTATTTATCACCTACAATTGATTTTGTGTTTAGAAATACTAACGAAATTTGGGGATCAGATGACGATACAGACATAGAATACATTTACCAGCATCTTATTTATAAGCTTAAAACCAGTATTTTAACACCAAATCAAATCCGAAATGGATGGTTGAGACATATAAAATCCGAAGAGGAAAATTATCTGTGGGTGTCCAATCAAAAAGCATTTGATTTAATGAATGCAGGAATGTTACCACCACAAACAGGAGATCCAAATAACAATGAGTTTTATGATATGATAGATGCACAATTAACCACAGAAATATTTGGTTTGTTCGCGCCAACTCGACCGGATATTGCAATTAAAATTGCTCATCTACCTATCCAAACTACTGCAAGGAAAGAAGCTGAAGAGATTTCTAAGTTTTATGTGACAATGCATTCT
>Ga0233438_10004774_pt1 | contig 11763 bp, 14 predicted proteins | sample SI_123_September_FD_182720 | JGI IMG/M metagenome (GOLD analysis project Ga0233438, IMG submission 182720) | Seawater microbial communities from Saanich Inlet, British Columbia, Canada - SI_123_September2016_10_MG | ecosystem: Environmental > Aquatic > Marine > Inlet | place: Canada: British...
CACAGGACCTTCGTCGTTCTGGTAGCGACCTGTTTGAGCGTACGACCGCATGGGTGGCATCTCAAGATTGGCAAACCGTAGCTGGCCGATCCGCATACCAGCCTCCAGAGGCAACTCCTTAAAGCGTCGCAAGTTCGACAGCTCTAGGGTGATGTTCCCGTGGAAACCTGGATCGCAGTAGGTAGAAAGGGCATGGTCGTAACCCTCTCTGCCTCTGGATGATTTAAGCAAAAATACGCATTCCATGTGAACAGGAACACGAATCCACTCAGCTGTGCTCGCTAACACAAAACCACCAGGCGGCATCCAGAATGGCTCTTCAGCAATACTCATTTCGGTGAAGCCACCGTTGTCGTTCTCCACTCTGATCTTGTCACCCAGTGTGACGTCAATAGAAGCCGGGTTGACCATGTCTGGGTCAAACGGCTCAACCATGCCGCCATTCTTGCAGTAGGCACGGATCTGGTGGTCAACGATTGTTGTCATTTTGGTTCTCCGAAGTTAGGTTCAGTGGTTGCGACGTACCGGCCATGATGGGTGATGTTGGCTCGGGTGTAGGCATTCCAGGTCTCTTGAAGGCCAGAGATGTCAAGGCTGGTCCCCGTCCGACGTCGTTCGCCTTTCGGGGGATAATACACTACCCAGAGTCTTTGCCAGGCTGCAAGTGTTTCCTGCAGCCGATCATAGGTGTTCATACCTTACCTGCAATCTCATCTGAGTCTGCCTTAGCGATACATGCGGCTGAAGTGCAGCCAGCAACGGATTCGATAGACCAATCAGAGGAGTCGTACTTGTTCAGTATATCAAGGAAGTCAACCTCTGAATCCTGCAATACTGACTGCATTGCGATCAGCTGGTCGTACTTCTCCTTGGAGATAGGCTCGAAGGGCAAGCGAGGGAATGTTCCACCGCTGGCATCAAAGCGCTGCAGAAGCGCAGCAGAGATGTAGCCTTCGTTGTTCTGGATGTTCTCATAGATCAGCTTGGATAGCGTTTCGATCTCATCCTCGTACAGCTCAATGGTCGCTGACGTGTTGTGGTCCGTGTAGTGGTTCTGCACATTCATGTACAGGCCCCATTGTGCTTCGACAGGGAGCTTAGCCAGATCGAATTGGTCACAGCCTTCAACGTTGGCCCAGGACACCTCTGTAGGGATCTCTACGAGGACTTCTTGGACGCGAGGATCACTAATGTCGTCAAGAAGGTTCCCCTCCTCATCGCGTGCTGACTGAGCTGGGATAACTGAATATCCTTTTTCAATGAGAGCGGGTACCAAAGGATCATTTACGCCAAGGGTGATACGACGGATGAAGCGTTGAGCTTTAGGGGGATGCCAGCCACTGGAGGCTCCGGTCAACAGAGACTTGGTGCCGGCAGGCTGAACCGTGGTGATCCGGTTAGGGACGCGGATGTCATGCTTCTCGCAATAGTCCTGCACACCTTTGTGAGCAGATCGGCGCCAGCGTGAAAGGTAATGCTTCTCAAGGGCTGAGAACATGTCGTCAGTGGAACCTGTAGGGCGACCATCCATCATCCACTTCAGCCAACCGTAGCCGCCAGCATGAACCATAAAGTCGAAAAAACCAGTGAAACTAACGCCAACAATCGGATCAATTCCACGGCTGTATTGATATCTTTCATGGACGAACTCGTGGTTTAGCAATGCTGCTACCTGCAGGCCAGCTGCGTAGAAAGCATCTTCTTGATCTTTGTAGTTGTCTGGGCTGATGGTATTGAGGTGAACCTCTGCAAGGTTGCAGTGGAAGTCACGCCCGATGATCTCACCACAAGGGTTGAGGCCATAGCGATCCATCCGGTGGCTCATCTCTCTAGCTGTGAGTTTATACTTGAGTGCCTTAGCACATCGAAGCAGGTAACGCTTGGCACCTTCTCTACCCAGCTCTGGGTCGTTGTATGCCGCCAGGAAAGCTGCTTTGCCGTTAGGGACAAGGCTCAGGATGTCGATGTTGGCTCGTGCTACAGCCTCAGGGATGTACTGAATTGCACCTTCACCCGAGTCGTACTGCATGCGCACAGACTCAGCCACGTCTTCGTAAGAAGGTTTTGAGTGGAAGGTACGTGTGTGGTTTGCCATCCGAAGCGCTTCTTTGGCTGGGTCAACCTTCCAGTTGCCTTCAGCATCCTGTGTGTAGAGGTTCAGCTTTGCTTGTGCAGCTTCCTTGTCGTTCTTGTCAAACTGACGCATGCCAGCAGAGCGACGGATGTTGCCGGCGACAATAGCAGTAGCGGCTTCATCAATGAGCAAGCATGCTTCTACAGAGGTAAGCCTGCGGCCAAAAGCATTGGACAGAAGGGCGATGATCTTGTTGAACGCCTCTTCAAGCCTGACTGGGTTAGAGGTGCCACCAAAGCCCTTCAGGGTCTCTCCTGCTGGACGAACGTTACTTAGGTCAATGCACACACGGATACGGCCACTGATGCCTCGAGGCAGGCCATAGAAGGCCAGGTTGATAAGCAGCTGATACGCATCACGCCAGCCGGCTCTCGAATCCCCAACCCTGATGTTAATGATGCCGGAAGGAAGCATCGTGTCATAGCTCGTAAACTCCTGACGCTCTGATGGCTTCTTGCTTCCAGGAGCAATGCCGCCGACACGTTCAAGCTTATGGTTGACGGTCGGAAGAGCCTCCAGAACTTTCCTCTCAAGCACAGCGCCCGTTCCTGAGCCTTGCATTGCCAGGTCCACCAGTAACCCGAAGGCATCTGGATCTGCAATATGGGTGCTTGTGCAATTGTAATAGCCACTGAAGTTCTCAGGCTTCTTCCCCCACTCAGTGCCTGCAACCCAGAAGGCGCGGCCAGAAGGAAATGCTCGTTGAGCCAAGGCTTGCTCTCTGACAAGCGCGTATTCGTCCTGAGTGTACTTACCTATCTCAGCGATGTCATTGATGGTGCGAAGCATGGCTTCGTCAAAGTTCTCTCGGGTGCCGTCTGTTTTTCGTCTTGAATATGTTCTGAAAAATACCGTTTCTGCGGATGGAGCTTCTGGCCTGAATGCGTTCATAGAAATTTAGCGCGTGAGTAAAGGTTGCCGATAAATTCTACATGAAAGGGGCCGCTGAGCCCCAGTAGAATTACTTAATTAATCAGACGCTTAGTAGTCTGAAGGTACCAGGATGATGTTGATGATCAGGCATCCAGGGAAAGCCTTGCGAGTGTTCTCAATGGCTCTCTCTATGCTTTGGGTGAACACCAGACGGTGTGTCTGAGTAGTGTCTCCCATGCGACGAAGGGTTACGTCGTACTGGTAGTTTGAGACTGACATTAATGAGAAGCTCCTGCTACGGGTTGGTCGAGGCATGCACCAGAGACGCGAATCCAATCGCTATACTCATCGCCTTGGTCAAACTGACGGCACGCCTCATAGGGAGTGTAGTCAACGACGCTGAAGCGGGTGAACCAGTTGCCGGTCTTATACCGAGCAATGATGCAGTAGGTGTTGCTTGTCCTGTTGGTCAGCTTGCGGAGCAGGTTGATCATTGATTAGTCCTCGTAGATTTTGCATTCTGATGCGCTTGGATGCAGTGCGCAATACCTTGTCAATGCTGTAGACGGAGAGCCCAGCCATTTGTCTTGCAGGGCCCCCATAGCACTTGGGTCTACCTCAAAGGGAAAGTCTTCTGTGTAGTCAAGATGACCACACGGCTTGCACTTACAGTTAGCACAAGGTGTTGAGCATGGCATCGGGGTTACCTCCGTATAAAGCAAGTTTAGTCTTGAGATAAAATGCCGAAAACTCATTATTTGCCTTGACCTCTGTAGGCTTTCTGGCTTCGTGTCTTGAAAGAACCACGCTTGCGCAGGCCATTACCGACACTCGTGCGTTTCTTCTTGGGCTGGATAACTTTGTCGCCGACTTTGTACATTGCCATTGGTTGTTTTCAGGGGGCAGGTTTGCTTGTTCAGTATATCATGGAATCAGCGTGTCCGATCCCATAGGTCCACAAATCGAAATGGCCCAGGGGCAGGGAAGCCGGACTCTTTGCACATGCGTGTCAAGTGGCCATGCATCCGCCATGCCATGAACTTCAATCGATAGTTCAGGTAGTAGATCTGTAGCTTCAGTCCTACTGCCACCAGAGTGTTGATGGTCTGCTGTGGATACGTAACCAAAAACGCGGAAGTCACGAGGATGATGACGTAGAAAGAAGTTAGTTCCATGAAGGATCCTGATAAGTGCGTACGATTTCGCAGGCTTCGGGAATTAGCTCCCGAGCTGAAATGTGAGCATGAGAAAGGGACCAAGCCTTGAGGTAGTACTCACGCTTAGTCCCGTTGCATTTGTAGACAACTGTGTAGTCAGAGAGGTAACCGGGCATTAGGTAGCGTTGCGGCTACAACTAAGATACCTCAACAGCGCTACTCCACCACCGCTCCTTAATCATCTGCAACACTTTCCACGCTTCGTTGCGGGAGATGCTTGCCCGATTGCCGCCATAGCCATCGTAGTAGCCGCGGCCATTGCGGTATTCGACAGAGGCCCATTCCCTGGCTAGATCGTCTAGAGCACGATGAGCATTGTCATGGTCACCATTAAGGAACGCCCCAATGGCAGGCCGCTTGTGAATGATCAGGGCAGCCATCAGCTTGTCCTGAGTCACAGCGGTGAACTTGTCCGAAGGCGTAACATCAGACATCGACACCGCATACCGCAGGGTGCGTGGGATGAACTGATACCGGCCTACGGCGTAGATCCATCTGTACTGCATGTCAATGACTTGCTGCACCGTATAAGCACCGAAGGAGGAGCCGGTTAGGCGTTTGATACCTCCTGGTGTGTCGCCTGCATAGCCTCGATTGACGGAGTTGTAGTCACCCTCGCCACGAGCCAACAGATCTGCTAGAGGCTTCAGCCGCTCGTGTACGGGCATGAAGTCAAGGTTGTCGCAATAGGAGCCGGGAGTGATCTCCTCGGCCGCTGCGGACATGTAAAAGAAAGCCCCTGTTCCACCGAGCGCAGAGCACAGCAGAAGACAGGGGATAGTAGATCGTTTGAGAATCATAGAATTTAAAGTTTACGACAATAGGCAGCGAATTCGGTAAATCCACCGATTGGTTTGGAGCCGCCTACTACATAGGGTACTGTAGGCCAGTCTGAGTGCTTTTCCCGAATCTCTTCATAATCGAGCTTCAGTAACTCAGCAAGGGCCTTAGCCCTGTCACACCAAGGACAGTTGTCCAAGGAATAGATGGTGTATTTCATTAGATCACCACCCGAACCAGAGTTTGAGGCTCGACCATGGCCTGGTGGGCTCGGTCGGCTGACTTGGCGTTGTACTCCTCAAGCTTGGAGATGATTTCGTAGCCTTCGATCCCTTCCACGTTCTGGAGATCAGCTTTGAAACCATCGAGTCCCTGAGGCGTGACAATGTGGATGTTTTGTGCAGCTTTAGAGACAAAGCCAAGGGCTTCCTCTGCATAAGAGTTAGAGCCGACGAGAGAAGCATTCCTAGATACGTAATCCGAGATAACGGTCGCATGGATGTGTCCGCATAAGATGTGAGAGATGTGGATACCCTTCGCAGCGAACTTGCCGATGAGAGCCTGGCATTTCTTCTGGTCGGTGGCATTGACCTGATGACCATGCACTCCAAGGAAAGTCTCGTTGTGCAATTTAAAGACCACTTCATTCGCTTGGAACTCGTGGAACCTCATCCCCTTATCGTGTGAGGCGTCAAAGATCGTCTGCAGCATGGCGTAGATGGTAAAGTCGTAGCTATCGGTAGCTACCACGTCGACCCAGCCTAGGTTGTCCTTGGCGCGAGACTCATTACCAGTTACTCCAAAGACATCGATGAAGAAATCTTCGCGAAGGTCTATAAGGAACTGCTTGTATAAGTGTACCGCCAAAATCGTCGCCCTGGCACGGTTGGTGCTCATTGCTAACAATTCATCCAGGCGCCTGTCGCTGTTCATTAAGTCGCCACCAAAGAAGACTACTATCTTCTGAACTCCGTAGGCGTAACCAAGGAGCTTGGCCTTTGACGCCAGAAGCTGCAGGCGTTTGGCAGCAACTCCAAAGTCGAACCGATTGGTTGGCAGGTTGACCAGCTCATTAAAGTGGTTATCACTGAGATGAATAACGAGGGCAGCGCTATCAGGATCAAAAGCACCAGTGCGGCGCTCACCCCCGCGCAACGAGAACCCGATGCTCTTGAGTTCCGAGATGATCGCTTCATTGTAACTAGCAACTGCGTTTTCTACTCGAGCGTATTCTCGAAACGATTTTCGTTCGATTCGCTGGATGTCTTGAAGCTTCTGGTTGCCCTTAGCTAGTCGGACTGTTTCGGTCAGTAGCTCCAGGTCAGGCTCGATGGCCTTGACCTCTGACTTGATGTAGCCCCGAAGCTGATTAGGCTTTGCCAAGTAGGGATGGATGGTGTACAGCGCATTGGCAGCGCCCAGATATGATCCATGCTGTTCGTAAAGAGCAAGGACCTCATCTCTTAGATGGCTGATGGGGGTAAGAGACATTAGTTAGACTCGAAGGACAATGTATCTGATAACAGTATATCAGCCAAGTGTTTGATAACTCCAGGCCGATCATCGATTATCACTTTGGGCCGAACTAGTGTTCGGAGCTGATTCATGTAATGAGGTTCAGCTGTGGCCACAATAGCCATAACCGAGTGAGGTGTCAAGTCTGTGTCACAAAATTGCTCTAACTCCGCAAGCCTTTGGCATAACCATTTCACTGCAGGGTTCGTGACGGTATCAAGCATAGGCCTTAACGCCTCTCGTTGATGAGGACAATGCACATAGATGCGAACCATCCTGCGCTCTGCTGCGACCCTAGCGCTGTCAGGACTACGTGGTACCCAGGCTGTCTCGGCCGTGTACTCGTAGCCAGTGGTCTCCCAACCCTTGGCAAGCTTCTCTGCTTCCTTGTCGGTGGCAGATAAAGCCCGTGCCGCCCTGTCGATGTAGTGAGCCCGAAGAGCCTTGGAACGTAACCCATTGATCAACTGCTTGAGCTTGGACTCGACACTGGTGACCATCGCCGCATCATCGATATCCATGTGGCTGACCCACTCATCGATTACCCAATCAAGCCAAGAAGGGGCACCTGCGATGTATTGATACAAGTCCTCGCCGGATCGAAGGATCTCGTCTGGGTCTTGTCCATCAGGCAAGGTGGCGACATTGATGTTGATCTCGCCCTTGAGGGCGAAGCCTTGGGCAACCCCAAGAAACTGCTCTACTGCCTTACGCCCTCCAGCGTCGCCGTCATAGCAAAGTACGAAGCTTTTGACGCTACGGGACAGGCGCTGCAGTACTAAAGGGTCTGGGGCCGCTGTGCCCTGCATTGCCACGACGTTCCTGATACCATGCTGCCACATTGAAACCACATCCAGGTGGCCTTCGACAAAGATTAGGGACCCAGCTTCCTTGGCAGCGTCGATGGCCCGGTACTCATTGAAAACAATCTGCTTCTTGTGAAACAGGTCGTTATCTGCTGTGTTCTTGTACTTGCCCGGTTGGTCACCACATGCTCGGCCGGTCCACCCAACTTGCTCGTTGAGATGGTTGATAATAGGTACAGTTATGCGTCCCGCAAAGAAGCCAGTAGGAGCAAAGCCTATGCCGAACTCATCAGCTGTTGCCTTGGTGATACCCCGATCTTTGAGTATCTGACGGATCCGACCAGCCTTTGAGTCTCGTAGGTTCTTAACATATGCGTCATTCTCCTTGACAATAGCTGCTAACGCCTGGCGCTTCTCTTCCCGACGACGAGCAACCTCCTCTGGATTGGCGTCATCGGTCTCTATCTGGATGCCCAGGATGCCTGCAGAGAACTCGCAAGCTTCTCGCCATGTCAGGCCTTTCTTTTTCTGGACGAAATCAATTGCATCGCCACCTTCCCTGCAGACGTGGCAGAAACAGAAACCTTTCCGATCGCTAATGGTCAGCGAAGGGTTGGAGTCCTCGTGCCATGGACACTGAGTTACGAACTCGTATCCGACCTTCTTGAGGCGTCCTCCCAGTGCCTCGACGACCTTGGACAAGGGAGCAGCTTTAATCTTTTCAAGGGTGTGTGGCTTAATGCCCATTAAGTATCTGCCGCGGGTAAAGACATCCTACCATAGAGTCTCAGAAAAGGGCAGCCTGATACCTACCGTTACCTAAATCTTCGAACCCTTGCTGGTCATCGCTAAGCTCTTCTAACCAGGTCGCATCAGTACAACCGCAGAGATTGGTAAAGCGAACAGCTGCATTCTGTGGAATCTTACGCGCCAGACCGGACAGATAGACCTCCAGTCCCGTGATCATGGTCGGATCCTCGTCCTGTAGCGCCTCAATGGCCTGGTCCACCACATCTAAGTAGTAGTGGTCAAAAGACATCTCGGACGGCTCCAGGGGGTCTGTGGGCTTAGCCTGGTCCTTCAGCTCAAGAGGTGGTCCCGAGCAAACCTTACGCACCTCAAGCCATTCAACCAAGTCAATCTCCAGTTCCCTGGCGATCTCTAGGTCAGTTGATCCTGCGTACAGTAGCTTGCGGCCCTTGATCCAGTTCTCCCTCATCTTGTGGCTAAGGCGGACACTGTATGTCTTATCTCGAATCCAGTGCAGCAACTCACCGCGAATCGTAGGAGTGGCCAACGAGCTGAAGCGCATGCTCTTTCCCGTTATCGGGTGAGGACGTGTCGGGTCATACCTGTTGGCAGCCTTGCAGAGCCCTTCGAAGGCTACTGACTCGAGGGTTGAGTATTCGATACCAGTAGTGCGTTGTAGACGCCAGGCCTCTTTACGCGCTAAGTTTAAGTTATCTGATGCAAGCTTTTGCTGCTCACTGGTCAACTGAAATTTAGCCGGTTTACGCGCCAAAACAAATACTCACCAATGAGCACAGTTTACCAGGGGACAATTCTAGCGACTCCTGCAGGCAATACCCTGTCCCCTCTTCCCCAGGTTACCTCGGTCATCTGTGGAGCCGATCGCATAGCCATGTAGGTGATGCACTGAGTCACAGCATCCACTTGGTCATCGTTTTTACTGGCGGGGAACAAGCTGAACTCGCTGATGAACGAGTCAAGCCACGGTGCGGATGCAGGCAGGTATACGTTACCAGCTTCAACCATCGGGACAATACCCGAGGCTCGTGCCACTTTAGACTTCTCTGGTTTGACACCAATGAGTCCCGGAACTTTCTTTTGCAGCATTTGGTAGACCGCATATCCAGATGCCGCTAGCTCGATGACTGTGCCCGCTAGAGTCCAACGCTTGTAGAGCCTGGCGATCATAGCCATCGTGCCAATGACGTCAAGCTTCTGGCGTACAAGATCAAGCACATAGAACTGAGAGCCGGCCTGGCCTATAACTACACCCACAACATAGTCACTCTTTTTCGTATCCGTAAACGTGCAGTCAACCGATAGCATGATCCGCTGGAAGTCCGGGATAGGCTCAGTCATACCATAGAACTGCCACCAGTCAGGAGCAAACATGTTGCCGCCTTCTGGAGCTGGTCTCTGCTGATACAGCGACGCATAGTCTCGACTACCCACGGCCTCTCTAATGCGCTTCAGAGCCGTCTCGTCATAGCGTTGAGGACAGAGTGCCTGACCCACCTCTTCACGCCAGTCAGGGATCACCTCGCAGTGAGCAGGCAGCTTGGGTCTATCGTTGTCTTCCTCATACATCGCAGGCAGGTCCACAATGACCCAATTCTCTCGACCTTCTTCGCTGACGTTCATCTCGTTCTCGAACAGCTGCCCGATCATATCGTTCTCGGACCAACGGGTCTGAATGACCACAATGGCTCCGACTCTAGGCTCCAGACGTGTGTACAGGGTAGATGTATACCAGTCTGAAAGCTTTTCCATCATTCGCGTTGACTCCGCGTCTTCGCGGTTTTTGACTGGGTCATCGATGATGAGAAGATGGCCAGAGCGGCCAGTGATGGCACCGCCCACACCGGCAGCCCATAGACCACCGCCTCCCTCAGTTCCCCATGCGTTAACGGCCTTCGAGGATTCATTCAGAAGCCCGCCGGATTCCTTGTAGAATTCACGCGCCTTCCGCGAGAAGCCCTCCGCCAGCTCGGACGAGTAGGAGGAGATGCCGACGTACCGATCAGGATGAGCAAGAAGGTAAGCAGCAGGCAGAAGCTGGGAAGCCAAAAGACTTTTGCCGTGCCGTGGAGGAACCTGGAGTATGAGCCTGGTGCACTTTCCATCTAGAACTCGTTGTAGTTGCTTGATAACTTCAGCATGAAACTTGTAGAATTTGTACTGTGGAAAGACTTTCTTAATGAATTTCCACAGGATGACCCGCTCCGCCCTTTTGACGGACTTCTTAGCCTTTACTTCCCTGATCAGATCCTGGTCGGAAGCTGCATAATCCAGGAAGTCGTTACCAGTCTTACTAGCCATCAGTCTTCATCCAGTGGTATATCGAAGGCTTCGTCTTCATCCTCATTAAGGATCTCGACTTGGACTTCTTCTAGTTCAGTGTCTACCACATCCATCAGCTGGCCAACTCCAAGAGCTGTAGCCCAGGATTGACGACCAGTGTCAGAGATGTTCGCAGCGGCACGTATCAGGCCGGAGACAAGAGCAAGAGGGATATCCTCATCCTCTGCCTGGGCCTTGGCGATCCTGCCCTGGATGATGGTCATGAGGTCCGAAGAGACCTCCATCATCTGACGAGCCTGCTCTTCGTTAGTCTCTCTGAACTCTTGGATAGCTTTGCGCTGTTGGCTCCTCTCCACCTTGTTGGCTTCCTTGAACGTAATTGCGATCTGCTTCTTGTCCCAGGCCGCACAGCGGCGGTCCCAGTTGTACTTGGAAGCCCACTTAGAGACGGAGTCAGGTACCTTGCCCATGAACTCCGCGGTAGCCTTCAGGGAGCGATTGCCACCGCAGTTGAGATGGTACTGGAAAGCTCTGTACTGCTCCTCATTCTCGTGCCGTCCAGCCTCGTTAACTCTATAGCCACGGGTGAAGGCCCAGATGGGACCAGGAGCCTTCTGTGCCTTTACTTCTTTCCAAGAGCTAGGATCTGAGGACACGACTGGTTTCTCGCTGCGCTAGTATGCCAAAGCATAAAAAAAGAGGCAGCCCCCCAGACTACCTCTTGTTGCAAGGACCCCCCTCACCTTTTAATTATAGCAGCTAGGCCGCTATGGTTACCAACTGCATAATGTGAACATCAGGGTTGGGCCGGAGTAGAAGCCTCCGGGAAAGTCCAGGAAGATCATCAGAACAGGCCTGGAATGATTTGACCTGTCAGAGCATAAGCTCCGATGGCAGCAACGATGCCAAGCATAGCAAGGCGGCCGTTGAGTAGTTCTGCTCGAGTGTTGTGGTCCACAGTAGTTTCAGCGTAGTACATTTGAGGCTCGATAGCATAGGCATTAAGCCGTCCGCGTTCTTCTTTTACGATAGTCATCCGATGGCAGGTGCTTTTAGGGCAATGGGGACGATGTTGTTAGAAGCCAGATCGAGAGGAAAGTTATGTGCATTCCTTTCGTGCATCACTTCCATGCCGAGTCCCGCACGGTTCAGTATATCACCCCATGTGTTGACCACACGGTTCTGTGAATCTGTGACTGACTGGTTGAAGTTGAAGCCGTTCAGGTTGAAGGCCATGGTTGACACACCAAGGGCGGTGAACCAGATGCCCGCTACAGGCCAGGCTGCGAGGAAGAAGTGAAGGCTACGGCTGTTGTTGAAGGATGCATACTGAAAGATCAGTCGTCCAAAGTATCCGTGGGCTGCGACGATGTTGTACGTCTCTTCT
>Ga0233438_10004779_pt1 | contig 11756 bp, 5 predicted proteins | sample SI_123_September_FD_182720 | JGI IMG/M metagenome (GOLD analysis project Ga0233438, IMG submission 182720) | Seawater microbial communities from Saanich Inlet, British Columbia, Canada - SI_123_September2016_10_MG | ecosystem: Environmental > Aquatic > Marine > Inlet | place: Canada: British...
TGAAACATCCCATGGGTTAATGCTGCTATTGAATGCATCCGCATTTCTGAACATTTCTGAAAGATTAGTGACATTTGAAATATCCCAATTAGAAATATCAGAATTAAATGAATTGGCTGCTCTAAACATTTCATTCATGAGAGTTACATTTGAAGTATCCCAAGCATTAATATCTTGATTGAAGTTTTCTGCTTTTTTGAACATAAAAGCAGTGTTACCTACATTAGACATGTTCCAATTAGATAACGGTTGATTAAACGCAATAGCATTGTCAAACATGTTACTAGTATTGATAACACTTGAAATATTCCAAGACCCTAGAGGTTTATTAAAAGCTAATGCATCAGAAAACATATTCCCCATATTAGTTACAGAAGAAACATCCCAACCATTAATATCCTGATTAAAAACGGCAGCTCCTTTAAACATGTTCATCATATCCACAACTTTTGATGCGTCCCATGAACCAATAGGTTGATTAAATGAAGATGCATTTTGAAACATCCTTGTCATATCAGTAACATTGGTCACATTCCAAGAATTCAAGTTTTGATTGAAGTTTTCAGCTCCTGCAAACAAATAAAACATATTAGTAACACTCGACACATTCCAATTACTTATATCTTGGTCAAAGGCTGTAGCAGCATAAAACAAATAAGACATGTCAGTAACATTCGACACATTCCACAAGCTTATATCTTGATTGAAATTAGTAGCATTTGCGAACATACTATTCATTAAAGTAACGTTTGAGGTATCCCAAAAGCTTATACCAGAATTAAATGATGATTTATCTTTAAAAACATCAGTCATATTAGTAACAAGAGTTGTACACACATTTACATTCCCGTTGTCGACCTCCCCTTGTATGGTGGAATTATCTACAACAGTATATATAGTACCTGATATTGTTGCTGTCTCCCCTACAGAAGCATTAGGACATTTACATGTTCCATTTTCAAAATATATTGATGTAGTTGAAGCAGGATTTACAACAACTGTTCTCGTTACTGAAGCTGTGTTACTTGCTGCGTCTGCTACATTGTATATGAGTGTATATGTACCAACTGTTGAGGTATCTAATGTTCCATTAACAGTAATTGAACTAGTTATATCCCCGTCAGTATCATCTGTTGCTGTAGCTCCAGGGTCTGTCCATGAGTCGCCAACAGTAAGTTGTATTGTTGATGATCCGTTTAGACTTATTGTTGGGGGAGTAGTATTTGCATTTGTTGTTGAACTTGCTGCAATGGTAAATTCCCCAGAAATAGTAACTGATGAGGTAGCTGCGACAATTGGGGAAGGATCTTGTGGAGTTGCTGGTAAGTTATAACTGTTATCGTAAAAATACCCCCATGAGTAGCTTCCAGAAGCATCACTCCTTAAGGTACCGCTGATAGTTAAAGTTACTTCACCATTTTGGAATTCAGTTGAATCCATAAATATTCCAGGAGGTAAATTATCCGCTCCAGGATTTACGCCCGTTCCTTCTGATGGTCCATCATATAATGGGCTTGGACCGGTAAGGGTTGTACAATTAGAGGTTATTCTCACCACTATAGGGTTCATGGTTTCTCCAGGTGAAAGGGATTGATCAAAACTCCCACTAATTAGGGATGCATTGATATTACAATCTTCCTCTGTAACAGAATTTGCTTCTGCGTTAACAATAACTATTCTAGTAGTTGAGGCTGAATTTGAAGCAGCATCAGCGACTGAATAGATTAATGTATAGGCACCAACGCTTGAAGCATCAACACTCCCTGAAACAGCGATAGAATTAGTGATATCGCCATCTACGTCGTCAGTTGCAGTGGCCCCTGGATCTGTCCAGTTATTGCCAATGATTAACTGTATGGTTGATGAACCATTAAGTGTAATTACCGGTGGAGTTGTGTCAACTAAATCCGAGACAATAACTATTCTAGTTTTTGAGGCTGTATTTGAAGCAGTATTGATAACTGAATATACTAAAGTATAAGTACCCACTGCTGAGGCATCTACTGTTCCATTAACTGTTATAGAGCTGGTTATATCGCCATCAACATCGTCCATGGCTGAAGCACCTGGATCTGTCCAGTTATCACCAATGTTTAACTGTATAGTTGACGAACCATTTAATGTGATTATAGGTGTGTTTGTTTGTGGCAAAGTTGTGATTAAAGTGTACATGATTGAAAATAAATCATCACTATATACATTGCCAAAATAAGAATCTAATCTATCCGTTACTAGTATTCCTCCAAGGTCTGTACCCACTGAAATAGGCGTGCCTGTTATTTGATATAGGGTAGTACCTTCTATTTGTTCCACAATTACACCTTCAGGAAGAGAACTTCTGATGAACAGTTCATCAATACTACAATTTGTTTCTATCTCAAATGTTATGGGCTCAATAGACTCCCCTAGGGTGATTATTTGTTCTTTTTCTCCATCCCTTAGTATTACACTTACCTCTGTACACTCAAAGGATTCTGTTCCAACTACAATTTTACCCCAAACAGATATTTTAGCAATTGGATAAACACCCGGTGTAGTCTGGGTTGCAATAATTCCATTATCTAAATAGACTTCATATAGGAATGTCCCTGAAACACCTTCACTGGGTGTTCCTGCAATAATCAATAAGTTGTTTTCCAAGGTTGCTGTAACACCTGGAGGTAAGCCACTGGATGTTACATTTAACACCTCAACACAGTCAGTATTTACTTCGTAAACTATTGTGTCTATCTCTTGAGTAGCAGATACAATTTGAGATTGTGCTCCACTAAGTATACTTACATTTATACTACATCTATTTGTCTCAGAATACGGATCATCTGCTTCAACATAGGATTCATCTCTAACTGCTTTTGATTCTGTATAACAATCATTAGAAAGAAGGGTAAACGATATTGTATTATACGTTATTTGAATATTTTTTATTTTACCATAATTTTCCTCTCCTTCAGTAAATAAGAAAATCTCATATACCTCAGATTCTACTTCTCTAACGTCATAAGTCCCATGAACAACACCATTAGGATAAATTATAGTGTAAGTACTATCTGCACGAAGAATTACTTCATATACCTCACAAGCCATGGATAGCATTCCGCCTTTTTGATCAATACTAAATCCTGAAACTTCTTCAGTATTATCATTATTATTATTGGATCCAGAAGGATTCCTCTTTTTTATTTTCCATTTACCAACCCCTGAGAAGACATTATCAATATTATTGAACAAATTAAGTTGAATTTCCTCAAAGGTAGCAGTTACTGTTTTGGGTTCATCCATAACAATATCTGTCTGCTGGAAAGTAGAGGTAGCTCCTCCAGACCATCTATAAAACACCCAATTAGAATTCGGTTGCCCCAAAAGTCTTATTGTACTAAAAGAATCATAATCAGTAGATGATTTCCCATTATTTATTACTTGTTGAGTAACCTCACCATCACCTTCTACATTAATAGTTAAAGCGTACTTAGAACGAGCAAAGTTTGCTGTTAAATTGGTGTTTGATGTAAGAGTTAAACTTAATGGGTTAGTATCGCCATAAGACGAATCAGACCATCCAGTAAATTCATACCCCTGGTCAGGAGTTGCAGTAATGGTCACCCGTGTTCCACTGTTAAAAGCTCCTCCCTCATTGTTTACTGTTCCTCCTTGACCACTTGAAACACTAAGAGTAAATTGCACTATTGTGTCAAGACTATCGGCAGCATCTTTCGAACACGCCAAAAGAATCAGAAAAAGTAATGTTACTAGCTTTCTAATTTGAAATGATTTATCGTTAGAAAGCCAAGATAATTATTCTTTTTGAAGTTTTTGTACTAAATACTTGAAATACATTGTCGCTATTTTTTCATAAACAAAACAGTCCTGATATAAGCAGACAAAGAAATACGGTAACTTTTTGCACGTTGAATTAATAATTCTTTATCCTCCTTGCTAATTAGAAATATTATTTTTTCCATGGCGAAATAATCTTTTTATGATTTATATATAAATAATCGCCACTAGCAGTTTGTGTTTTATATGATCTTTATATGTCGCCAGAAAAAAAAGATTCTGGAAATAATTTAAATAGCTTTAATAAGAGTTATTTGGTTTGCAATTGCTTTTTCCCCACGAATTCGTTGAATATCTAATAATGCTTTTGAGTTTAAACCCATCTGTTTAATAATATCATCCCGTGACAAAGTACTCTTTCCAGAGATCAATAAATGTGCATGATTTATTTTTTGAGTATTCTGGTGATAATCTAATTCAAAATCATCTTCAAGAGTATAGAATACATGATTCACTTTTGGTGATTTTATCAATTCCTGAACTTTTTTATCGATGATATGAGGTTTCATTCGATAATGTGTTCGGATTACTGTTGTTAAATTCCATGGAATCATCTCGGCTAAACCATGAGCATAATTTAGTTTATTCATTGATATTTAGTGTTTTATATTTATAGTTTGAATATAAAAAGGATAGTGCACTGCTTAGTCGACAAAACATCATTTTTAATGGTTATTGCGAATCACTTTTGATCCTTTCTTATTAAACGATGTTTTTTGAAAGTGTTATTGATAAATTTAGTTTCAAGACAAAAAACTTGATGAAGAAGTGCTCCTTTCTGTTGCTATAATTGGATTTTTGCATTCTAGAAACAATTGATGTTACCGGAAACTTTAGCTATACCGAAAACGGGCAAACCATTACAGGATGTGGATCCCAAACAGAGGAATTTCCATCAATACCGGTCTATTTAGTCTATTTTATGTTATTTTTACTTATCACTGATGCTATATATTTATGGGACAAACAAACACGATAAATCATGAATCTCCTGGTAAATTTCAAGAAACCCGTTTTGAGAAAATTCACAATTTAAGCTATTCTTCAGCTACCGAATCCTCTAAATTGGTTGCCAATGAAATAGCGCATCTTATCAAAAAAACTGTCGATCGAAAGTTTGTTCTTGGGCTTGCTACAGGATCTTCACCAATTGACGTTTACAAAGAATTGGTTTGGCTTCATCAAAACGATAATTTAAGTTTTAAAAATGTAGTCACTTTTAATCTGGATGAATATTATCCAATTTCTCCCAAAGAAGGACAAAGTTATCATCATTTTATGCGGGTCCATTTATTTGACCATATTGATATTCCTAAAGATCAGATAAATATTCCTAAGGGAAACTTAACTCCAGATGAAATAAGAGATTATTGCAAAATGTATGAAAACAAAATTGCCTCCTTAGGGGGCTTAGATTATCAACTCTTAGGGATTGGAAGAACTGCTCATATTGGGTTTAATGAACCAGGCTCCCATCGAAATTCTGTCACACGATTGGTAACCCTTGATCCACTGACTTTAAATGATGCTGCAAAAGACTTTAATGGAGTAGAAAAAGTTCCCAAGAAAGCAATTACCATGGGGATTAATACCATAATGAATGCTAAAAGAATTGTTTTACTCGCATGGGGAAATCACAAAGCAAGTGTTGTTGCCAAAACAATTGAAGGGCCAATAAGTGAAGTTGCTCCTGCATCCTTTCTCCAGGAACACTCTAATGTAACTTTTATACTTGACAAAGAAGCAAGTTCAGATTTAACCAGAATCAATACACCATGGCTAGTTTTGGACTGTGAGTGGACAGAAGTATTAACAAAAAAAGCGGTTTTTTGGTTATGTAAACGAGTCTCAAAATCCATATTAAAACTTACACCAAGAGATTATTCTGAAAATGGTTTATCTGGTTTGATTAACACCTACGGATCTGTATATGATTTAAATATTTGGATGTTTAATCAAGTTCAAAAAACAATTACAGGTTGGCCGGGTGGGAAACCAAAATTTTCAGATGAAAATCGTCCTGAAAGGGCAAACCCTTCTACCAAAAGGAGTTTGATTTTTAGTCCCCATCCTGTTGATGATATAATCAGTATGGGTGGAACGATATCTAGGCTAATAAAACAAGGACATCAGGTACACATTGCCTACCAAACCTCTGGAAGCAGAGGTGTTTCAAATGAACATGCTTTGAGATATATTGAAGTGTACTTACAAATTGAACCTAATCAAATAAATTTTCAACAATTAAAGGATGAGATTTTAAATACAAAAGAAGGCCAAACAGACTCTGTCGCCTTAAAGGAATTAAAGGGTTTTATTCGCGTAAGTGAATCACTAGAATCTGCTCGGTTACTAAACCTACCCAAAGAAAATGTTCATTTTTTAAATCTGCCTTTTTATGAAAATGGAATCATAAAAAAAAATAACCCCAATAAGAAAGACCTAAAAGTCATTTCTACACTCATTCAAAAGATCAAACCTCACCAGATTTTTGCCGCAGGAAATTTAGGTGACCCGCATTCAACTCAGCGCCTTTGTTGGGAAATTCTTTTATCCTCCATAAATGAACTTCAATCAGAACCCTTTATGAAAGATTGCTGGATATGGATTTACAAGGGTGGGTTGGAGAATTGGGATCTACAAGATATCGATATGGCCGTACCAATGAGTCCATCTCAAGTCAACCATAAAATCTCTTTAATTCACAAACATCAATCCCAGATTGATCAATTGCTTGTGTTAGAAGAAGACAATAATAGTATTTTACTTAGAACCTCTGACCTGAACAGGTCAATCGCAAAAGAATACAATTTTTTAGGCATGTCCGAATACGAGGCAATAGAGACCTTCAAGCGATTTTATTTATAGGTTGAGAGCTCTATTAATTCAATCAATTTGAATTTTATCTCCCTGCTTTAAAATATAATATCGCTTTTTTAGTGCTGGTGAGAGTTTACTCATCACTTCCCGGTGGTATCCTTTAGCCCAGAAAAAAGTACTTTCGTTGATTACTACCGTAGAGTGATGTTGTGGTAAAATATATTTTGGCTTTAACTCATTAATTAAAGTTAGGCTGTTTTTAATGTGCATGTTATGTTCAGTAGGTGAAAAGAAAAGTACATCAATATTCTTTTCCATGAGATGATCCTCTAAAAGGAAACTGTCTCCTGGTTGAAGAAATCGTTTTCCTCCCACTTCTAATACATAACCACAATCTTCTAGATTAGCCTTATAATATATCGCGAAATTTGAATTTCCATGGATGGCTCTAAGTGGATAAACTTTTACCCCTAAAATTTCAAAAGGTTCTCTAGGCTTAGCAACGATGATCCGCTTTGGTGGAATATTCAATTCTTTTGCGATAGAGATACAGCTTTGAGGAATTACAAAAAAACAACTTGATTTTTCAAGTAGAGTTTTAGAAATACTTCTGGCAAAATGATCTTTATGGCCATGGGTAATAAAAGAAACATCCAATATTTCGGCTAATTCTTCTTCGTTAATTGGCGGAGACTGTTTTCTTTTGTCATAGTTTAGAAGGATATCTGTAGCAATAACCAACCCGTTTGATTTAATTATCCAACCATTGTGACCTGCCCACCATAGCCCCACTCCATTGGTATGGGACACTATTTGTTGTTTAAGGGAAGAATCGTTTTGTCCCCATAAGCAAATAGACCATAAAAAGAGAACAATTAACCCGTTTCTCTTAAATAAAATAGGCTTATTTCTTTTCTTCATTTAAACAATATTCTAACCAAGGTATGCTGAAAAAATGCGTCCAACCAAACACACGTAATCCTTGCAATGGATTCCAATTGGAAATAAATCTTCCACTGGGTTTGGTAAGCACACCATTCTCTGGAAGTCTGGAAGCCTTTAACAAGGCATCTCCTAGCGATTTTTGCGTGTCATAACTATATAAGTCCTTTTCAACTGAATCAGATTGAAGCAATTCAGAGCGTATTTTGGCTACCGTTAAAAAGCTCTCCTCTTTTGTAAGCTCATACCCTACTAATAAACTGTGAATGGTGGAGAGTAAAGACTCATATTCATGATTATAGGGTGGATTATCTCTCACAGCTCTAGCGTGTCTAATAAGCCCTTGTTTAACGGCACTATCTTTAGTTAATTGATAATATTTATATAAACCATGGGATACATAAACTTGAGAATAACCATAGCGATCAATAACAAAGCTATCGTATTGATCAGCACCATTTTGTAAATAAAGCATTCGTTCTACGCGGTCTTCTAAATCTTTTAGGTATTTAGGGTCTTTGGTTGCATCCCAGGCCTCTACGAGATTCCATACAGACAAATACAATCTTCTCCCTGTTAATCCATGATTCCCCCATTGTCTGCGTAAGAAGGAATCTGCCGTTAGTCGTGCAATTTCGAGGCCTCGATGATATCCTGTCAAATAATAAGAAGCTATCCAGCCTTGATTCCAAACATGAGCGCTGAGCAGGGCAGTCCAATGTTGAGAAGCATGTCTTCTTCCAATTCCTAAATAAGGGGATGCCTTTGATGCAGTGGAAGTAGTATTAGCGATTTCCCAAAAATCAATCGCATCATTAGTGTCACCAAAATATTCGGGATCTTTAGGCCAATGGACATTATCGACATCCATTGTATGTCGACTCATGGCTTCTGCTGCAGTATAATACTTTGGATTCCCTGTTCGCATGAATTGTAACCAATACATAAAATCAATAGCAGGCTCGTTATTTTGCCAACGAATCCATTGGTTTTTGTAAAAAATATTTTTTTGGTCGCCATAATCAAACATCCCATACCAGGGTTCCCAATCTTGATTGAAAAGCTGCCAATGAAATTTATAGTCAATAGATCTTTCATAGGTAGAGTTTGGATCGCTTCTAGGTGAAAAATGACCATAAACACCGCTGTTTGAATATGCAGCAGGATCTGCGCTTGCAATTGGAGGATCTAGGAAGTATTCCATGGTAGAGGCCAGTTCCTTTGTATCCTCTTTGGCTTTATGAAAATGAATCACCAGTTCACTCGTTTTAGTAATTCCTTCTGCAAAATTGGCAATCATTCCTTGATCGGGTTTAGTGTCTCCACGTTCAAAACTCATAGGAGAAGCCCTTGGGGACCATAAATAAGCAATTGCCTCACCAGAAAGATCATTAAAAGAAATTTCTTTAGGGTATTCTTTAAAGAAGTTTTTTATCCCAATGCTTATTCCCCACTTGTTGTCTTGAATGTCTGCCCATCCTTCTCCTCGTTGAATATGTTTTTTTAGCTCAGCGTTTAGATGAATTTTAGAACTAAACCCTTCTATTCTTTCTATGGGTGTACTGTTCACTTCTCTGGAAAGTTTAGGGCCTTCTTGAAAAACGGAAGCGGTCTTTTTCTTTTTTAGGGTGTCGGTAAAAATTTCTATACTCTCAAAATCTCCCCATTCTCCAGTCTTATATGCCGTGGTAAAGGTTTTATCTTCTTCTAAATTATAATTTAAATTTAACCCCATTGAGTGGATTTGATCGTTGGGCTTAGTCCATCCTTTATCATCAGTATTGCTGTTACTATTGAATGATTCAGAATATCCTAAAGCAATATTGTTATAACCATTGGCCGATGGTTTATGCATATCGGGCACCCCAGTGTAGGTCATGGTGTGAAGTACTTTTATGTATGTTTTGCCAGCATAAACGTGGACACGAATTATAAAGGGGGAATTTCTATTATCATCGCGGGAGTAAGAATACTCTCCTTCCATACGAATAATGGAATGCAATGGTCCAGAGCCCTTCTCTCGAACGGTCCTGTTCACTACTGCAGAAGAAGGATCAATCCCTTGTGCATCCAAAAGGTCTAAAAACGATCCTCTTCCATTTACACTAGACGCGATTTGATCTGATTTGTCAAAACCATCTTGATTGATATCATAAATCACTTCATCAATGAATCCTCCTTTACCTTTTAGGATATTAAATTGTAAGGGGCCTGTATTAATAATTGTTGTTTGCCCCTTTCGTTGTGCGTTTTTAATACGTATCGTAGGTCCTTTAAGAGGGGCTTTTTTTACGCCTTCCCCATATTCTAGTTGATATTCTTGATCTCCGGTAGAAAAGAAAAAGACCCACACCCACTTAATACTGTTATCTAAAGGGGCCCAAGAAGTTACCTCTGTGGTTTGCGAAGGGATTTCAACCCCATTTTTATCCAATAAGCGAATATTATCTGGAGAAAACAATTTCCCCTTCGCAAAAGGGATTCCCAGGGTTATCGGGGCGCCTTCACTGTTTTTATGGATTTTTATGGGGACTAAGTTTGAGGCAAATCCAAAGCTAAAAGCTGACAGGAATAAAGCAAATACTAAGCTGTTTTTTTTCATAAATTTAATTTTGTTCAACTTTGTTACATAAAGCCGCAGCACCTTTGACGGCAATATACGGGTCATTAGAAACAAGAAGGTTGAGTTTTGAGATAGATCCTTGAAATGCAAAACGCTCTAGGCTTAAATCGATCCCTTTTTTAAAAAAAGGGTAGCCCTTACTAACAGAACCTCCTAATATGATATGACCTGGATCATAGGTATACATTATTTGAATGATCAAATTCCCTAAATGTTTTCCAAAGTCTTCAAAAATCACAAGGGCTTCTTTTTTATCTTCTTCGGCAGCTTCAAATAATTTCTCCCCTGTGACACCATGGTATTTTTGAAAAAAATGACCACTACAATAATGTTCAAAATTTTCCTTTAAATAAGGCAACATGCCAAATTCTCCTGCCCCTGTATTTTGACCATTATAAAGTCTTTTATTGATAATTATTCCTCCTGCTATTCCAGTGCCTATGGTTAATCCTATAAAAGAACTCAGCCCACATCCTAAACCAAAATGCAGTTCTCCTAAAGTAAAACAATTAGCATCGTTATTTACAAATACAGGAAGGTTAAAATGCGCTTCTAACTTATCTTTCAGATAAACTTTTTTCCAAGAAGGGATGTTTTGAACATCATATACGATCCCTAAGTCCTGGTCTACAACACTGGGAACACCAATGCCAATGCCTTTTACATCGTTATCAATTACTTCAGAAATAGAGGCAATAATGACGGCTAAAACCTCTTCTTCAGAGCCATCCCTTGGAATCAGCGAGCGCCTTATAATTTCGCAGGACTGCCCCACGATTTTAGCCGTATTAACTTTTGTCCCTCCTAGATCTATTCCTAAATAAGCCATAAATAGATTATGAGTTCTTTTGCTGAGCAGAGGATTTCAAAACAGTGTCATTCTTAATCAATGGCTTAGACCAAAAACCTATTGAGAGGATAAATAAAAGCGTTATAAATAAGAAAACCATTCCTGTTCGTAAACCAAAGGCATCTCCCAAGGCTCCTACAATAAAGGGAACAACCGCTCCTCCAACGATTCCAGTTACAAGTATCCCAGAAAAGGATCCGTGGGATTCTGCGACTGAATTTAGAGCTAAAGAAATGACAATTGACCACATTGTAGCAATAAAAAATCCAATTAATGGAAATGATAGTAGTGCTTGTTCACTATTACCAAAAAGGGCAAATATTAGCGCAATTATAGTTGCAAATGATGTCCCAATGATCACTTTTCTACTGTCCATAAATTTCAAAAGGATCAGGCCTAAAAGCGTACCTAACGTCATCATTCCCCAAAAATTAGAAATTGTTTTTGCTCCTTGAGTTTGTGGGTCGATATCGTGATAAATCGACAGAAACTGGGAGGTCCAATTTGCCACTCCCTGTTCTGTTCCTACGTAGCAAAAGATGGCAAAAAAATACAACAGCACCATCGGTTTTTTAAGTAACCCTACATGTGTTGCAATAGCACCTGCTTTTTCATCCTCTTTCCTTTCAACTAATGGAAACTTTGTCAACGCAATAATTACAACCATTAAAAGAGAAATCACAGCAA
>Ga0233438_10004780_pt1 | contig 11753 bp, 10 predicted proteins | sample SI_123_September_FD_182720 | JGI IMG/M metagenome (GOLD analysis project Ga0233438, IMG submission 182720) | Seawater microbial communities from Saanich Inlet, British Columbia, Canada - SI_123_September2016_10_MG | ecosystem: Environmental > Aquatic > Marine > Inlet | place: Canada: British...
TTATAATGAAGACTGTATTAAAACTTGTACTTTGGGTTCTTTCGATTGTATTTGCATACATGATATACCTTTCTGTAAACGCCCCTATTGAATTTAAAAAAGTAAAGCAAGAGCGTTTTACAGCAGTTATTAATGTCATGAAAGACATTCGTAATGCTCAAGAAGCACACAAAACAGTTAAAGGCGAATACGCTGCAGATTTTAATGCTTTGGTGCAATTTGTAGACAGCTCTCAATATATTATTACACAACAGAGGGATTCTTCTTTCTACGAATTCAATAAAGTGTATAGAATTGACATGCTAAAAGAGGTTAAAATTATTGACACTTTAGGATTTGTTTCTGTTAAAGATTCTTTATTTAAAAATGACATGCGTTACAAGAACATGATGAATGTTCCTTTCGCTGCAAACGGAGAAAAATTTAAAATGGAAGCCAAAGTAATTCGCAAGAATGACTATAGAGTACCTGTTTTTAAAATTTCCGTAGACAAAAAAACAGTGCTTTACGATCAAGACCCAGATTTATTAGCTACTGAAAACGCACAGATGAGTGTAGATGAAGTAAACGGATCTCAGATTATAGTAGGTTCTTTAGTAGACGTGAGTAACAGTGGAAACTGGCCCCCTATCTACGATAAGAAAAAACAAAATTAAGGATCATTTGAACAAGGAAAATAGTTCATATCAAAATACTAGACTGTCCATTCAATTGAGTTTGAATGGACTTTCTTTTTGTATTACAGACAAAGTGAGTCAGGAACTCGTTGAGGTGCAGCGCTTGCGTTTTTCTACGCCACGTTCTGAGAATGAGCTAAGAGGAGCATTAAATGATTTTTTAGAATCCCATAATGTCCCTTCAAGAACCTATGAATCTGTTGTAGTTACGCACAGTAATGCCTTATTTAACATTGTACCCCAGGCTTTGTTCGACCTTTCTAAATTGAGTGATTACGTGAAGTTTAATGCGCAGCTACTACCCCACGATGAATTGGCCTATGACACTATTGCCCATAAAGACATGGTTGTGGTATATGTTCCTTTTACGGCTGTAAACAACTACATTTTTGATTGCTTTGGTCCCTTTGACTTTAAGCACCATGTTGCTTTACACTTAGAGGAATTGCTGAGTATTGAACACGAGGCTCCAGAAAAAGTGTGTTATGCCCATATAGACCAAGGCACCCTCAACCTTACCGTCATTAAGGATAAAAAGTTGCAATTCTTTAATAGTTTCCAAATTGGAAGCACTGAAGACCTTCTGTATTACATTTTATTTAGTTTGGAACAATTGGCGTTAGATCCAAAAGAGGTGCAAATGCTTTTTTACGGAGAAACTACCGAAGCAGAACCTTATTACAAAAAAGCGTTACAGTACTTAAACAATTGTGGTATTTACAGACCGAGCTTCACCCAAAAAATACCCACCCATTTATTGGACTATCACTTTGATAGCATCATTTTAAACGCTTAATCATGCGAATTATTTCAGGTCAACACAAAGGGCGAAAAATTTCAGCGCCCAAACAACTTCCCATTAGACCTACCACAGATATGGCTAAGGAAGCATTATTCAATATCATTAATAACCAGTATTATTTGGATGAAATTAGTGTTTTGGATCTATTCTCTGGTAGTGGAAACATTTCTTATGAATTTGCTTCAAGGGGTGTTAATGCCATTACTGCAGTGGAAATTCATGCAGGATGCACTCAGTTTATTAGTGAAATGGCAGAAAAATTAGACATGCCTATTGAAGTGATTAAAAGTGACGTTTTTGCCTACCTTCAAAAAACACCTAAAAAATTCAATATCATATTTGCAGACCCTCCGTATGCCTTACCTATAGAAGAATTCCAACAAATTGCTCAAATGGCGTTTCAAAAAGAACTGGTTTTAGAAGGAGGTATTTTGGTCATAGAACACGAGAAACATATGGACCTCTCTGAAACCCCTAACTTTAGAGAGGCTAGAAGGTACGGATCTAGCGTATTTAGTTTTTTTGAAAAATAAAAAAAGCAGGCCATAAGCCGGATTCTGTAACGTTAAAAACGCCCTTATCATTTATCTAGGCCTTGGATTACTCCAAGGCTCGAACCGCCTACCCTCTGACTCGAACTTGCCGCCCTCAAACGTCAGTTTACATGGCGTTGCACCGCATAGAGTTTACCTGGTTTCACTACAGCATTACCTGTACCTGCTTTCTGTTGCACTTGTCCTCGTTTCTCAACGGACGGGCGTTACCCGCTATGCTGCAATAGGGTGTCCGGACTTTCCTCTGATGGATAAACCACCAGCGATAAGGCAGCCTGCTTGGGTGCAAATATAGGGAGAACTCTCATAGAAATGCTTTCTATTTGTTAATAAAAGTAGCATAATATCTCATTGCAAAGCCCTTACAAAGCCCTACTATTTTTATATTTGTAAGGTACCTTTAAAAATACACCCTATTGGAACCTTTCCTTGTTTCTGCCAGAAAATACCGACCACTTAATTTTGACGATGTGGTGGGGCAATCTGCCATTACCAATACCTTAGAAAAGTCTATTGCAAACAATCATTTGGCTCAGGCACTATTGTTTTGTGGGCCCAGAGGTGTAGGTAAAACCAGCTGCGCCAGGATTTTAGCTAAGAAGATCAATGAAAAGGAATTAGGGACTTCTACCGAGGAAGATTACGCTTTTAATATTTTTGAACTTGACGCTGCTTCTAATAATTCTGTAGACGACATTAGAAACCTAGTAGATCAGGTACGTATTCCCCCACAAAAAGGAGCTTACAAGGTCTATATCATAGACGAGGTACACATGCTTTCGACAGCGGCTTTTAATGCTTTTTTAAAGACTTTAGAAGAACCTCCAAAGCATGCTATTTTTATTTTAGCCACTACTGAAAAACACAAAATTATACCCACTATATTGTCTAGATGTCAGATCTATGATTTCAAAAGAATCACGGTGACAGATATGGCATTGCACTTGGGTAAAATTGCTGCTGACCAAGGTATTACTGCCCATCCAGATGCTTTGCATTTAATTGCTCAAAAGGCAGATGGTGCACTGAGAGACGCCCTGTCCATATTTGATAGGATTGTCAGTTATACAGGGAAGGATCTCTCCAGACAAGCAGTGAGCGAGAATCTAAATATCTTAGATTACGATACTTACTTTGCCGCAACAGAGTTCATGTTGGCAGGAGATATTCCCAGTAGTTTATTGCTTTTTAATGACTGTTTGTCGCTTGGTTTTGACGGACACCATTTTATCCAAGGATTGGCCTCCCACCTTAGAGACCTAATGTTGGCCCAATTTCCTGCGACTATTTCTCTCATGGAAGTTGGTGAAGAAACCAAACAACGTTATGAGGCACAGGCAAAACAAACACCCCCTAATTTTTTATTGGGTGCAATAGATATAGCCAATCACTGTGATCTTCAATTTAAAAATGCCAAAAACCAACGCTTACTAGTAGAGCTCGCCATTATGAAAATAGCTTCTATACTTTCTGGCGGTGAAAAAAAAAATCGTAACTGGACTGAGGTAAGTGATAGCCCAATAATACCCACCACAGAATTTAAAGAACATACCCCTAAAAAAGTTATACAGGAACCAGCAACAAACACAGCGTCTGTTGAACCGGAGATAAAAACCACATCTGCTCCTGTAATAAATGACGTGATTGTGGAAACCACATCTGCTCCTATAATAGATGAAATACCCATTGCAAAGCCTATTCCAGTAGATGTGCCTGTTCCCGTTGAAGCCCCCTCTAAACCCACGCTAAATTTAGAGAAAAAAGAAGGTGTTTCCGGCTTGTCTATTGCGAGCTTAAAGGCAAAGAAAGCACACGAAGAAGCCTTAAAAAATAAAGTTCAAGTAGACAGCCCCATCATAGAAGACCCTTTTACCGAAGAAGTCTTACAAAAACATTGGAACGATTTTGTAGAAAAAATAGAACAAGAAGGGCAAAAAATAATCGCTTCTAATTTAAATGCAGACCAGCCAAAACTTTTGGATCATTTCGTGATTGGCATTACACTACCTAATGATACCATGAAAAAAGAGGTTGAAAGAGCACAATCAGGTGTTTTAGATTTTTTAAAAGCCAAATTAAACAATCACAGCATTACTTTAAAGGTGTCTGTTTTAGAAACTATGGACACCAAATACGCCTTTACACCAGAAGAGAAATACGAAAAGATTAGGAGCAAAAACCCTGCGGTAGATGTTCTTAGACAAAGTTTTGACTTAGACCTACAATAACATGCTTGGATTAAAATTACCCACAGACCCTCGATGGGTCAATATCGTAGAAAAAAATATTGACGACATTTTGACCGATCATGCCTTCTGCGAGCAAAAGGCAGCCAGTACCGCTATATCACTAATTGTGGGCTTTCCTGAATACACCGAGCTGGTCAATGAAATGACTGCACTGGTAAGAGAAGAAATGGGGCATTTTAAAATGGTCCATGATCTCATCATAGCCAGGGGTCAAACCCTAGGAAGGGATCGCAAAGATGACTATGTCATTGCACTTCTTAGTTTTTTCCCTAAAGGAGGGAGTAGAACCACTCAGCTAGTACACAGATTGCTCATAGCCGCACTCATTGAAGCCAGAAGCTGTGAACGCTTTAGGTTGCTCTCTGAAGAACTAGAAGATGCAGATCTCAGAGAGTTTTATAAAAAACTCATGATCAGCGAGGCAGGTCATTACACCATGTTTCTAAAATTTGCGAGACAATATGGAGACAGAAAAGAAGTAGACGAAAAATGGGAATCACTATTGGTTTTTGAAGCCCAAATCATGAAGGACTTAGGCAACCAACAACTCATTCACGGTTAAAAATTAATTGAGAGCATTAAGCCTCTAATTTTTCTTTGTAATAATCATACATGTCAAATTGAGAACGAACTGTAGGACCCTCTATGGTTCTATAAGGACTCTCTTGTTGGTCTGTAAGCCACCTAGATTTGGTATTGTCCTGCCAAGCCATATTAAAAGTGTCTATTAACTCATTTTTTAGATCTGCATCATAAATAGGACAGCCCACCTCTACCCTGTAATCCAGGTTTCTAGTCATCCAATCTGCAGAAGAAATATACATTTTAGGATCTCCATCATTTCCAAAAATAAATAGTCTGGTGTGTTCCAGAAATTTATCAATGACACTAATCACTTCAATATTTTCACTCATTCCTGGGACACCTGGTACCAGACAACAAATACCTCTTATAATTAATTGAATTTTCACCCCTGCATTAGAAGCTTCGTACAATTTGTCTACCATTTTATAGGAGGTAAAACTGTTCATTTTAATTTTAATACAAGCCTCTTTACCTGCTTTGGCATTTTTAATTTCCTGATCAATCAGTTTTTTAAACACGTTTTTAGTGTAATGTGGAGAAACAATTAAATGCTTGTATTTATGAATTTTATAAGTGGTTTCAAAGAAGTCAAATACTTTATCTAATTCTTTTAAAATTGGTTCATGAGCGGTAAATAAAGTATAATCTGTGTAAATCCTTGCGGTAGATTCGTTAAAGTTCCCCGTACTCACAAAACCATAACGTTTTAAAGTTCCGGACTCTTCTCTTTCAATTAAACATATTTTAGAGTGCACTTTAAGACCTCTCACTCCAAATATTAACTTCACGCCCTCTGCCTGTAACTGCTCTGCATATTCAATATTTGCATGCTCGTCAAACCGCGCCTGAAGCTCTATTTGAACCGTTACTTGCTTGCCGTTTTTTACCGCATTAATCAGTGAAGCAGCTACTTGAGAATTGTTAGCCAATCTGTACACCGTGATCTTAATCGTTTTTACTTTAGGATCTAAGGCCGCTTCTTTTAAGAATCTAGTAATATAAGAGAAGGTGTGGTAAGGCGTGTATTGCAAGAAATCTTTTTTAGCAATATGATCCAATAAGCTTCCCTCTGCTGGCACCCCCTTTACAGGAAGCGGTGCTGTTTTAGAGTATTGAAGATCGGTTCTTCCTAGACTAGGGAAACTCATATAATCCCTTCTATTGTGGTACCTACCACCAGGAATCACAGAATCCGTGTCTTCTATTTTCATTTTATCCTTTAGGAATTTCAAAGTGTCTTTTTCGATATTCATATCGTACACAAACCTAACTGGATCACTTATTTTACGCTCTTCTACGCTTTCATAAATTTTTTCAATAAAACTCTTAGAGAGATCGTTATCCATATCTAGTTCAGCATCTCTAGTGATCTTAATCATATGGGCAGAAATCTTCGTAAAGGAAAACATACTAAACACCTTGTCTAAGTTAAAGCGAATAATGTCGTCTAACATAATAATATACTGCTTCTCCCCTTCATTGGGCAACACTACAAAGCGATCTATACTCTTAGGAATTTCTATAATCGCATATCGATTGTCTTTCTTCCTTCTCAGCGGCACTAAAGTCTTAGGCTTCTCCTCCTCAGTATTCATAGTCATCTTAACAGCCAAATACGCTGCAGTATCCTTAAGGGTTGGAAAAGCAGCCAAGTCGTTTAATATGATGGTCATGAGCACCGGACTCACATGCTGGTTAAAATAATCAGATACAAAGATTTTCTGATCTGCTGAGAGTTCTTTCTCATTGATCAAAAAGATATTCTTGGTCTCTAATTCATCTTCAATATTTTTGAGAATCTCCAATGATTTTTTCTGCTGAGCAATCACAATTTTAGTGATTTCGTCTAAGAGGGCTTTGGGCTTTTCATCTCCAAGCACACCTTTTAGCTTTGCGCCTGCGTCTACTACTCTTTTTACTGTAGCATAACGCACCTTAAAAAACTCATCTAAGTTATTCGAGAAAATACCCAAAAAACGAAACCTTTCAATAAGAGGTACTTGGGGGTCTGCACTTTCTTGTAACACACGTTCATTAAAGCGCAACCAGCTTATTTCCCTATTGATGTATTGGTTTTTTGTCATATCTATTCCCTTAAACAACTAAAGTACAAAAGTAATATACTTTCTATAGTAACGGGTTAAATTAATGTAAGTAAGTGCTGCTTTTTATGAAATTATGGTGCTAAACGCTCCACGGTCCAGTTTAGATCTTCTTCTAAAGTGTACCTGATTCTGTCGTGAAGCCTGTTGGGCCTTCCTTGCCAAAACTCTATACTTTTAGGTCGTACCAAATACCCACCCCAATGGTCAGGTCTTTTTACCTGCCCGTCTACCGCTTTTGCCTCTAAGGACTTTAATGAATCTTCCAATACCACCCTAGAATCAATCACCTCGCTTTGAGGAGACACCATAGCCCCCAAACGAGAGCCCAAGGGTCTAGAGTCAAAATAATTGTCTGAAACAGCTGCTGGTAGCTTCTCTGCAAGCCCTTTAATAATTACTTGACGTTCCATACTGGGCCAGAAAAAAGACAAACAAACCTCTGGATGGGCCGCAATGGCCCTACCCTTTTCAGAATCATAATTAGTATAGAAAACAAAGCCCTCTTCGTAATACTTTTTTAAAAGCACCACACGAGTTTTAGGAAAACCATCCAAGCCTATAGAAGAAATACTCATCGCATTGGCCTCATCTACGGTTTCAGAAGCCTCTACCTCATAAAACCAAGTTTGAAACTGTTGCATGGGGTTGTCTGAAATCTTAGACTCCTCTAAAGCTTCCTTTTCGTATGACTTTCTGTAATTCCCTAAATCTTTTTCCATGCCAAAATTTTAATTCAAAGATAGGGAAATGGAACGATTTCTAAAACTCAAACGTCCTTCCGTCGTCTGCTAAAAGAACCGGTTTAAAATGGAGTTCAGCCTCTTCTTTGAAAGGCTCTAAACCATCGTAACGGGTAGAGTAATGCCCTAAGATTAAGGTTTCTACAATGGCAGCATGGGCTATTTTTGCGGCCTGCTGAGCAGTAGAATGCTTTGTTTTGGTGGCTAAATCTGCTTCTGTTTCCAGAAATGTGCTCTCGTGATACAGGGCAGTAACGCCTTTAATCTGTGGGATTATCTCAGGGAAATAAGCGGTGTCACTACAAAAAGCATAACTTTTTACGGCTTTTGGGTCACTGCTCAATTGAGCGTTTGGAATAAGTTTACCCGCTGAATTAGGGGCATCTTTTCCGTCTTTTATATTCTGATAGTAACAAGCGTCTATCCCATGAGCTTGCACTGCTTGCACCTCTAGTTTACGGGGTCCTACTTTCTCTTGAAATAAAAAACCATTGGTATATACCCTATGATCTAGGGGTATAGTGGTAACAGTTACTTTTTTATCTTCAAAGACCACCTCAGGTGCTTGTGAGCTTAGTTCATGAAAATGAAGGGGATAATTGGTCCAGGAATCGCCCAGTTTCAATAACAAAGTAACAGCCTCTTTAATGCCTTTTGGACCGTAAATATGAAGAGGGTTCACCCTTCCTAACAACCTAAATGTTGCCACCAACCCCGGCAATCCAAAGAAATGATCTCCGTGTAAATGTGATATAAAAATATGATTGATCTTAGAGAAACGTACTTTTTGCTTTCTGAGCTGCACCTGAGTACCTTCTCCACAATCAATTAGAAACAAGTGGTTTTTTATTTCAAGAACCTGAGAAGTAGGATTGGTTAATGTACGTGGTGTAGCGGCGTAACAGCCTAAGATAGTGACTTTCAAAATCCGAGATCCCTTTCTATCTCTTCCATCTCTATCACATCTTTAGCCTCTTGAAGGCTAGGCACTACAGACAGGTTTTCTGGAGCGTCTTCATAACCAATGGCATTGGTTACCAGCACAAAAGACTTAGCCGCCTTTTTACAAGTGGTGGCCCAATGGGCAAATCGAGAAATATCAATAGATTCTTTGGGTGTCTTCTCAGAGAGGGCTATAATAATATGATAGGATAGATGTGCTTTTAAAAGAGGCTCTAAAGCCTCCATAAAAGCATCAATCTCAGTATTCTCTTGAGAAAAAATAGCGGTTTGGTCAATGAGTTGGACCATGGGTTTATTTTATTTTGGAAGCCAATAAATAAATGACTGCCATTCTAATGGCTACTCCGTTTTCTACTTGATTTAAAATGATAGACTGATTGGAATCAGCTACCTCTGAGGTAATCTCTACCCCTCTGTTAATGGGACCAGGGTGCATGATCACTATCTCTTTGTCTAAACTATTTAAGAGATCCATGTTTACTCCATACAATTGAGTGTATTCTCTGGTACTTGGAAAATAGCTAATATCCATACGCTCGTTTTGAACCCGAAGCATATTGGCTACGTCACACCAGTTGAGTGCTTTTCTCAGGTCCGTCTCTACTGTGACTCCTAAAGACGCTATATGTTTTGGAATCAGTGTTTTTGGGCCACAAACCATCACCTCTGCCCCCTGGAGCTTTAGGGCGTAAATATTAGACAAAGCGACTCTTGAGTGAAGAATATCTCCAACAATAACTACTTTTTTACCGGCTACATCTCCCAATCGTTCTCTAATAGAGTAAGAATCTAAAAGTGCCTGTGTAGGGTGCTCATGAGCTCCGTCGCCTGCATTAATAATAGCGGCATTAATATGCTTAGAAAGCAGGACACCTGCGCCTGGATTAGGATGGCGCATAACCACCATATCTACCTTCATAGACAAGATGTTATTGACCGTATCTACTAGAGTTTCTCCTTTAGTAACTGAAGACTGTGAAGCAGAAAAATTAAGTACATCTGCAGACAATCTTTTCTCTGCCAACTCAAAAGAGAGTTTTGTTCGGGTAGAATTTTCAAAAAATATATTGGCAATAGTAATGTCTCTTAGAGAAGGTACTTTTTTAATAGAGCGGTTAATCACTTCTTTAAAGTGGTCTGCTGTTTCAAAAATAAGATCAATGTCCGTCTCTTGGAGGTATTTAATCCCGAGCAAGTGTTTTACACTTAATTGTCTGTTAGGATTTGGCACTTTCTAAATGTATTTTTTAAGCGTTAATTGATTAAATATACGGTGTCTTCTCCATCTTGTGCTTTCCAGCACACCTTCACTTTTTCATGGTCAATGACGTCTACCTGTCTTCCCCTATAATTAGGTTGAATGGGTAAATGCCTACTGAACCTTCTGTCTATTAGGGTAAGTAGCTCAATCTCTTCAGGCCTTCCAAAGGATTGGAGTGCAGTAAGTGCTGCTCTAATACTCCTACCGGTATAGAGAACGTCGTCTATAAGGACTACTTTTTTATTGTCTATTAGGAAATCTATCTGGGTCTTGTTGGCCGTAAGTGTTTTGCCGTCCCTTCTAAAATCATCCCTAAAAAAGGTAATGTCTAAAAAACCCAAAGCAATGTCTTTAACCTTGTAGTCTTCTTGGAGAATTTGCGTTAAACGGCTGGCTAGAAAGGTTCCTCTTGGTTGCAAACCAATCAATACTGTATTAGAAAAATCTAGGTGACTCTCTAACAACTGGCAAGCCAACCTGTGAAGGATAATGTGAATTTCTTTTTCGGAAAGAAGTACTTTTTGGCTCATAAGCTCCAGTGTAGGCGTTTGCGAGACAAAAATAGGGATTTTTTTCAATTCACAGCCCTAGAATAACATTTAAGCCGTTTCAAAGGATTGGATTTTAAAAAAGGGCATAAAAAAAGCCCGAGCTATAGCTCGGGCTTTTAAAAAATTCAAACAAAAAGAATTAGTTTCCTTTTCCTTCCATTTTGTCTTTTAACGCTTGTAATGCTTCGTTAGCGTCACCAAGGGTTGGTTTTGCTTCGTCTGCACTCGCAGAAGCCTTCTTAACGGCTGTGCGAATATTGCGTTGTTCTTCTTCTCTAAAGATAGCAGTATGGCTTGCTACCACACGCTTAAATTCTTTATTGAATTCAATTACCTTAAATTGTGCTTCGTCTCCTTTGCCCAATTTAGATCCGTCTTCTTTCTCTAAGTGTCTAGAAGGAACAAAGGCTACAATATCTTCATTGAAGTTAATAGTAGCTCCCTTGTCTACAATCTCTGCAATAGTAGCAGTATGTAAAGAATCTAAAGCAAATTCAGTTTCGTATTTATCCCAAGGGTTAACGGTAGTTTGCTTGTGACCAAGGCTTAATTTTCTACCATCAACGTCCAGTTCCAATACCTCTACTTCTAAAGTGTCACCAACGGCAACAAATTCAGATGGGTGCTTAATTTTCTTAGTCCAAGAAAGATCAGAAATATAAATTAATCCGTCAATTCCTTCTTCTAATTCAACAAACACACCGAAGTTAGTAAAGTTTCTCACAATACCTTTGTGCTTAGAAGCTACTGGGTATTTAGTGGTAATATCTGTCCAAGGATCTTGTGTTAATTGCTTAATACCAAGAGACATTTTACGGTCTTCACGGTCTAAAGTCAATACAACAGCTTCTACCTCATCTCCAACTTTTACGAAATCTTGGGCAGAACGCAAGTGCGTAGACCATGACATTTCAGACACGTGGATTAATCCTTCTACACCTTCTTCTACTTCAATAAATGCACCGTAGTCTGCAATAACAACTACTTTACCTTTTACCTTATCTCCAATAGCAATCGTGTCGCTTAAAGCTTCCCATGGGTGCTTCTCTAACTGCTTAAGACCTAATTGGATTCTAGATTTATTGTCGTCAAAGTCTAAGATCACCACATTTAATTTCTGATCTAATTCAACCACTTCGTTCGGGTGGTTAATTCTAGACCAAGAAAGATCTGTAATGTGAACCAAACCATCTACACCACCAAGATCAATAAACACCCCGTAAGAAGTAATGTTTTTAACAACACCTTCTAAGACTTGTCCTTTTT
>Ga0233438_10004784_pt1 | contig 11738 bp, 9 predicted proteins | sample SI_123_September_FD_182720 | JGI IMG/M metagenome (GOLD analysis project Ga0233438, IMG submission 182720) | Seawater microbial communities from Saanich Inlet, British Columbia, Canada - SI_123_September2016_10_MG | ecosystem: Environmental > Aquatic > Marine > Inlet | place: Canada: British...
AAGGTACTATCTCAGCATAAATATGCCAGAAGGCCATGATACGGATTTCACATGGAATGAATTTGTTGACCGAATTAACAATGAACTCATTGCAACCTATGGGAACTTCGTTAATCGAGTAATGTCTCTTACTGCAAGACTTCCACATGACGGTAATTCCCCTCTGATCCAGTTCGATGATAATGGATTACGTACTGAAGATATGCAATTTTTAGAGACGCTTCATTCGAAAATCACCGACTCACTAAAACGGCATCGTTACAAAGAAGCACTTCGATATGCCATGAATGCTGCACAGCATGGGAACCAACTTTTACAAAACGCAGCACCATGGAAGCATTTGAAATCCGATGTAGGTGCTGAGGGACGCTATGAATCGCTTTCTTCACTTGCATTTGGGTGGAGATTATGCCGATACTTGGCTATTGTGACCCAACCATTCCTGCCGTTTAGCTCTCAGAAACTCTGGTCTATGTTGGGTCTTCAAAACGACGTATCCAGCCAACCATGGGATTCGGCAATGGATTGGAATCAAGAGATACAAACAACCGATGAGAATTATGAACCCCTCTTCAAGCGCTTGGACCTACAAGAGATTGTCGAACAAGAACAATCGCTTGTAGAAGAATCGGAACTATCAGCCATAGGACATGGTGTAAAGGGTGGAAAAAAGGAGACAGCAAAGATGAAAGAAGAACAACCAGAAGGAATAACATATCTTGAATTTGAAACATTCATGGAAGTCGAATTACGTGTTGGTAAAATTGTAAGTGTCGAAGACCATCCCAATGCAGATCGATTGTACGTTGTAAAACTCGAGGATGGTACCGATGCACAACGAACCATTTGTGCAGGTATTAAGGAATACTATTCTGCTGCCGATTTGCTCAACATGACCGTTGTATTTGTTGCAAATCTCAAACCTAGACCTCTACGTGGTGTCGTTAGCGAAGGCATGATGCTGGCTGCAGATGATGGCAATGGTGCTGTTAAACTCGTAACAATCGATGGCGAGATATCGACAGGTTCACTCGTTCGATAATCGATTACGAACAGCAACCATGCATAGTCGTGAGTACACCTTGCCTTCGTTGGATAATTCCGGTAGATGTTCTCTCATCTCAATCCCGTAACTTCCTGGTAAGGAATTTAGGTTGATTTCAATATTGAAAATCGCTCCTTTCAGTGCTGCTGAGGCTAATAGGCCTGCAACACCGACATCTGATACAGCGTTTTCATTCCCTAATGTTGCTAGATCGGGCAATAATCGTAACAGGTCAAGAGCATGGCAAGCGGTATCATATGGTACCTTGGCAGCACCCAACATCGAATTTCGAATTTCGTTGCGTCGTATTGCTTTTTCATCATCAGTAGATTTCGGCATTTTAAAGCCGGCAACAACTGCATCAAACGCTTCACTATCCAATTGTGCAAGATTCAAACCTTCCTCTAAAAGTGGTCCTGATACAGAATTAACTGAATCTGATATCTTCCATCCTACCTTGTATTTATCACTGGATAGGGTGAGATCTGCCACCATTTTGGCTAATGCTGCAGCTTGACCCAATGCTACACCTGCTGCTGAGCCACCGCCAGGAGTTGGTTCACTACTGGCCAGAGCAGATTGGAATTCCTTTAACGTCACATTTGCCCAATTCATATTTCATCACCTTTCAGAGACCATTCGATAATGCGTTCGTGAGGGTTGAAATGGTGGATGCTGCTTAGACCAAGCCTCTCTATTGCTAGTGCAACATAATCTTCATCTGATAAGTCCATTCTTTCAGCATACCAGGCACCAGCTTCAATCATTGAGTTAAGAGGTACTAATCCAACAATTTCCGAACCTATTGCCCTCCCTCCCATATCATTTGCAAGAGATGAAATCACATCATATGCATGATGAAGATTCGTTTCCATGTACTTTTGTAGATTCATGGATACTTGACTAATCCCATGAGATTCTAAGGGGACGCCCATCCCTTGGACATGTGCCAGTAAACCATTTGTTCTAAATCGCTTAGATGAATCAATGGATTTCATTAGCCTCCCACTTGACCTTACTATGGAACCTATTTGTTTCGAGATGGTTGCATCTTTTTCATCGATGTTTACATTGTAAGCGATAAGAATATCTCTTGAACCAATGGTAATCGCTCCACTTCGTTGAACTGAATTAACCCATTCGGATGTGCCGTAGTCGGGCATGCGCGTAACATGGTCATGTGTTGTTGATTCACCTGAAAACCTGTCCGCTAAACCTTCATACTCTCCTTTGCGTAACGTTGAGAGCGATGTGCGCTCAACATTGGAGGCAGCACCGCCATACATGAATACGGGAACAGATAATTCACCCACCTTTTGAGAAACACGCTGGGCAATATCCGTGCATTGATCCATTGTAGTACCGGTAATTGGAACAAATGGGCATACATCTACACACCCCATTCGCGGGTGTTCCCCTGAATGTTGACGCATATCGATTTCTAGGATCGCTTTCTGAATAAGAAGGAAAGAAGCCTGTTCAACATCAGCAGGTGAACCTGCAAATGTAATTACAGTTCGGTTATAATCGGAATCCGGTTCAACTCCCAGTATTTTGACCCCCGGAATCCGAGCGGCATCGACAATTCTGTTGATTTTCTCAATATCTTTGCCTTCTGATATATTCGGAACACACTCTATGATGGACTTGCCCATGGTCATTGGTCTTGAATAAGGACTTTGAACATTGACCTGTTCAACCATACAAACCGTCAGGAGATGAAGTCATTCCACCCCTAGATTTCTTCTTTTGAAGACGTAGAATTGCCTCCATGACATCCGAGTGTTTGACAACACTTCGATTTTGCCGAATAGCAATCATTCCCGATTCAACGCAAACTGCTTTCAATTCAGCTCCACTGAAGCCTTCTGTTGCTATGGAAATTGCCTTAATTCGAACACCTTTCGTATTCATGGAATCGAGATGTAATTGTAGAATCTCGGTACGAGACGTATCGTTTGGAATAGGGATTTCAATGACACGATCAAATCTACCTGGTCTTAACAATGCGTCATCCAGTATATCTGGCCTATTTGTTGCAGCAATGATTTTGACATTTTCTAGTTGATCAAAACCATCGAGTTCAGCCAAAAGTTGCATCAGCGTTCTTTGTACTTCACGATCGCCACTTGTCGAACCATCCAATCGTTTGGCGCCAATAGCATCAATTTCATCTAGGAAGATGATCGTTGGTGATTTTTCTTTTGCCAATGAGAATAACTCGCGCACAAGTCTTCCACCTTCTCCGATGTACTTCTGTGCAAGTTCTGATCCGACCATTCGAATAAATGTGGCATTTGTATGATGTGCAACTGCTTTCGCAAGCAATGTTTTACCGCAACCTGGAGGTCCTACAAGGAGTACACCTTTTGGTGCTTTTATACCAACCTTTTCGAAAAGGTGTGGTTTGAGCAACGGCAATTCAATTGCTTCACGAACAGATAAAATCTCCTCGTCCAAACCAGCAACCATCTCATATGTTGTATCTGGCTTTTCAACCATCTCTGAGCCACTTACAATAGGATCCCACGCATCGCTGAGAACTTCAATAACAGACAGTGTATCTTGGTTTAGTGCGACACGAGTCCCAGGTTTGAGTAATGATGGTTCAATCCTTTGATTTAATGCCACTTGGAATACAGTGCCATTTGATGAACGGACGATTGCCCTCTCTGGATCAAGTACATCTTGGAGCGTTCCAATAATCAATGGAGGTGAACGCAAATGACGTACTTCCTCTTCTAGACGGGAAGCTTGTTTTTTTACACTCCTCAATTCAGATTCGAGATGTGTTCTCTCACTGATTAATTCCTGAGTTTTTTCCTGTAAATCCCTAAATTCAGATTCAAGAACTTGAAGGTCATCTTCCTTGGCAGATTTTATTGAATCCGAGCCTCGCTCTACATCGGTACCCATCGTAATCAATTACCCCTGTTGTCGATAGTTGATGAACGCATCGTCTTCACCATGTGATTTGTTTGCGAAGGGTTCAAGAATTGTCGAGCCTAGGAGAAAACGGGGATTCAATGGCGGATTGTGAGTTATGCGGAGCAACAAAGGTATCTACAAGAGAACACCGCGTCAATAAAGCCATGTTGGCGATTTGTCAACGATGCATTGGCCAACTTAATCTTCAGCCAAAACAAGAGGCTCCAGGCCTCTCCAGAGCGCGTTCAGCACCCCAACGAAGCGCACAACCGACTCGCTCAAAGCGAAATAACCTAATGAATAAAGGAGAAAAGGAACTCGCATCAGATTTTTCCCGAAGAATCATCTCTGGTAGAGAATCTAAAGGTTGGGATCAAGTACAACTTGCTAAGCGAATGGCAGAAACAATCAACGTCATCAAATCTGCAGAATCTGGCAAACCTCCAACGGATGCCGTAACAAGGAAATTTGAAATGATACTAGGAGTTTCTCTTATGATTGAATCTGCACACGATCACGAGTCAATGGTCGGCAGGTCTGGTCAATCACGAGGAATGACCATTGGAGATTACCTCAAAGATTTGAGGTGAATTCGTGACAATTCCACTGCATGCCATTTGGCTTGCTCAAGATGATCCCAAAAAAAACACCGCTGTCCGTGCATCTAAGGATAATTTATTGACATTACACAAGGATTTCAGAAGGCTTCCTCGCAAGGGAATCATTTTGGAACCTCTTTGCGGAAAGGTACTCGGACCGGAGGATAGAGAATTATTCAGTGCAAAAGGAGCCATCGTCGGACTTGATTGCTCATGGGCGCACATTGAATCTTCTGTAGAGAAAGTCATGAAAAGAACTCGACTTCAAGCACGTACGTTACCGTTACTTCTTGCTGCAAATCCTGTCAATTGGGGGAAACCATCAAAACTTTCAACAGTCGAAGCGATAGCGGCCGCATGTGTTCTGATGGGAGAGTATACCCAAGCAGAATCAATACTCAGTAAATTTCGTTGGGGCAACCGTTTTCTTGAACTCAATGCTGAGCCCTTAGAGGCATATTCGTCTGCTAAGACCTCAGCTGAATTGGTTTCCTTGCAGTTTGAATTTTTTGACATTGAGGTTGATGATGATGAATCATGAATATCAAGATATACCTTTACAACGATTAGAGAATGGAAATTCGAATATTGCTTCTGAAAGTATTGTTCAGGAATCCATCATCGTCCTCCATTGCATGAACATGAAAGGGGAAGTTCAACCTCATGTCACATTACTTGGCACACCAACGGCAATTACTCAATTACATGCTGGGCATCTCTTCTGCGAAGGACTTACGCAAGAAATTCCTTCCGTCGAATCAATACAAACTAAAACGATGGATGGGGAAGTCAATTCCTATTACAATTCCATTCTTATTGACCAGCCTGAAAACAGACTCGTTACGACATCCTGTGGTGCTTGCAATCATCCGGATTTATCTGTTTACAGCATTCATGGAACTCAAAATTCCTTGAGTGTAAATTTTTCACATGACGATTTGAAACGTGCGCTAGATACTATGCGATCAAAAATGATTCTCTTCCAAAAAACAGGAGGATGTCATGGAGCCGCACTATTGGATTCATCTGGTGATGTTGCCTATGTATCAGAGGATATTGGCCGACATAATGCTGTAGACAAAACAATTGGTAGGGCACTATTCTCCGGTATATCCGTATTTAATGAATACACGTTGTTACTCTCGGGCAGGTGTGGATGGGATATCGTGGCGAAAGCTGCACGCATTGGAGTCTTTAGTATTGCGTCAGTTGGCGCATTTTCAAGTGCAGCCTTGGATTTGGCAAGGGCAAATGGAATCTCACTGTATGGATTCGTAAGAGAATCAGGGGCATGGAAAGCGGGAATAAATTAGAAATTCTCCACAAGACTTGATGAACGTTATTGCTTGGCAGTAGGTATGCAAGAACCATCCGAAGGGGTTACGCCAGCAGATCTGAACCCTCTTCGGCTATCCAAAGTGAAGAAGACAGCTGCTGGCATTCCTGCTGCAGTTTCTTCTCTCAATCACGGGATAAGGAAAATGGGCGTCTCAAAAACGGTCAAGACACTCCTTATGGTTAATCAGAAAGACGGATTCGATTGCCCAGGATGTGCTTGGCCTGATCCTAACCACAGAACCTCATTCGAGTTTTGCGAAAATGGCGCTAAAGCAGTAGCAGATGAGGCTATGAAAGCGAAAGTTAATCCTAGATTTTTCAATAAATATGATGTCCCAAGTTTATTGAAGAAATCCGATTTCTGGTTGAATAAACAAGGCAGAATAGCCCACCCAATGATACTGAAACCAGGAGGAATGAACTACGAGCCAATCTCTTGGGAAGATGCTTTTGAATTAATATCTGAATCAATAACTTCAATGGACAATCCTACTCGAGGCGTATACTATACTTCCGGAAGAACTTCAAATGAAGCTGCCTTTCTCTACCAAGCGCTTGTCCGCAGCCTTGGGACGAACAACTTGCCAGACTGTTCAAACATGTGCCATGAATCCAGTGGAAAGGCTCTTGGTTCAACCATCGGTATCGGTAAAGGAACCGTACACTTGGAAGACTTCAACAAGAGTGATTTAATTTTGGTCATAGGGCAGAATCCTGGCACAAATCATCCTCGTATGCTTACAGCATTACGAGATGCAAAGCGTAATGGATCCAAGATTGTTAACATTAATCCATTACCTGAAACTGGTTTATCGCGTTTTAAACATCCACAAGAGTATATGGAAATGGATTTGACATCAACTCAGTTATCAGATATGCATCTCCAAGTCAAGATCGGAGGAGATGCCGCGCTATTCCAAGGCGTAATCAAGCATCTTTTGGACACCAACAATTTCAACTCGAAATTCATTCAATCTCATACAATCCAATTTGAACAACTTAAATCACATTTGGAATCATTCTCCTGGGATCAAGCGGTTCTTGATTCAGGGATTTCTAAAGAAGTCATTATTCAGTTTGCTGAAATGTGTTCTGATTCAACTGCAACAATTGCATGTTGGGCTATGGGCTTAACACAGCATAGAAATGGCGTTGCCGTAATTCAAGAAGTGGTCAACCTATTGCTTCTTGGAGGACATATAGGCAGGCCAGGAGCAGGCGTTTGTCCTGTTCGAGGCCATTCTAATGTCCAGGGAGACCGAACAGTCGGTATTTGGGAAGCACCTACAGAGAGCTTCCTGGAATCCATGGAGAATGGCCTAGGATTTGAATTGCCAAAGGCACATGGCTATGATGTTGTAGAATCCATACGCGCGATGGAAAATGGCAAAGTCGATGTATTCATCTGTATGGGTGGTAACTTTTTGTCGGCCACACCGGATACCAGAAGAACCGCTAAAGCGATTAAAAATATTGGACTTACAGTTCAAATATCAACAAAACTTAATCGAAGTCACCTTATAACTGGAAAATCAGCATTAATCTTACCTGTTCTTGGAAGAACCGAAATCGATGTTCAAAGTTCAAAGAAACAATTTGTTACCGTTGAAAATTCAATGGGGATTGTTCATACATCGGAAGGAAAGCTCAAGCCAGCATCATCGACATTGATGAGTGAACCTTCAATTGTCTCAGAATTAGGACATCGATTATCTTCTGAAAAACTTCCTTGGCGTACTCTTTCTAGTAACTATGATCTCATTCGAGATTTAATGGCTAATTCTCTCGATGGATTTGACAACTACAATGAACGCGTGCGACAAGAAAACGGTTTCTTGTTGCCAAACCCACCTCGTGATGAATTGAAATTCAATACTCCATCTGAGAAGGCTGTATTCTCAATAAATACATTGCCTGATGTTACTATTCGAGAGGATCAATTTGTACTCATGACAATGAGAAGCCATGACCAATACAATACCACCATTTACGGCCTACACGACCGATATCGTGGGATACATGGGAACAGACGAATCATTCTGATGAACGCACGTGACATGGTTGAAAACGGCCTTAAAACTCGTGACATCATTCATTTGGAAAGCCATTTCCAAGGTACAACTCGGCATTCCAAAAACTGGATTGTCGTTGCATACGACATACCGAAAGGAAATATGGGGGCGTATTTTCCTGAAGCCAATGAATTAGTTCCGCTTGATTCTGTTGCCGAAAAGTCAAACACACCAACATCAAAATGGATTGTTGTTTCTTTTTCTCGGGAAAAGACTGTTGCTGAAGAAGAATAGGTTTTGTTCATGTCAGAAAACTCTTACATTCGGTTAGTAAAAACTAATCGAACATATCGAAGGTTTTGGTTAGCAGCCTTTGTCTCTATGTTTGGAGAATGGTTTAACACCATTGCATTGTTCATAATAATACTCAAGTATACCGAATCAGAATTACTTCTTGGTATTTTGATGGCTGTAAGGATGGGTTCTTTTGCTCTCATGCAGCCTCTCTTTGGATTACTAGCGGATCGAGTTAACAGAAAGAAATTGATGATTATAACCAACATTTTTCAAATTGGACTTGCACTTGCTTTCATTGGCGTAAATGGACCCGAAGATATGTGGTGGATGTTCACAATATCTGGAATAATGATGGCATTACACGGGCTTTACGTTACTGCTGAAAGAGCAGCTCTTCCAAACATTGTCAGCGAAGAAGATTTAGCCACCGCCAATGCATTAGACAGCGCCACATGGTCTGCTGCTTTGTGTTTTGGAGCCTTCGCTGGTGGACTCGTTGTATCAGAGTTTGGAGTCACTGTTGCATTTATCATTGACTCAATCACTTTTGTTTTTGCAACCTTGATGGTGCTACCACTTGTTATTCCACAAACCTACGATAAATCCAGTGAAGGATCGATTATCAAAAGTTCTCTGAAAGATATTTGGTTGGGTCAAAAGAGAATTAAGAGTGAACCGCGTCTATTAAGAATTATCTTTGCAAAAACATCCTGGAACATCGCAGGAGGCGGCCTCGCAGGTGTCTTCCTCGTTTTAGCAGGGAACGAAATTACATTCGTTGGAACGGCTCTTGGATTTGGTATTTTCTTCTTTGCACGAGGGATTGGCACAGGATTGGGCCCCATTCTAGCGAGGAATATATTCAAAGATTCCACAAAATGGCCTAAAATGGTTGGATTATTGATTATTGTGAGCGGATTTTTCTATCTACTTGTCGGGCTAAGTTTAGGAGGGCCGATTTTACTAACGCTTGCTCTTGTTACGTTAGCACACACAGCGAGTGGAGGTAATTGGGTACTATCAACAGTATTGACGCAACAATGGGTCGAAGATGAGATGAGGGGGCGGGTCTTTTCCACAGACATGCTCTTAATGTCAATTGGACAAGTAATTTCAACAATATCAGCAGGATACTTGATCGAGAAAGGTGTGGTAAATCTCAAAGAAGGAATACTAGCATATTCCGTTCTTATGGTTGTGAGCGGTATCGTCTTTACGTTATGGAATCCTAAGAACCAAGGCAAACTTCGTGAAGACACACTGGCGGCGTGAAATACCTGCGGTTATCACTTGATACATCGATAACATCCAATTGGAGTGTCGATGTAGTTCCTTCCTGGATTGTCACTAAAGAGGAGGTACTTGCTGGTAGATAATCTTCTCCGGTTGATAGCAGTGATAATCGTATTGTATGGCCTTCTTCTAAGACTGCATCTAGTGGCATAAATTCCATTTTTGCATTTATGGTCTGGATGAGCGGGAGCCAAGTTTGAATCTGATCTCCGCCCGAATGATATCTCAAATCCATTATTGCATGGCCAACATGAATGCACTCATCCTCGTAACAATCTTCGAGTAAAGCATAGAGTTGCCCTCCAACAGTAGCAGTCGTAACATCAACATGGAGTCGTGGAACACCCGCAATTCTCATTGTTTCTGTTAATGGTTCAGTTTCCCATGCTGGGCCTGTAGTGGCATCAGGGAGGACGGTTAAGGAACCACCAATGTTTGAAAGTTCTCCACCTAATGAACCAATCCATTCGATGGTATCTGAAGGGGGATAACGGTTTTCCAGCCTCCATTCACCTAGATTATCTTGAATTTCGATGTATTGCCCTGGTTGTTCTCCACGATCTTGAAGATAGTATTCGAACCACTCATAGAGATCTTGCATCCAATCATAACGAACCATTTCAGGGAAGGCTTCTCCACCACGGCCGCCCATGTCACTTCGATCATCGAGTTGAATTGGCCTATCAGGATAATCGTGATCCCATTGGCCAAATAACCCCTTGGCTTCGATTCCAGCATCGATTAATGCATTCATTGTTGGAACTGCCATGTGAGGGTCTACATTCCAATCATGCATTCCTTGAATGAGATATACAGAACCTTGGTAATTTTCCAATACTCTATCCAAAAAGTATCTTTCGCTCCAATAATCTCCAAACTGTTCAGAACCTAGAATATAGGCGGACATCCCTGTACCAGGCCCGATGAGGTAATCAGGACAAATATTTTGATAATCTTCTTCATCTCCATCTAACCCATAGGAGCCATACACACCATTGTGCATGATTGGCGCACGTGCTTCTGCGCTGCCGTTTCTCCACATCAATTCCTTGACTCCAATTAGGCCTGAAATTGGTACAATTGTCTTGAGGTAATCATGTTCCGCACCAAACATAGCAGCTTGCCACGGCGTTGAACCGTCATATGATTTACCGATTAATCCAACGTTTCCGTTGCTCCAATTTTGTTCTCCGAGCCATCGAACAGCGGCATCATTGCCTAATTGTTCAGCAGTCCCCATAAGATCCATGCAGTGATTAGAACGGCCTGTCCCCGATACAGATACTTGAGCGAATGCATAACCGTGTGGAAGCATTTGTTCAACCATCATAGATCCTAGCCAACTGCCAGGCACTTCAATTGTAGGTGTTTCAACAGATGGTTCTTGGAAATATGGACCAAATTCTGCGATCACAGGTACTTTGACCCCCTCTTCCACATTAGGCCTCCAAACAGCGAGGCTAATCAGACCATTTGGCGCAGCACCACCTTCTTCAATCGGCAAAACATATTCAACAAAATGATGTGTTGAGTTCCATTCATTCGCAGTTTCCAATATTGTATACTGGCCTTCTTCTAAAACGTATCCAAAATCTCCATCAACTGTATAATCATCAAGATAGCGATCCCAGACAGGGACGTTCCCTTGTTCCACTGAAGAGTCTTGACTGTGCGTGACGAGAGAGTCTCCAAACAAAGCAGAGACGAATAAGAACACGAGACATACAGCGATGGTACTGCCCAGTACTGCATTGAACGATTGGTTATCGGCTCTTTGAGCCTTTGTGGAATTCAAAATCCCATCATCGTCCTCAACGGTCATTGGTTGTCCATTGAAGCATCATTTTTCAATCCGTCGAAGTGTTGAGTTGTGAACAATCCTCAAAGGCCATCAATCCTACGCACGCTTATGGATGAGGCTGAGAGAATCGCAGCGATACATGCTGGAATCACTACCCAGTTGCCAAATCATCCAGGTTTAGATGCTTCAGTCGACCATGCGCCTGTTCGCAAACAGGTACTCTCCTCTGTAGAAGAGCGTTTGGCAATTGAAAACGCTCTTAGGTATTTTCCCGAAAAAAACCACGGGATTTTAGGGCAGGAATTTCTAGAAGAATTACGGACTTACGGCCGGATTTACATGTACCGTTTTCGTCCAGATTGTGTCATTCGTGCTCTTCCAATCGAACAATACCGCGCCCGTTCATTACAAGCAGCAGGAATCAT
>Ga0233438_10004785_pt1 | contig 11736 bp, 9 predicted proteins | sample SI_123_September_FD_182720 | JGI IMG/M metagenome (GOLD analysis project Ga0233438, IMG submission 182720) | Seawater microbial communities from Saanich Inlet, British Columbia, Canada - SI_123_September2016_10_MG | ecosystem: Environmental > Aquatic > Marine > Inlet | place: Canada: British...
GAAGATTGTTGATGTTAACGCCATGTTGCGCAATTTCCCGCGAAACCGATGCGGTGTAGTTAATCAATGCGGAACGCGCGGGTCCGGACATCAATCGCCAGATCATAGGGTTTTTCGCCGAGAAGGTCGCGATATTGACGATACGTCCCCAGCCTTTTTCGATCATGACGGGAATGTAATTTCGCATAATTTCAATGGGGCCGATGAGTGCTGTGTCGATCGACTCGCGCCACATATCCGCCGTGACATCAAGGAAGCTGCCATTGGGGGGCGGCGGTTTGATGGTGATAGCGAGGATGTCGGGGTCCGGGCAGGCCTCGAATAAGGCTCGTCGACCGGCTTCGGTTGAAGAATCAGCGACAATGGGTGTTACTGAGGCGGTGTATTTCTCTCTGATTTCCGCAGCCGTGACAAGCAGCCGCTCCTCACGGCGAGCTGTGATGAATAACTCAACACCCGCTTCTGATAGCCGCTCTGCGGTAGCGCGACCCATACCAGCGCTGCCGCCGGCCATGATGGCTTTCTTGCCCTTGATTTGCAGATCCATCGCTAACTCCCCAATTTTTTAATTCTTTAAGTATAAAAACATTTGGTCATTTGAGCGTTTCAGCTAGCGCGAGCTCCCATGGTGCGACACTTGGGACGCTGGTGACAAATGAAATGCGTGTTGCAAAAGGAAAGTCTGCTCGTTCAAAATTGGTTAAGGCAAGAGCAATGTTAGAGGCGGGGAACTACTGGCTATAAATGAACGAATAAAAATCAAAACCATTCTAGTCGGACAGCGGTGGGATCGAGGGCTGCGGGTAAAACATCCTTGTAACACTGGGGAGACGTATAGGAAGTATAAAGGCCCTGTTGAGAGTAGATATCCTCTCTGATTGTATCGACTGAGCCTGCTGACCTGTCGACATTCCCGTCTATTGACCGCGAAAATCCTGTTCGCGGCGTTGAGCATACCATTCAAATCCGTTCATTCCTGAACGGGTACACGCGACAGTTCATGCCACGCGGTATTCACTGGCTTCCTTTCTGATGTAATGCTGTTGTGCTGGAATCCTTCCCAGCGAAAAGAGGCAACGTCTCAGGTGGCGCCCTGATTGGCGGTACTAGGATGGATCGGGTAGGTGCAGCTTGCCCTTATACCACTTTTGAATGAATCAGTGAAAATGGTGGGCCCAGTAGGACTTGAACCTACGACCAATCGATTATGAGGATGGGGGAGAGCCCGGCGATACTCTTATAAGAGGAAGAACGTAAGGTCTTATTTGGATGCTGATATTCGATCTGAAGCGGTCCGAACCTATCTCGAACGTTAGAGCAATACGAATTCGGTAAGTCGAAGATTCATAACAAGGTTTTACAACCGAATACCGAACTGAGGCCGCACCGCCTCCTGTCATTTTCGAGACTCCCTGTCAGAGGCCAATTAACAATAATTCATAAACGAACTATCAATAATTGATCCTCTGTCCTCCTCCTCAGGTCCTTTAGCCTCTATACAGTCCTATCAATCACCCCTCCGGGATTACTGTGGCAGTCCTCAGGGGATCCTAGGAGGAGCTACAGGATTCCTTCATTACCTGCGTCTAATTAATCATCGCCGGTAGCGTTTACATTTCGCTTAACCGACGTTAGCATGTCACTTGACATGTAGAGTGGGTGATATGAACGAAGCCACTGGTAAAGCAACGGGTTCAGCTGTGCCAATTTCTGTTGATCGAAGAGTCTTGGCGGGTGAGGGTCTTAGTGCTGGCGACCTCTCTGAGTTTGACGATGAAGGCGTTATGCCCGACGACGAGGCGCCAGATTTCCGAACTCACAATTTCCATACGGGCAATATTATGGTCTCAGTGTATGAGGCGGGACCCGGCAAAGTCAGAATTGAAGGCTCCGTTTACGACGAATTCATTACCATCCTTGAGGGCAGGTTGATCCTGACGCCCGACGTTGGCGGCGAATATGAGTATAAAGCGGGTGATTCGCTGGTAGTCCCCGAAGGCTATCAAGGCGGTTGGGAAATGCCCGTGCCCTATCGTGAGCTCATTGTCGTGGATACTGAATTTATGCGCGACGAGCCAGGGGGTAGCGGCTCATAGCATGCCCGGGAGTCACAGATTCAACTCGCACAACGTTTCAGAAATAGACCGGGCACACCGCCTTGGTAACTATCTCAAACAATTCCCACCGTTACCGGAGATCCGGACATGAACCGCAATGATCCAGCGCTGATTAATAACCCCTACCCCCTCTATCGGCAGTGGCGTGATGAGCAGCCCATCTGGTGGTCTGATGGAGAAATGAGGGGCTGGATAATCAGCCGACACGGCGATGTACGCCAGGTATTAAAAGACCCTCAGACATTTTCCTCCGGGATAATGGGGGAAGCGCAGGCACGATTACCGCTGCTGAGCGATGATCCTCCCCGCCACACGCAATTGCGTGCCATCGTCAACAAAGCTTTTACAAGCCGAACTTTGAAGCTACTGGAAAGCCGCCTCGAAACACTAGTCAGTGAGCTGCTCGAGGCGCTGCCCAAGGGTGGTCCTGTCGACATCTCAGGCCAATTCACCTCACCTTTGCCAGTAACGGTCATCGCACAAATGATGGCCATACCACCTTCACGTAACGACGATTTCAAGCGCTGGTCAGACGCGTTAACTGGTACCAGTGAGGCCAGTAACATGGCCGAACGTATGCCTGACATACTGGAAATGTCGGCCTACTTTCAATCCCTGATTCCCGAGCGACGCCATAATCCCGGCGAAGATCTGATCAGTAGGGTGGTACATGCCGAGGTGGACGGTGAAAAGCTCAGCGACGCAGATGTTGCCGGCTTCTGTATGCTGTTGCTTATTGCCGGCAACGAAACCACGACCAATCTCTTGTCAAACCTGCTGAATTATTTGGCAGAGCAGCCGCGCTTATGGGCGCAGCTACGCGAACAACCAGAGAAAATCGACGACGCCATTGAGGAAATTCTCCGATTTGACGGCCCGGTGCACTGGGTGAATCGCATCGCCACACAGAATGTTGAGGTGAGCGGCCAAACAATCAAAGCGGGTGAAGCCGTATATGCCTTCATGGGTTCAGCTAACCGCGACCCAAGACATTACGAAAACCCGGATGAATTTCGTCTTGACCGTGGCCGCACAGGCCACCAAACGTTTGGTCACGGCATTCATTTCTGTATTGGAGCGCCACTCGCAAGGCTAGAAGCGCACTGCGCCATACAAGCGTTATTGCAGCGCTACCGCTCGATTCGCCATACCCCCGACGGAAATAACGAGCGCACGCACTCCACTATGCTGCGTGGCTTTCATCACCTGTGGTTGGATCTAGAGTCCGCCTAATTCGGAGCACTGCCATGATGACACCCGAGTACATTCAGACTTTACGACGATTGATGGAATTTGAGGCCTCCCGCACTGAGCCCCCTGCTGGTTTTCCTGCGTTACCTGACATACCTGCTGGGCGCTATACGGATCCCCGTTACTATCAGCTGGAACGGAAGCATATCTGGCGTAAATCTTGGCTGTTAGCAGCGCACATCGATGAAATACCCGAGCCCGGCTGCTACATGCTCTGGGAAAATGCTGGGCAACCAGTGGTTATCGTTCATGCTGACGGCGGCGCGATCAATGCTTTTTACAACACCTGCAGCCACCGAGGCGCACCGGTGGTCACTGAAGACCGCGGAAAATCCCGTCGCCTGACATGCAAATACCATGGCTGGAGCTACGATCATGAAGGCGCGCTGCGGGGCATGCGCGATCCGCAAGATTTTCGTGATTTTGACATGTCCTGCCGAGGCCTGCGAAAGGTGCGCTGCGAACAATTTGGCAACCTGATCTTTGTCAACTTTGACCCCCAGGCGCCTAGCCTGCTGGAGTGGCTGGGCCCGATCGGCGATGAGTGGGAAGAGTTCCAGTTTGGCAACTGTCGTCTTGCAGCTCGCGGCATCTTCGACCTGAACTGTAACTGGAAAATTGCCATGGAGGCCAATACCGAGGTCTACCACGTACGCAGCATTCATCCAGATACCATCGCTCCGATCCTAGATGACCGGCGCAATGTCAACACCCTGTACCCGAATGGCCATGGCCGCATGATCGCTCCCACACCGAAGGGCAAGACCAGCCTAGATGCCGTCGATGTCCCAGACAGCGTTGTAGAAATATCGACGGTAGGTGAAATTGCCCGCACTTGTACTCAGTCCTATGGGCTGTTTCCCAATTGGGTGTCGCCTCTCAGCCAGTTCGTTATTCCGCCGCTTTTATTCTGGCCCAACGGTATCAACAAATGCCGTGTGGAAACGTGGACGATGGCGCCGCAATGGCCAGAGGGTCATAAGCCGGATCTATGGACCGTTAACGAGGGCAGCGAACTTTGCCAAGTTCTTGTCGAGGACACCCAGTTCGGTGAAAAGATCCAGCGATCGATGGAATCCCATGGCTTTGAAGGGGTCCCGCTCAGCTACCAGGAGGCGCGCATCTACCACTGGAACCAGGCGGCAGATGAGATGATCGGCCCAGACAATATTCCCGAAGAGCTACGTGTGCAGCAGGTAATCGGCAAGGAGTGGATCTACCCCAATGACCCACGCATCGCGCAACTTTAGTCAGGATTACCTTTGGACCTCCGGAAAGCGCTGCATATGACGCCGGTGGGGCAGGTGGTCGCAGACAGAAGAGTGCTGGGTAATACGGTTATCCCAAATGACCAAAGGATAGTAAAGATAAAGGCCCAGTTGAGTGCGTACCTCCTCGCTGATCCTGTCGAGTGCACTTGATAAGTTTGTGAAATACTCGCCGCCAATCCAATCCAATCCTACCGGCAAAGGTCTAAACCGTTTTCCTGGAATACGATAGGAAAAGTGGTGGGCCCAGTAGGACTTGAACCTACGACCAATCGATTATGAGTCGACTGCTCTAACCAGCTGAGCTATGGGCCCTGAACAGATGCGCAGTTTACCAGACAGAGAGTAACGCGTGTTTGTGTTAAGTGTTAATCGAGGTCGCTGGCAGCATGCCGTTCAGGCAGTCGCTTAGCCTCATCTCCCCAGACGCGATTGATGCGCTGACCACGTTGCACGGCGGGTCTCGTTTGAACCGCTTTGGTCCATCGTTGCACGTTTTGATAAGTGCCCACATCAAGAAACTCTCCTGACTCGTAGAGCATGCCCATGGCGAGCGCGCCGTACCAGGGGTGAATCGCAATATCGGCAATGGTGTAGTCGTCCCCACAAATGAACTCACGCTCTGCCAAGTTTTGGTCTAACACGTCTAGCTGTCGCTTCACTTCCATCGTGAAACGGTTAATAGGATATTCATACCGCTCTGGCGCATAGGCGTAGAAGTGTCCAAAACCACCGCCCAAAAAGGGCGTGCTGCCCATCTGCCAAAAAAGCCAAGATAAGCATTCCGCACGTGCACTAGGGTCGGCAGGTAAAAATTGCCCGTGCTTTTCTGCGAGGTACATCACGATCGCACCGGATTCAAAAATACGCGTCGGCGTAGGAGTGCTGTGATCCACTAAAGCGGGTATTTTAGAATTGGGATTCGCCGCAACAAAGCCGCTAGAGAACTGATCGCCCTCCATGATGTTGATCAACCAGGCGTCGTATTCGGCTTCATTAATGCCCAATGCCAATAGCTCTTCGAGCATGACTGTTACCTTGACGCCATTGGGTGTTGCCAGCGAGTAGAGCTGCAGGGGGTGCTCACCTATGGGTAACGCTTTGTCATGGGTCGCCCCTGCAACCGGGCGATTAATTTTAGAAAATCGGTTGTCTTCCCCTTCTTGATCCCAGTGCCAAACTTTCGGAGGGGTGTACGTTTCTGATGCCTTCATTTTATAGTCATCGGGAGAAGGGTAGAGCTCGTCATCTGCCATGCCATGTGTGTCCTTTTTCTAAGAGCCGTCTAAGGGGCGATTGAGTCCTGCATAGAGCAGTTAGCCGCGCGGCGGTAAGCCGTGCACCATCGTGAGAAATTGCAAATCAGTGCCCGCCCTACGATGCTCGCTTAAGGCTTGGTAATCCGCATCGTCGTACCACGCAGTGGCGTGACTTTCGGAGGGAAACATGAACATCACCATGCGCCCCTCTCGAGGGCTCGCGCCTTCAAAGGTAGTCGTATTATCGTCGTAGGTTAGAAACGTTCCTTCGTGGCGTTTAAGAATTGGGAAAAAGCCCTTCTCGTATTCTCGGTAGGCGGCGGCGTCGTGAACAATAAAATTTGCGACAACATAGACAGGGGTATCAGACATGGTTGCTCCTTACAGCGTGGGGTACCAATCAGCAATGGCACGGCCGATGGCTTCGGGTGAATCTTCTTGGATAAAATGCGAGCCCTCTACGGTGACTTCGGTCTGCTTGGGCCAGCGCCGACAAAAGTCGCGCTGCGCGCCCACCAAAATCGAGCCGGGCTCTGCGTTAATAAACAGCTTAGGGATCGGACTCTCGGCCATAAAGGCACCGTAGGCTTCAACTAAGCTCACCATGTGAGGGGGCTCGCCGTCGATGGGGATCTGCCGCGGCCAATTGAGTGTCGGTTGTCGGTTAGCTGGGGTGTCAAAAGGAGCACGATATTGAGCCATTTCCTCCTCGCTGAGGTCGCGCAAGACAGAGCTGGGGAGAACGCCCTCGACAAACAAATTGCGCGTTAATACGAGGTCTTCTCCCTTATCTGAGCGAAAGCCCTGAAAAATCCCGCGTGCGCTTTCTGGCCAATCCTGCCAGCTCAGTGGTGCCACGATCGCTTCCATATAGGCAACGCCTTTGACCGCTTGCGGGTTTTGACTCGCCCAATGAAAGCCCAGACCACTCCCCCAGTCGTGAAGGACCAGTGTGACGTTTTGGTCTGCGGCAATGTGCTTTAAAAGGCCGTCCAGGTAATCAAAAGCGACTTGAAAAGAATAGCGCTCTGATCCCTCGCTTTCAGGCAACTTTTCTGAATCACCCTGGCCAATGAGATCGGGGGCAATGACCCTGCCAAGACCCTCGAGATGGGGAATCACGTTGCGCCACAAGTAAGACGAGGTTGGGTTGCCATGCAGCAGTACGATGGGATCACCGGATCCCGCCTCGAGGTAAGCGATGCGTTTTCCATTGATCGTGGCAAATTGTTGGGTGGCGGGCATGGTGCTCCTTGTTAGTGCGTTCACACCCCTCAGCTATGAAACGGCTGGGGAAAGCGTGAGCGGTTCTTACCTTGGATTAGACCGTGCAGTGCGTCGGTTATTGGCAGTTATACTGCCATAAAAGCGCCGGCTTCACCAAGCTGGCCAACAGGCTTAGTTGGTTAATGCCAGCATGTACTCGGCCACTAGCTGTCGCATGGGTGCCGACAGGTGGTCCTGCGGTGGCATAGTGGGGAAGTCGGGCCGTTTCTTCTCGGGATTCGCAATATAGGCGGCAATGGTTTCTGCGTTATCACCATACTGGGCTTGAATGGTGAGCGTGGGCGGTCCGATTAAGCGGATGTTATAGGCATGACAACCCGCACAAATACCTTGATAGACGATCTCTGCCCCCGATAGGTTCTCTTCAATGATGCGAGGAGCGGCCGGTTCTGGCAGCATTTTAGTGATCACGCTGCGGGTCGAATCATGTGGCTCTTGCCCGGCAATGGCATCGGTCGCGCGAATGGTGGGGCTATTACAGTCTGCCCAGTCATCGACACCCAGTGTCCGGTAGGCGCCGCGCCGTGAGATGCAGCTCCCCCGCGCGGCGTCAGTGGCGCCCTGATAGGCAAAAATGTCGGGCCCGGTAGTGGAGAGCTTGGTAAGCATGAGGAGCTTCATCTCCCCCTCGGGATCAGCGCCATTGTTCAGCATAAGATTGTCGCGGATCTGGACCCGATCAGGGTTGGGGTCCGAGCCAGTATCGGTGGCGATCTCGGTCACAAAATCCTGGCTCGTGACGATAATGCCGGCATTGTTATTACCGGTGATCACGTTGTCCTCAATAATCACGTCATCTCCCGACATCACGATGATCCCGCTACCTGACGGGATTTGCGACACCAATGAGCCCGGTATGCCAAAGTTGGGGGTGTTGTTGTCCAAAACAAAGTTGCGTCGAATGATCGCGTCGTAGGAGCTTTTAATCGGTAGTCCAGGGGTAATGAAGACGAGAATCCCGCCGGTATTATTCTTGACCAGATTACCCTCTACCAAGGCATGGCGGCTGTTCTCAATTTCGATGCCAGCGACGTTGTCAAAAACCTGATTGTTTCTCACATCAATATAATCGCTCATGCCGACATAAATGGCCGCATCCTCGATGCCTGAGAGAATGTTATTTTCGATCAATCCGTTCTCGCCAAATTCGGGGAAGATCCCGTAAACGCCTGAGTCGATGACCCAGTTATTACGAATCGAAAAATTATTGCCCGCTTGCCCCATGATGGCATTGCCTTTGTAGTGAGTGATCTTGAACCACTCCACTGAAAAGCCATTGCCCGAATACAAGATCGCGTCGTTGAGTTGTTTTTTGCCATCGAGGTGTGGCCACTCATCGCCCTCTACGACGCCGCGCAGCGTGATGTCGTCTTTGTCCACATACACCGTTTCACTATAAAGGCCGGGGTAGACCAGAATCTCATCGCCGGGGGAGGCTAAGTTAACGGCATCCTGAATGCGCTCGCCTTCCCGTACCTCCAGTAACGCTGCCTGCGTTACGAGGGGGCTGCTGATGAACACCAGTAATAGGATGTGATAAAAGAAACCGTTGCCGTGTCTGCCGGTCATGGTGTGTTGCCCCCTTGTGGTCTATTCGCCTGCGATGATTGCTGTTGTTGTAACGCAGGCGTCGCAATATTGTGCACCAAAGTGTCCGCGGGCGCTCGTGGTGCTTTTGTCGCGCGGGTCACGGGTAAGCCTGATGGAACTTGATGCGGTATGGCAGGCATAAAGGCCTCGTCAGTGAGGGTGCCCATAAAGCCGGTTAGTAACTCGATTTCACGCTCTGTGAGCTTTGGCTCCCAGATATGCCAGTGAATCATTAGCGCATCACCCTCTGGCACTTCGTGACCTCTGCCGCCGGTATAAAAACGGGCCGCGTCTGCGAGCGTGGCCTTTTGCCCGCGGTGCATATACGGCGCTGTGCGGACCACGTTGCGCAGGCTCGGCACCCTAAAAGCGCCCCGCTGGCTCTCATCACCGCTGACCGCCTGTGCGCCGGGGTCGATCATCATGTTAGGCGCATCGGCGACCCCGATTACCGCCAACTGCTGATTGGTGAAGAGTGGTGGGGTATGGCACTCGGCGCAGCGTGCGACAAAAGAGCGAAACACGTTGAGGCCAGCTTTTTCATCTTCGGTGAGTGCCGCGTGGTAGCCATGGGCATAGAGATCGTAGCGGCTATTGAGTGAAATCAGTGAACTCTCGAAGGCGGTAATGGCGGTGTAAACGTTCGCTAGCGTAATGGCAGATTGACCAAAAGCCTGTGTGAACAGATTTTGATAAGTGCTGTTGTGATTGAGCGTTGACAGCAGATTGGCTGGGTTGTTTCCCATTTCTAACGGGGAGTAAAGCGGGCCCTGCATTTGTGACTCAAGGGTCGACTGAGCGCCATCCCAAAGCAGCGTTGAGAGAAACCCAACGTTCCATAGACTCGGCGCAGAGCGCGGCAGCGTTTGTCCGCCAATGCCGGTGGCTTGCGCCTGGCCGTCGGAGAACGCCAGCGCCGGATCATGGCAGCTGGCACAACTGATGGTGCCGTCCATCGAGAGAATGGGATCAAAAAATAGATAGCGGCCGAGGTCAATTTGCGCCGGCGTAAATCCCTCTCTCAGCGAAGGTAAGCCAGTTTTTAAGCCGCCTACGCCCTTATTTTGTAATGATCGGTATTGTCGATAGCGATTAGTCAGTATGCACCCGCCCTCTGCATTCTCAGTAAAAGAGGCGGGGCAGCGAGTACTCAGCACAAATTGGGTCTCTGTGGTGACAGCCGCCGCAGCGGCCACCCAGCCTCCCACCAACATGGCTGATCCCAGCGCGATCAGAAGCCCTGAACGCTGAAGGGTCGATAAGCGCGCTGTCAGTGTTGGTATCATCGGGTGCCCCAAAGTGAGTGGCTGTAAGACCAGTGGCGCCTTCTATGGCGCTTATTATTAGCGATCTGTTATTGCCGACCAGTTATCGCGGATCAGATGTTGCCGGTCAGTTAGCGCGGCTCAGCTCGACGCTAGCACCGCAGTTTAATGGTAGATCAGCGACGCAGCCTCTTTGACTGCGCGGCGCTCAAAATCCGCTTCATTGTCATGATAGTGGAATTCGAGTGGCGACAGTGTGCGAGGAGATTGGGGGTGGCACGAACATAGGTCGTGCGGGCGAGTCTTAAGAGCGTTTGGGTGGCAATGTCATGATGTGAGCGATCACATCATCGAGGTCATTCTCATCGGACAGTGCTGGTGCGAGTCGTGCCATTTGGGCCCCATACACGTCATCCACGTGCTGACCGCGCAGACCGTCAAGAAAGCCTTGATAAGCTGATTTAAGGTACCAGTCACTGGCCCCTGCCAGAGAGGGTGCCCCCAAAATTGGATTGCCCAGCGCATTACCACCATGGCAGGCACTACAAAGATGGGTGTAGTAATCCTTACCTCTCGTTGCTTCGCCTTTTAAGGTGGCCTCGGGCCGCGCCGGGGGGAGGTCAGTGCTGATAAAGGCGGCTAATGCCGGAATATCAGACGGCGCGAGCAATGCGACGCTGAGCGCCATGCGATGGCCGGCCTGATCCTTTGGGTCGGCGCCTCGGATCCCGTTCACGAAATGCGTCAGCTGACGTGCGAGGTAATCTGACGAGAGCTGGGTGAGTGCGGGGGCGTCCAGTGCACGATTGCCTTCACCTGCTCCACCGTGGCAAACACCGCATTGTTGCTGCCAGATTTGGCTGCTGGTGGCACCTGCAGGGGCCGCCGTCATCGTTACGGCGGGGTCGGGACCGTCTGTTTTTGAGTCGCCACAGCTAATGAAACTCCCCAGCAGGGTCAGCAATAGGGCGAGTCGGCGCACTGATTTACTCGTCTAGGAAGCTGCGCAGATAATCTGAGCGGGTTGGGTGACGCAGCTTGCGCAACGCCTTGGCCTCAATCTGGCGAATACGTTCTCGGGTCACATCAAATTGCTTGCCGACCTCTTCTAACGTGTGGTCGGTATTCATGTCGATACCGAAGCGCATACGGAGCACCTTCGCCTCACGAGCGGTCAGGCCTCCGAGTACCTCTCGAGTCGCCTCTGTCAGGCCTTCCTCGGTGGCGGCATCAACCGGCGATGCAATGGTCAAGTCTTCGATGAAATCACCCAGATGAGAATCTTCGTCATCGCCAATGGGGGTTTCCATTGAAATGGGTTCTTTGGCGATCTTCAGTACTTTACGGACTTTGTCCTCTGGCATTTCCATTCGCTCGCCTAATTCTTCAGGCGTAGGCTCACGACCCATTTCCTGCAACATCTGGCGAGAAATGCGGTTGAGCTTATTGATGGTCTCGATCATATGCACCGGAATACGGATCGTTCGGGCTTGATCCGCAATCGATCGCGTAATGGCCTGCCGGATCCACCATGTCGCGTAGGTTGAGAACTTGTAACCCCGTCGGTATTCAAACTTATCGACCGCTTTCATCAGGCCAATATTGCCTTCTTGGATGAGATCCAAGAATTGCAGGCCACGGTTGGTATATTTTTTGGCGATCGAGATCACCAATCGCAGGTTCGCCTCGACCATCTCTT
>Ga0233438_10004799_pt1 | contig 11711 bp, 8 predicted proteins | sample SI_123_September_FD_182720 | JGI IMG/M metagenome (GOLD analysis project Ga0233438, IMG submission 182720) | Seawater microbial communities from Saanich Inlet, British Columbia, Canada - SI_123_September2016_10_MG | ecosystem: Environmental > Aquatic > Marine > Inlet | place: Canada: British...
ATTTTTTTACAAAAGATGAAAAATTATCTTACATGAAATCATTAGGAGTTCTAATCGGTTTTGGCGGAATTATTTTATTATTTTTCGATAAAGTAATTATAAATAGCGAAAATTATTTATATGTTCTAATTACAATTCTAGGATCAACTTTTTATTGTATTGGAGGACTATTAACTTTAAAACTTAAAAATAAAGTTAATGAAAATGTAACAACTTCTACAACACTTTGGTCAGTAATTTTTTTATTTCCATTTTCTATATTATTTGAAGCTCCTTGGAATGCCAGTCCGACAATAGGGTCTACTTTATCATTATTATATTTAGGTGTAGTTGCAACTGGAATAGCCTGGTTAATAAGATTTAGAATTTTAACTGTTAACGGTTTAGTGTTTCAAACACAAGTTGCTTACTTAATACCAATATTTGGAATAATTTTTGGATATTTTTTAATGGATGAAATTATTACATGGAAAGTAATTGCTTCATTAGTTGTAATAATTATAGGAATTTATATATTTAAAAAGCATAATAAAGGTTTAGTGAGATAAATGGAAAATAATCAAATAGAATTGAGTTTTTTATCGATTTTTACATTAATTACATTTTTTATTTTTTTAATTATAAGCAAATACTCATATAAAATAAAAAAAGGCATTCTATTAGACCAGGATTTCCAAAAGCCTCAAGCATTTCATAAGCTCGCAATAGTAAGAGCTGGTGGATTATCTTGTATTGTCTCTTTAAACATTTTTTTTATTGTTTATTATTTAATTTATTCAAAAGTTTTATTTGAATATTTATTTTTGTGTAATTTAATGTTTCTTGTTGGGTTTGTCGATGATTTGAAAATCAAGATTAGCCCCTCAAAAAGACTAGCGTTAATGATAATTTTTTTGTTAACTTTAATATACTTTATTCCAATTAAAATATTTAATATTGATATTTCATATATAAATAATTTTTTGGATAATAAAATATTTTCATCCTTTTTTGTTTTACTGTGTTTTTTATTTATAATTAATGGTGCAAATTTAATAGATGGATTTAACGGTCTTCTTTCAATAAATTTAATAATTATTAATTCAATTTTAATCTATATAAATTTAAAAACCGATAATACTGAATTTGCAATATTCATGATTGGACAATTAATAGTTTTACTATCCTTTTTATTATTTAATTTTCCAAAAGCTAAAATATTTCTAGGTGATAGCGGAGCTTATTTGCTTGGGTCTTTGGCGGCTTTAAATACAATAACAACTAATAATCTAAATCCAAATTATTCATCATTTTTTTTCTGCATAATATTATTTTATCTATTTTTTGAAGTATTCTTTTCATTTTTTAGAAAAATTATTCAAAAAAAATCACCAATACATCCTGATAACAAACATCTTCATATGCTTATATTTAACAAGATTTCACTAACTTTTGGAAAAGATAAAGGAAACTATATTAATTCGATAATTATAAATTTAGTTTACCTTTTATTTATATTGCCAGCTTTAATATTTGCAAAAAATCCAATGATTAGTAGATTTTGGTTTTTTTCTTTAATTATTATTTATTTATTTATTTATTTAAGACTTTATCGTTTAACAAAAAAAGTAAATTGATATATAAAACAACGGTTATTAAATGGGCAAGTGGCGGAATTGGTATACGCGCTGGTCTTAGAAACCAGTGCCGCAAGGCTTAAGAGTTCGAGTCTCTTCTTGCCCACCATAAAATTATGAAAGTAGAAGTTAAATCAAAAAAAGGTCTAAGAACAATTTTATCAGTTAAAGTTGATAAAAAAAATATTCAGACAAAAATAGATGAAAAGTTAAACGAGCTTCAAAAAGAAGTTGCTTTAAAAGGATTTAGACCAGGTAAAGTTCCCCCAGCTGTTATCAAAAGTCAATTTGGTAAATCAATTTATGGCGAAGTAGTAGACAAAATTTTAAGAGAAACTAGTTCCAAAGCAATAAGTGAAAAAAAACTAAAAGTTGCAGGTCAACCTAAAATTGACCTTAAACAATTTGGTGAAGGAAAAGATTTAAATTATGAGCTCCAAATTGATTGTTTACCTGATGTATCTTTAAAAAGTTTTGATAAATTTAAAGCCACAGAATTTAAAATTAAAATTGAAGATAAAGTTGTAGATCAAAAACTAAAAGAAATAGCAGATCAAAATAAACAATTTGTAGATAAAGATGAAAAAGAAAAGGCTATTATAGGCGATCAAGTTATTTTTGATTATTCCGCATCTATCGATTCAAATAAATTTGAAGGAAGTGAAGGTAAAGGAGTTCAAATTGAATTAGGTAAAGATCTATTTTTAAAAGGTTTTGACAAACAATTAGTTGGAGTTAAAAAAGGTGAGAAAAAATTAGTTGATGCTGTATTACCTGCCAATCATCCAAAAAAAGAATTAGCAAACAAACAAACAAAATTTGAATGTACAATTTTAAATATAAAAAAATCAAAAGAAAGTAAAATTGATGATGAGTTTGCTAAAATGATGGGAGCAAAAGATATTAAAGATTTAAAAACTTTAATCGAAAAACAAATATCAAGTCAATATTCTCAAACATTAAACTCAATAACTAAAAAAGAAATTTTAGATCAAATAGAAAAAAATCATACAGTAGATTTGCCTCAAAATTTAATTGAAAACGAAATTTCAATTATGACACAAAATCTTAAATTAGAAGATAAAGAAAAACATAAATCAAATAATGAAAAGTTAGCAAAATCTAGAATAAAATTAGGATTATTATTAAATGAATATGGAGAAAAAAATAATCTAAAAGTTTCAGATGATGAGGTGAGAGCTGAAATACAAAAACAAATAAAAGGAATGCCAGGGCAAGAAAAAATGGTCCTTGAATATTATCAAAAAAATCCAAGTGCCTCCCAAAGTTTGAAAGGCTCTATCTACGAAGAAAAAATTATTGAGCTAGTAAAATCAAAAATAAATCTCACTTCTAAAGAAATTAATACTAAAGATGCAGAAAAAATAATTACTGAATTTAATAAAACATTTTCAAAGGAAACCAATATTGCCGAAGTAGAACCATCTGTTAAAAACAAACCTAAATCAAAAAAAATTAGTAAAAAGTAACTAATAGTTGTATAAACCAAATATGAGTCGGGAACTTGAAGAAAAAATGAATAGCCTTATCCCTATGGTTGTTGAACAAACAAGTAAAGGAGAAAGGGCTTACGATATTTATTCTAGGCTTTTAAAAGAGAGAATAGTTTTTCTAGTTGGCCCAGTAAATGATGCTGTAGCATCTCTTGTTACTGCACAATTATTGTTTTTAGAGTCTGAAAATCCAAAAAAAGAAATAAACTTTTATATTAATAGTCCAGGTGGTTTAGTTACAGCGGGCTTAGGAATTTACGATACAATGCAATATATCAATTCACCTGTATCAACATTATGTATCGGTCAAGCTTCTTCTATGGGATCATTCCTTTTAGCTGCAGGTGAAAAAGGAAGAAGATATTCTCTTCCTAATTCAAGAATTATGGTTCATCAACCTTCAGCTGGATTTCAAGGCCAAGCCACAGATATCCAAATTCATGCTAAAGAGATTTTATCATTAAAAGAAAGACTTAATAAAATTTATTCAAAACATACTGGAAAATCAGTAGATGAAATTTCTCAAGCTTTAGAGAGAGATAATTTTATGACTGCTGAAGAAGCAAAAAAGTTTGGCCTAATAGACTCTGTTGTAGAGAAAAGAAAATAACACACAATATATAGTTAATTTTACAACTTCAACTTGATAACCTATCAGCAGAGACTTATAATATTTTAAATGATTCGAAATGACTGAAAAAAATAATAAAAATATTTTATACTGTTCTTTCTGCGGAAAAAGCCAACACGAAGTTAGAAAACTTATTGCAGGCCCTACAGTTTTTATTTGCGATGAGTGCGTTGAGCTTTGTATGGATATTATCAAAGAGGAGAACAAAAGTTCATTGGTAAAACATCAAGATGGAGTTCCCTCACCTAAAGAAATTTGTAACGTTTTGGACGAATATGTAATAGGGCAAAAATTTGCTAAAGAAATTTTATCTGTTGCTGTTCATAATCATTACAAAAGATTAAACCATGAGTCAAAAAATAATAAAGATATTGAATTATCAAAATCAAATATACTTCTTGTTGGACCAACAGGATGTGGAAAAACTTTACTTGCCCAGACTTTAGCAAGAATATTAGATGTTCCGTTTACTATGGCTGACGCCACTACTTTAACAGAAGCAGGTTATGTGGGAGAAGATGTAGAAAATATTATTTTAAAATTATTACAAGCAGCTGATTACAATGTTGAAAAAGCTCAGAGAGGAATAGTTTATATTGATGAAGTAGATAAAATAAGTAGAAAATCTGAAAACCCCTCTATCACAAGAGATGTTTCTGGCGAAGGTGTCCAGCAAGCTTTGTTAAAAATAATGGAAGGCACTGTAGCAAGCGTTCCACCTCAAGGCGGAAGAAAGCATCCTCAACAAGAATTTCTACAAGTGGATACTACAAATATTTTATTTATATGTGGAGGAGCTTTCGCAGGCTTAGATAAATTAATTGACAGTAGAGGCAAAGGTAGTTCTATAGGTTTTGGGGCTAAAGTAAAAAATTATAAAGAACAACTTCTCTCAGATATAATGAAACAACTAGAGCCCGAAGATTTAATAAAATATGGTTTAATCCCAGAGTTTATTGGAAGAATGCCAATTATTGCAACATTAGATGATTTAGATGAAAAATCTTTAGTAAAAATTTTAAAAGAACCAAAAAATTCTCTAATAAAACAATATCAAAGATTATTTGAATTCGAAGAAGTTGAACTAGAATTTAAAGATGATGCAATTATAGAAATAGCAAAAAAAGCCATTTCAAAAAAAACTGGGGCAAGAGGATTAAGATCAATTCTTGAAAATATTTTACTAAAAACAATGTTCGATCTCCCAGATATGGAAAATGTAATTAAAGTCACAGTTGACAACGCTTCTGTGAAAGGTTCTTCGGAACCCATTGTCACATACGGTAAAAAATCATCAACATCTGTAGCTTAAATTCAATTTGTTTCTTGAAATTAGAAAATTAATAGCCATATTATTAGTTAATGAAAGCTTCATATCTAAAGCCACTCTTACCACTTAGAGATATAGTGATTTTTCCTTCTATGGTGGTACCACTTTTTGTTGGAAGAGAAAAATCAATTAAAGCTCTTCAAGAAGTGATGAAAACAGATAAATCAATTGTACTAGTAACACAAAAAAATTCTGAAATTGATGACCCCCAAGGCAAAGATCTTTATCAATATGGCGTTTTAAGTAAAGTCTTACAACTTTTAAAACTTCCAGATGGAACTGTAAAAGTTTTAGTAGAGGGTGAAAAAAGAATAAAGATTTTAAATCATAATGAAAATAAGAGTAATTATTTGACTTGTGAGGTAGAAATAGCAGATGATCAAAATATATCTAAAGAGTTAGAACCACTAGCTATTGGCTTGGTAAAAAAATTTGAGAAATTGCAAATCTTAAATAAAAAAGATTTAAATGAAGGATCTGGTAATTTTAAAAATTTAAAAGATCCATCTCAAATAGCGAATAATATTTCTTCAAATTTAAATATTCAAATATTTGAAAAGCAGGAATTACTTGAAATCACTGATTTAAAAAAGAAATTGGAAAAAATTCATCAACTAATAGAAAAAGAAACTAGCGTACTATCAGTTGAAAAAAAGATAAGGGGCCGTGTAAAAAATCAAATGGAAAAAACTCAACGTGAATATTATTTAAACGAACAATTAAAAGCTATTCAAAAAGAGCTAGGAGAAATAGATGAAGGAAAAGATGAATTAACTTCTTTATCTAAAGCAATCACAGACGCAAAAATGCCTAAACTAGCAAAAGAAAAATGCTTATCTGAATTAAAAAAATTAAAATCTATGAGTCCTATGTCAGCTGAAGCGACTGTTGTTAGAAACTATTTAGATTGGATGACAGAGCTTCCTTGGTCAAATAAATCTAAAATAAACACTGACTTGAAAGATGCCCAAAAAATTCTTGACGAGGATCATTACGGTTTAGAGAAAGTAAAAGAAAGAATAATTGAATTTTTAGCAGTCCAAAAAAGAATGCAAAAAATGAAAGGACCGATACTCTGTCTAGTTGGCCCTCCAGGGGTAGGAAAAACTTCTTTGGGAAAATCAATAGCTAAAGCAACAAATAGAAAATTTATAAGAATTTCTCTAGGCGGTATTAGAGATGAAGCAGAGATAAGAGGTCACAGAAGAACCTACATTGGATCATTACCAGGAAAAATAATTCAAATGATGAAGAAAGCTGGGACTAAAAACCCATTATTTTTATTAGATGAGATTGACAAAGTTGGAAATGATTACAGAGGAGACCCATCATCGGCTTTATTAGAGGCGTTAGATCCTGAGCAGAATAAAGAATTTAATGATCATTATTTAGAAGTAGACTACAATTTGTCTGACGTTATGTTTGTAACAACAGCAAACACATTAAATATACTTCCTCCCTTACTAGACAGAATGGAAGTAATAAGGCTGTCCGGTTATACGGAGGATGAAAAAGTTAATATTTCGCAAAAATACTTAATTCCTAATCAAAGTAAAAATAATGGACTAAAAAAAGACGAGTGGACCATTGATGAAGACATTAATAGAAAAATAATAAGACACTACACGAGAGAGTCAGGAGTGAGAAATCTTGAAAGAGAAATTTCAAAAATAGCAAGAAAATTAGTGAAAAAAATTGATAGCAATGAGAAAGTAAACAACCCAATTAATGATGAGGATTTAAAAGATCTACTAGGTGTTCAGAAATTTAATTATGGAGAGATAGAAGAGGAAAATGGAATTGGAGTAGTAACTGGTTTAGCATGGACAGAGGCAGGTGGAGAAATTTTAAAAATTGAGTCTGCAGTTATGCCAGGTAAAGGTAAAATGCAAATAACTGGAAAATTAGGAGACGTAATGCAAGAGTCTGTTAAGGCAGCAAAATCCTATATTAGATCAAAAAGTTTGGATTATGGTATTATCCCTCCAATTTTTGATAAAAAAGATTTTCATATTCATGTTCCAGAGGGCGCAACGCCAAAAGATGGACCTTCAGCAGGTATTGGAATGGTAACATCTATTATTTCAGCAATTACGGAAATACCAGTAAATAAAAATGTAGCTATGACTGGGGAGATAACATTAAGAGGTTTAGTTTTGCCGATAGGTGGACTTAAAGAAAAACTTCTGGCAGCCCATAGAGCAGGCATTAAAAAAGTTTTAATCCCGATGGAAAACAAAAAAGATTTAATAGAGGTGCCAAAAACTGTTTTAGATTCAGTAGAGATAATACCTGTTAAAAATGTAGATGAAGTTTTAAAGGTAGCATTAACTAAACAATTAAAAAGAGTTGAATGGGTTGAAGTGGATCAAATATCAAAGAAAGATAAAATTAAAGAAGAGCTAAGCACTCACTAAAGTTAATCTAACCAATCATCAAATCTTTTAGCGTTGTTAGCAATATAACTTGGTAGTAAATTTAAATTAATTTTTTTTAAGATAGATTTTCCAGACCATTTATAACCTTTTTGATCTATATTATGATCATACATAACTCTTTTTTCATTAATAAGTTTTTTTATATCACTTATTTTAAGCCCGCTTTGCTCAAACTCGTAGTGATGAGCAAAATTTAGTAATTTTTTTTCTAAATCCTCAGGAGTTCTAATGCAAGTAAAATGCCAACCTCCATCCTTGACATAAAACAAATTTGAATATTTTTTTTTAGAAAAAAAAACATCTAGTCGCCAAAAAGGATACTTTTTTGATTTAACATTTCTAAGCCATTGAGGTGAAACAAAATTTTTATACTTTACTGCTTTTGAACCAGCCCAAATAAATTCATTGTAGTAAAGATTTAACTTATAATAAAACATTTTTTGTTGAAAAATAATAATATTATTGTTTATTTTATCAAAATCTAAATTATCAAAATTAGGTATCTCATCAAGGTCACTGATAACAACTAAATCATCATCTTTTAAATTTTTTAAACCTTTTTTCAAATTTTCTCTTTGAAAATAATCTCTTGCCATTCCGTTTAAAATTAGCTTTTCCTCTTTAATTTTTGCTGAGTCGTCCTCTTTTAATTTTCTTACATTAGGGGGTTGTTGATCTACTACTATATAATCAATTTTGTTTTTAAATTTATTAAAATTATTAATATTAAAATTTAGTTTTTTTTTGGTTCCATTATGAGTGTAGGTTGCCTCTGTAATAACAAACTTTTTGACATATTTATTTAGCGCATTTAGCCTTATATCCAATAAAAGGTCCTCATCATAGTACATGAAGCAATCATAAATATTCATGATATTTGAGTTATAATAAATTATAATATAAGTAAATATCTAAAAATTTTACATGAAAAAAAAAATTATCATTACTGGTGGACTCGGGTATATTGGTACCGAATTATGCAAACTATATTCAGGAGTAAGCTGGCATCACAAAATAGTAGTTTTAGATAATAGATTTATATCTGAAAGAGTTAGTCAAATTAGAAACTGGAATATGGAATTTATCCAGGGAGATATTTTAGATACAAATTTAATTAAGAAAATTTGCGAAGATGCAGACGTTATACATCATTTAGCAGGTATTACAGCAGTACCACGCACAAAAAGTGAATCCTCATATGAACAAGATAAAAATATTAGAGAAGTTGGAGAAAAAGGAACTAAAAACATTTTAGATGTAATTAGTGATAAATGTAAAATTATATTTCCTTCCACTCATGTTGTTTATGAGGGAATAGGTGAAATAAAAACCGATATAGAAGAGGGAGAGAAAACTAAACCAGTATTATCTTACTCCACTTCTAAAGCGATCAATGAAGATCAGTTAAAAAAATCTGGAAAAAACTATGTGATTTTAAGATTAGGTTCAGTTTATGGATATTCAACTGACTCAATGAGAATTGATATAATGCCTAATTTATTTTCAAAAATAGCATCGCAAAATGGAACATTGAAATTATTTGCGGGTGGACGACAAATAAAAAGCCTTGTACCGCTTATAGATGTAGCTCGATGTTTTAAATTTATGGAAGAAAAAGATTCTATTAAGTCAGAAATATTCAATTTAACTAAAGATACGCTAACAGTAAAAGAGGTCGCTAATATTTGCAAAAAATATAATTCAAAAATTACTCTTACAGAAACTAATGACGAAGTTCCAAACTTAGGTTTTTCATTATCTAACAAAAAACTAAAAACTACAGGTTTTGATTTTCTTTATAATTTAGATCTAAATATAAAAGAAATGATACACAAATGGTCTAAGCAAGATTTAATTAAGGACTTAGAACATGTCAAAGACGGAGAGAATTTATTTGTAGATTCAAGAGGGATTATAAGTAATCATGAATTAACTGAACCAATTAATTTAATTGGAATGATTCACTCGAAAAAAGGAACTATTAGAGCCAATCACTATCATCCTCAGCAGGAGCAAAAATGTTTATTTACTAAAGGACAGATAATTGAAATCTTTCAAGATATAATAAACCCTAACGCACCAAAAATAACTCAAGTTGTTAATGAGGGACAATTGTCAATCATTAAACCTAATGTAGCTCATACTATGGTATTTACGAAAGATACAACTTTTCTAAATTTAGTGAGAGGAGAAAGGGACCATGAAAATTATGGCATTACCCACACAATAAAACATGTATTTGTAGACGAAAAAGAAAAAAATTTATTACTAAAATATTATAAATTTGATTGCAGATCTTGCGGTAATGTTAATTTAAAAAGAGTCGTTTCATTGGGTTATCAACCGCTTGCGAATAATTTAACAAATAAAAAAGACGAAAGCTGCGAGGTATTTCCTTTAGAAGTAAACTATTGTGGTAAGTGTCATAATTGTCAATTATCAGTGGCAATTGATCCGAAAAAGATGTTTTCAAACTATCTTTACACTTCATCTACTTCAAAAGTTTTTAGAAATCATTTTATAGAAGCAGCAAAAAAATATTCCAAGGACTTAAAATTAAATAAAAAAAAATCATATATTATTGATATTGGTAGTAATGACGGAGTAGCATTAAAACCTTTTTTAGATTTAGGATTTAAAAAAGTTTTAGGTGTCGAGCCTGCAAAAAATTTAGCAAAATTAGCTAATAAAAATAAAATTAAAACTTTTAATGGATTTTTAGATAAAAAAAACCTAAAGAAAATAAAAAAAAATGCGGACTTAATTTTGGCATCCAACGTTTTTGCTCACTCGGATAAACTTAAAGAAATGGCAGAGTGTATGTTAAGTTTATTAAAAAATAACGGAACTATTGTCATAGAAGTTCAATATTTACTCAACACATTACAAGACTTAACTTTTGATAACATATACCACGAACATTACAATTATTGGTCATTAACTTCTCTTGTTAATTTTTTTAATCAATTTAAAGCAACGATTTTTAGATCAGAAAAAGTAAATACCCACGGAGGATCAATAAGAGTTTATATTAAAAAAGAGAATAAAATAAAGATAGAAAACAGTGTAAAAAAAATACTTAAAGAGGAAGAAAATTTTGGAATTAAAAATTATAAAACATATCAAAAGTTTGGTGAGGAGGTCTACAAGATTAGAGAAAATGTTCTTAAAAATATAAAAAAATTAAAAAAAAACAAAAAAACAATTATTGGTTATGGAGCGCCTGCAAAAGCAACAACCGCTTTAAATTTTTTTGGAATCTCAAAAGAAATTGATTTTATTGTGGAAGACAATAAATTAAAACATAATAAATTCATTCCTGGCGTAAAAATACCAATTAAAAATAAATCACAAATTAAAAATAAAAAGAATACTCTTTTAGTACTAGCCTGGAATTTTTATGATGAGATTAAAAAAAATAATCAGAATTTATCCGATGAATTTATCAATATAAAACAATTAGAATCTAGTAATTAGAAATCAAATTTTTCCAAATTTCAAACATATTTCTTACATTCTCAAAAAAATAGTCTAAATAAAATTTAGTAAATGGGAAAGTTTGCGCTATAAAATCCTGTAAAAAATATAAACCTCTAGAAAACGCTACAATTAAAATAATAAACAAGATCAGTGAATTATAAAAACCAAAAGAAATTTTTTCTTGTGTCTTTTTAGTAATTTTTTGCTTTATGTTATCTAAATTAATTCCGTGTTTTTTTTGTAAATATTCTGGTGAATACAAATTTATTTCTCTTGTTTTTTTTACTGTTTTTTTCTTTTGATTTACAATTTTTTTTCCGTCTGGTTTTTTTTCAATTTTAATTTTTTTAACAACAGTAGTTTTTTCTAACTCATTATTGAGCGGATATTGCTTCCACTTATTTCCACATGAGCCACACTGTACTGTTCTACCAGAAGCTGTTATAGCCTTATCAGGAACAACAAATTTTTTTTCGCAAGAATTACAGCTTAAAATCATAATTAATCAATATTATAGCTATTTTACAAAATTTCATAAGTAATTAAATACTTTTTTACTTTACAAAATTTTTATTGTATATCTCGATTTTATTTAATAGGGCGGTTAGCTCAGTTGGTAGAGCATCTCGTTTACACCGAGAGGGTCATAGGTTCGAGTCCTTTACCGCCCACCATTAAATTCAATAAATGTGGGGGTGTAGC
>Ga0233438_10004804_pt1 | contig 11702 bp, 10 predicted proteins | sample SI_123_September_FD_182720 | JGI IMG/M metagenome (GOLD analysis project Ga0233438, IMG submission 182720) | Seawater microbial communities from Saanich Inlet, British Columbia, Canada - SI_123_September2016_10_MG | ecosystem: Environmental > Aquatic > Marine > Inlet | place: Canada: British...
AATCATTGGCGACACGCACCTACCCTACGAGTTAGAAGGCTACCTTGAGTTCTGTCAGGAGTCGTTCGAGGCGTGGGACGTAGACACCATCGTCCACATCGGAGACATGTTCGACAACCACTCGCTGAGCTTCCACGACAGTGAGCCTATGCTACACAATGTGATCGGTGAGTACGAGTCAGCGTTCGAGCGAGCGAAGGCATGGTACGAGGCGTTCCCTAAGGCTACCCTTATCATGGGCAACCACGATCGCATACCAGCACGACAGCTAGCTAAGCTAGGCATGGCACCGAGCATCTTCATGAAGCCCATCGAAGACCTGTTCGGTATGCCTGACACGTGGACGGTAGCTGATCAGATCGAGATCGACAACGTACTGTACCACCACGGCGAGACAGCGGGCGGCGTCAATGGTTTCCGTAAGGATGCCGAGAAGCGTATGCGCTGTACCGTTAGCGGTCATAACCACAGCAACGCAGGCATCTCAGCCACGGCTACGGATCAAGAGTTAGTCTGGGGTATGGGCGTAGGTTGCGGAGTAGATCACAAGCACATGGCATTCGCATACGGTAAGCACTTCGCGAACAAGCCAATCATAGCGTGCGGCGTAGTCATAGACGGCGAGCCACACATTGAGTACATGAACCTCGGACGTAAGGTGAGACGAGTATGATAGATGATGAGAGATTAGCAGAGCGTATCCTACGATTCATGGATCCTGACGAGTTGATCGAGGTGCTTGACCTGAGTACTGAGCAATTGGTCAGCGCATTATGGGAAGAGATACTCGAGAGATCCGAGCGGGTTGAGCAACATCTGGAGGATAGTTATGAGTGATGATGACGACAAGTCTAATGTGTTTGCTATTGGTGGAGGTAAGAAGGAAGAAGAGGAAAAGGAAAAGAAGCCGGTAGCACACGTCGAACTACGACGGTTTGCTGACATGCTGGAGGCATGCGAGGAGGAGTACGGCCGCGTCGAGATGGCGGCTGTAGCTTACGTGCCCGTCGTAGGCTTGATTCCTCTCGCCGGTAACAGCGAGACAGGACGGGACGGTATGCTTACCATGTTCGAGATAGGTAAGACGGCCATCGTTATGGAGTACATAAACGGAGTAGATGAGGATGACGAAACAGTCCACTGATCGTAGCCTACGGTACAACGCAGGCAAGCCTGACTTCTCCCTTATCCCCCTCGAGCTACTGGCAGAGGCGGCTAAGGTGCTGGAGTACGGCGCGACTAAGTACGAGCGTGACAACTGGAAGCGGCCTACTCATTGGTCTGTATCCTACGCTTGTCTCATGCGGCACATGGCGGCATGGCAGGCAGGCGAGGACCTCGACCCTGAGTCAGGACGTAACCACCTAGGTCATGCTCTCTGTAACCTACTTCAGATGATGTACCAACTGGAGTACAACCCCGAGGAACTCAAGCGATGAGACTACTACTGCTTGTGACACTAGTGAGTATGCTGGCCTTCTTGGCTAGCTGTGATGGCGGGAGCGGAGGCTCCCCTGTGTTACCTGTTGATCCGGTAGAGCCAGTGGAGCCGGTCGAACCAGAGCCTGTGCTCACGGTAGCTATCGACGACACGTATGGTGATCGCTTCAAGCCTGCTGTCATTGACGTGACGTACACGCTAGAGGATGTGGCCATCGAGTGGACGTACGAGACTGACTTACGTGCAGTACGTACGGACACGGGCCTACTGGTGTACGGCAACGGCGATGCGTACGAGGGCACGGTAGTCATCAACGACGAACCCTTCCTCGTACAGCTATCGTCCGAGCCGCGCTGTCCTCGAACGGACACGGGGCGGGTCGACTGTCTGGGCTACGAGTACTTCGGTACGCCTGAGGGTCAGATCTACTACGGTGAGGACGACACGCAAGTGGTCACGTGGGAGCTAGTCATACTGTATGCCCGTACCGCATGTGTGATACCTAGCGATGTCGAAGGGCTATGCGATGACGAGATAAACCCCGAGGACCTACGCCGTGCGGGGGAGTGGATAGTTCAATACAATCGTGCCATGTATAACAGTGGTGTGTTTGTGGAGTTCACTCTGAAGGAGTACAGATACGTGGATACAACCTCGCTTGGTGTAGGCAGGGCCTTGGCCGACTACCTCGAGGCTGACATCAGTATTGGGAAAGGAACCACCTGCCTCGGTACTCTCGGATGTGCGTACATGTACAACACATACACCGTACCCGGCTTCGGGTGGTCTATTGGTGGGTGGACTACAGACCTGCATGAGATGGGCCATAGTATAGCCTTAGGGCACGGGCCAGAGAACAGCTCTAACCCCGGCACCGGCTCGCTGTACCCTGAGTTCGGGCACGGCTGGATGTACAACCAGTGCAATGAGGCAGGCGACATCATGTCTTATAACTCGTACAGCAATGAGTTCCTCAACAGTAAGATAACGTGTGACGAGAAAACGTACGTAACGGATCGGTCCTACGCAGACAGCGCGTATCATCTGAACCGTGTACGTTACGACGTGTCCTTAGTCAACGACGAGCACAACATAGGCACGATCAAAGCCCTACGTGTGTCGCCGTTTAGACCGGACGAGGGTATCCTCATTCTTGACTAGACTTCCTTAGCACCCGTACTGCGTTAAGACAACCCCTTCCCATCTCAGATGGCGAGGGTATAGCCCATCCCGCCAGCAGGATAAGAGCAATAAGCAGGTGGATGGGCAACTCCCCTTCATTGACTACGGTTCCGATAGGTCCTTCGTACGTCCCCTCATACCCCGTGTCCACTAGGATCGCCGTGTTGGCGTTCTGAGCGGCACTACCATCACCCTCTGCATCCCCCTTACTTACATTAACGCTTGCCTCTACGGCTGGCTTAGAGCCTGTGAGAGCACTCTTAGCTAGGCCCGGCAACATACTGCATCCGCTAGTCATCAGTGTCATGGTTATGACGCCAATCTGTACGCTTCTCAATCGCATCTACCTTCTCTCTTAGTGTTACTATCTCTACGTTCAATGGTACTACGATAGTAAACCATACGGCTGTGCATATCGCAGTGAAGAGGGAGATCGACGCTACCACTAGGCGATTGCGCTCGTCCTTGAGCGCCTCTATCTTAGCATCCATCACCGCCGTGTACGTAGACAGGTTATGTTCCAACCCGTCGAACCTCTCGCGTATGTAGTCCAATCGTTCATCACTACGCTGGCTGAGGTTCTTCATCGACTCCGCGTTGGCGCTGAGCACTGTGCTGTGTACCGTTAGCTCTCGCTGGACATGGCTGAGGTTCCTTGAAACCTCAATGTCCATGTCCCTCGTAGGGCTCACAACTCACACGCCCCGCCCATACAGGCGGCTGTCTGCGCTCCTTCCGTGGTATCCCCACGCTCGTAACTAGGCAACAGTGACCAATCAACTGGCTTCACTGTCTTCGCTAACTCCTTATATGTTTCCATGCTTACCTCTTCGTAGGGTGCCTGTTGGTACGTCCCGCCGTCATGCGGCAAGAAGCTCATACCGGCTACTGAATCCCAGTTCTTCCACACCCACGCACACGCATCGTACCATGTGTCGTCTGTGTAGTACGCTGTACAACTAATCATATGTGTAGCCCAGTGCTCACCGTACGTTCTAGCTAGCTCTAGCTGGTCGATCGTGCCCACGTCTGCCACTGTGAGCGAGTGCTCGGGTGACTGTACGTAGAAGTCAAAGACGATGGTGCTGTCCGGTGACATAACGCATGGCTCATGTGGTACGCCTTGGTCGATGAGGAACTTAGTCAAAGGATCGTTGGTCGATTGACGTACCCGCCGTATGTACTGGCTAGCGTAGCGTGGATGACATCCCGAACTGGAATCAACGAGCTGGCTGATCGTACCAGATGGCTTCACGCAGGACACTGAATGCGATGGGCTAATCCCAAGGCGCTCGGCCCACTCCTCGTTCACCTTCTCGGCGTGGTCGCGTAGCTCACGTAGCCACCTGCCTAGCTTCTCATGTCCTTCCTGCCCGCTCATGACGGAGTGGTCGCAGATGCCCGTGAAGGAGATGCCAAGCAGTCGCTCCTTCTCGAGGTTCTCGATCCATGACTTCCGTACGTAGCGCCAGTTCGTCAGCGTGGACTGCAACGTGCCGAAGATAGCGGCGACACAGACCTTACGCTTGAGGGAGCCCAGCGTATCGTTCGGTCGGATGACAACCTCACTCAGGTTGCATGCCGATTGGCTCGGAAGTGCGATCTCGGCGCAAGGATTACAACCGAACTCTTGGTCGGGGTCACGGCGTCCGTGCTCTCGTACCTTCTTCTGTATACCCTCGCGGTTGAAGATGCCTCGCTCGCCTGAGTAGCTCTCGTACAGTGCCTTCATCTCTGCTTGGAACACAGCGAAGTCAGGCTTCTCCGTGTACGCGGCTGAGTTGTTAGCCAGCGCACGGTTACCGTGTTCGTTGTACCACGCGCCTGACTTAGCCATACGCATACGATCGTCCGATACGTTAGAGAGACTCAGTTGGGCCGCTCTGCGTACGCCGCCCACGACCACCGCTGAGGCGATGTGAGTCTGGAGATCCAAGCACTCAAGGCTGTTGAGCCTACGACCAGCCGCCCCTTTGAAGATACGTACCACGTTCTCGAACAACGTGACCAGAGGCGCTGGTCCTGACGACCGACCTCCGAATGTAACGAGGCGGCTGTTGGCTGGACGTACCTTACTGACGTCCCACGTGGGCACATGCCCTGAGTACAGTAGGCTAATGAGCTGGCGTAGTGCCGAGGCCCACCCTTGCTTGGAGTCAGCTACCACTATGACGGTATCGCAGGGGACCATGTCCTCTGGCACCTCAGGTAGCTTAGCTATGTGCTGTCGCTCTACGCTGAAGCCGTAGCCTGCCCCACACATAAGGAGATAGAAGGCCTCATCGAAGGCCCGTATGTGATCGACTGCCGCATAGGTACAGTTGAATCCTGCGGCGTTGTCTCTCTCCAGCGCGGGGCCAGCAGTCCACAGGCACCGAGCACTAGGCATTACGTCTAGGTTCTCGATGGCCTTGCTGAACTGCTTAGCCTCCGTCTCTGTGATCATCTCCTTGTCAAGCCAGTACTGAGTATACCTATTACATGTTTCCTCCCACGTCTCCCGACGTTGGTCTTCTTCTCTCCACCGTGCGTATCTCGATTGGTGGATGAAGTACTGGTACGGGCTTAGCTCACTCAATGGTTATCTCCTAGTCATTAATCATATCATAGACAGTATCTGTAGACAGCATACCCCCTCGATCCATCAGTCGATCACCTGTAGTAGCGCGCTCGATCTTATCTAGCTGTGACATACCGGGGACAAACGTCTGACCCCACTTACCTAGCTTCTCGAAGTCCCCTGTCATCGCAGACGCGGCCGCGTTGATGCCCTTCACGCCCATGTTAATGGCAGGTGCACCCATCGGATTAAACATCTCACCGCCGAACTCCTCAGCGCGTTTGTTGAAGAGACCTGACGACACGTTACTGACTAGCTGGTTAGCTGTGGTATGGCCTAGGAACTCAACAGCCTCGTTGATGTCTCCTATCTCATAGCCACGGATGTCAGCGTCTCCCGTGAAGTAATCCCCCCACTCATCACGCTCGTCGGCGTCGAAGACGTCCTTACGGAAGTCATCCCAGATGCCGTTCGCCATGCCCATAGTAGCGGTGTACTTAGTGGCGTTGACTATAGCGTCCTTGTAGGCCTGCTTGCCCTTCTCGCTGTTGATGCCGTACTTACCTACGTCCTTAGCGTTATGGTAGATGTCTGTACGTATGACGTTCATCTGACGGTTCATGTACGACAGCATACCGTAGAACAAACGTCCGTTGGCGTGATTGTTGAAGGCCATTGGCATAGACGAAGCATACCCCGGCTGGAGCAGACCCAGTGTCTGGGCGTACCACTCCTGCGCGGCCTGTTGCTTAGCGTTACCTGTAGCCAAGGCTTTAGCTGATCGCTTCACCTCCTCCTGAGTCATGCCACGTGCGCCCTTGAGCCTAGCGAACTTAGAGTAGTCGCCTGTCTTCAGAGCCTTCTTAGCTTCGCTGATGGCACGTTTGACGGCTGAGTTACCTAGGATCTCCTGACCCATAGTGTTCACTGTGTGTACACCTGTGGCCTTGTAGCCTATGCGTGAGATGTCATCGACCATCTTGCCGATTCCCTTGCGGGCGTCTGCGTGGACCTCACCCATGAACTGGCGATCGAGTCCCATGTGTCGGTTGTCGATCCAGTTCATCTTGAACACAGGCTCCTTCTTACCGGCCTGCCTAGCCACGCTGTTGATGGTGGCTCCTACCGCAGGCAACGCGGCCTGTGCTGTGGCTATGATGCCGTTGTTGTAGATCGGCAGGGTCACGCCCTCGATCATGTTAAGCATAGCGTTAGACCAGTTCGCCAGCAGTCCAGTAGAGGACAGCTTACGTGCCATAGCACCAACGCTGTTGCCGCCTGTCTTAGAGTTCACAAGCGTAGACCTAAGGCCAGCCGCGAGGTTATGTGCCGCCATTTCGACCCTCTCCTTATCAGCCTTCATCTTAATGGGGCCATCTGGTCCGTAGTTCTGCATCCCCAAGCCTTGCTTCTTGGCTTCCTTCTCGACCATGTTAATCATGGCGTCCACTCTCGACTGACCCTCGTACGCTGGCTTGAGATCAGCAATGATCTTATCAGCGTCACCCTTGAAGAACGTCTGGGCTAGTATCCTAGCGTCGAAGACGTCCTGCGCGTACTCCTTCAGCACAACCGTAGGCTTCTCGTAGTCATTGACCTTAGGAGTCTTACCCTTAACCATCTTGCCTTTCGACTTACGGGGAAAGAAGTCTTCGAGTACTTGAGTGCCCTCCTTCCAGCCGGGGAAGTCGTTAGCATTGATCTCGTTAGCCGTGTCTGCCATCTTACGGATAGGTGAGTCTTCGGGCATACCCTTGAGGGCCTGCTCGTAACTCTTAGGAATCGTAGGCCCTACCTTGGAGGTGTTGCCCTGCATTCCCATGTTGACGAACGCCTCGTAAGCCTCAGGGCTTTCGTCGAACAGCTTGTCTGCTTCCTTCTCGAACCCACGGAAGACGTGGTCAACAGCGCCGTTGCTCTTCCGCATCTCTCCTTCAGTGATAGATAATAAGCGACCAGCCCTCTTGCCTGCGTTGATCTCTACCCACTCACGTGTACCGAGCGCACCCTTACGTAGGGTGTCCATAGCGATCTGACCGAGACTCTTCTCTGACGCCAACGCGCTGGCTAGATCCTCACGTAGCGAGGCCATGCCTTGCTTACGCTCGTTAGCAGACGTAGAGCTATCAGTGATCTTGCTGGGTTCTTTCACCTTCTCAAGGCCCTCACGTGCAGTGACACCTTCGTCACCCCAGATGTGAGTACCCCGTCCTGAGACATCACGTAGCTCATCCTCGATCTTCTGGATCTCATCTGCTGTCTTCAGTGCGTACCTGCCTGCAATGGCCCCCAGACCACCACCAATCGCAAGGCCTAGACCGAAGTCCCGCTCGCCTGTCTCTAGGTCCTCTGCCGCTAGCTGATAGCCAGCACCCATAACCGCACCCTCAGCCGTAGCCGTGGCTATCTGACGCGCCTTGCTTACGGCCTGACCGGACCTAGCAAGCCAACCACCGGGAACGACGAAGCCTGCCACAACACCACCCCATTCGGTAGCGGTAGCTAGTGCTTCGTTGTCATCACGGAAGGCAGACTGCCGCTTCTGCGTCTCTTCTAGCGCCTCATCGTAGGTCATGTCTGTGCCTACTGAGCGTAAGAATGCGTCAGCTTCTGTGCCTGCGCCGATGGCCCCCTCAAAGAAGGACACTACGGACTGACGACCTGTACTGTACTCAGGCTTGTCTTCCTCATCCAAGAACGGATTACCCGAACTAAGGAAAGGATTACTGTCTTCTAAGAAAGGGTTGCTCATTGGTTATCCTCTATCGGTTTAACTTCTCTTTAGCCCTGCGTCCACGTTCGTCGAAGTAGTCGCCTATTGCACTGAAGCCATCACCTACAGCGTTCGCCCCTGCGGTAACAAAGGAGTCTCTATAGACTGACTTTGCCGAAGACCCGTCATACGGAGTCGTAGACCGCTTCGTAGCTGTGACTTTGACTTCCGGTAAGGGATCTCCGTTCTCGGTAATGAGCGTGTCAATCTGCTCGTCCGAAAAGCCTGCTTCCTTTAGGTTCTTCCGTGTAGTCTCGGGGCCATCATTACTAAGCGCCGCAGACACCTTTGCCTTGGTAACGACTGTGCCTGAGTTAGCGGAAGTATAGGCATCGCTAGACGTCTGTTCTGATTCAACACCAAGACTGCGAAGACTTGAGTCGATGCCGCTGTAGAACGACTGCCTCATCCCGTCACGCGTGGCTTGCTCGACCTGTGCCGCACGGGCCTGCTGGTCTTTGAAGTCGTCCTTCTCAACTGCCTTCTGATACTCAGCATCGTACCGCAACGCCGCGCTAACAGAAGCACGTATCTCACCTTCGTTAGGCTTCCACCCCTCTTCACGTCTACGCTCAAGCAATAGGATCTCCGCGTCTCGCTTGCCCTCTCGATCTACACGGGACCTCAGCGTAATGTCTGCACCTCTGGACTGCGAAGACGTGATGGCCGCTTCTAGCTCGTTACGAGCCGTAAGGATCAGATTGGGATTCAGCACTGTACCGTCAGCCGAACGTTGCTTCTCTAAGCCTCTCAGCTTAGCTTCTGCCTGCCTGATCGGCTCCATTAGCTCAGGGTAGTCAGCCTCTAGACTTTCAATCCTGTCACCCATTGCCTCGAAGTCGTAGGGGATGTCCATCTTAGCTAGCTCATCCCTCTTCACCGCATCCGCTTCTATCTTTCGCTGTTCTATGACGTAGTCGTTGAACATAGCCTCGCCTTTAATGCCGAAGTCTCCGGGCATTTGGTCCTGAATCTCTGCCAACGCTTGCTCGTCACCTCTGGCAATGGCTTGGCGTATCCCCTCCGAGTGACCGGCAAGGAACTCAGAACCGCGTACAGTAATCTCAGCCTCCCTCTGCTGGTACTCCGTGACTTCACGTTCAATGATCCCATCACTAACCCGCTGATCGGACATAAGCTTAGCACGTCGCTTAATAAGCTCATCACCAACTGTACTCTGAGTGACAGTCCCGTCCTCGTTTTGTATCTCTACCTGACGACTAGCCTGCGCGGGGTCTGCAAGAGCACTGTCGATAGCCCCCACTGCCTTAATGTGGTTACCTACCTGCACCTTGTCAGCGCCGTCTCGCGAGGCTATAGCACTCTTCAGAGCAGACTGCGCGCTGGCTAGCTGGGTAGCCTCCCCGCTTTCAGACGCGACCTGTACGCGCCGCTTTAACTCAGCGATGTTGCGGTCGAGGTTTGTTACGTCACCCTCTTGCGCCCGCTGTTGCGCGCTCGCCGCGATCTGTCCGGTCTTGCCGACGAAGGCTACGTTCTTAGCCGCCTTCTGCTCAGCCTTAGCCTCACGTGACTGCGTCATGTACATGCTAGCCGCCGCCACATCGCCGTTCTGAGTAGCCCACTGCGCTAGGTTCTGTAGGTGAGCGGGGTCACTCATGTCACCCCGTGGTTTAGTAGCCGCCTGTAGGACGGGCTTATAGGCATCGCCCATAGAGCCCACCGTTGCGCCTATGTCGGTCAGCATCCCAGTTAGATTAGCTGATTGGTCTCTTCCTGCCATGCTACTTCCCCTCATCCGAATAGCTTCCCGAGCCAACTCTCGCCGCCCTTGCTATCATTAGCGTTATTCATCATAGCCGCCGCAACATTACCGTACAGCTCTGAAGCCGCCTTGTCTGCGTTGACAGCAGTCTGTACACCACCGAGGCCGAGCTGAGCCGCGTACCCTGTACCTGTGAGCTGACCCGTCTGAGCCATGTTGCCACCTGCTTGAGCGTTCTGCATAGCCGCGAGCTGGTTCTGCATGCCGAGGTAGCTGTTCTGGTACTGTTGCATGCCCATCTGCGCTTGGTTCGCACCGATCTGACCCATGCTGTTAGCCGCTGATTGACCCAACTGAGCCTGACTGAGACCTAGCCCTCCCATGCCCTGAGCCGCCGCTTGTCCTAGCTGTGCGTTCTGCATGCCTAGGCTACCCATGTTCATACCGAGAGAACCCTGTAGGCCTGCCGCACCCTGACCCATACCGCCGTACATGTTAGCGATGTTAGCCTGTTGCATCTGCTCCTGCTGTGCCATACTCATTGACTGAAAGGCCGCCGCATTGCCTGCCTGTGCCTGAGCACGTGCCATTGCCGCATCCTCGCCTGTACCACCGAACTGACTACCGCGTATGCCTGAGCGTCCCTGAGCGAACTCACGGGCGTTCACCTGTGCGCGCTGTTGGTCCAGCATAGGCTGTTGCATAGCCATCGCACGGCCGTAGATGTCTTGCTCACGACCCGCTTGACCCTGCATGGACTGTTGCATCATCGAGTTAGAGGCGTTCAGCATCCCCTGCTGTTGAGCCGAGATGCCACCCATGCCACCCTGCTGTGCCGCGAGGGCATTGCCCATCTGGCTGTTCGATGAGTTAGATCCGTACATGCCCATCGCCTGCTGGTACGCAGGGTTACTGGAGTTAGACTGTAGCATGTTCTGAGCGTTACCCATTGCACCCATGCCAGCGTTGAAGCCAGCATTGCCAGCGTCAGCCATGCCTTGGTCCCGGCCTATGCCGAGGTTCATGGTGCCGTCAGCTTCAATGGTAGAGTTAGCTAGCCCAGTGTTGACCCCGTATCCCTTGAAGGAAGAGTCATTCTGGAGCTGACCTGCTAGCTGGCCCATCTGTCCTGCGTATTCCTGACCCCTGTTAGAGATCTGGTTAGCGTAGGCGAGGCCACCGGCCGCACCTAGTAGTCCTTGTGCTCCGTCCCACATCGACGTTGCCGCGTCTGCTACATCAGTTGCGCTCATTAGTTAATCCTCCCTAGGAGAGTCTGTACGTTGATCTCCTGAACACTGACCTCGTTACCGAGGATCTTTACGTCTAAGCCTATTCGGGCCATGCTTCCACTCCCACGTGTGTTGACGCGATAGCGCCTTATTGTAGAGCCAGAGGCCCCGAATGTAGTATCACCGAACGTAGCCTCGTTGTAGTAAGCAGGGATCAGTGCGTCGATCCCGATTGCCTTCTTACGTGAGAGGTTACCGTCGTAGCCCCACCGAGCCGTAGCACTAGTCTCCTCGAGCAACGAGAAGATGGTGAAGTCAATGCTCTTCATGAACTTATCTTTAGCGGGCTCCCCGAAGTCCAAGGGCATCGACGAGTACTTGAACGTGAACGGTCGGTCGTTCCACTCAGTGTAGCCCTTGTACGACAGCAGTCCGTTCTGGTCTGTGTTGCCGCCGAGGTACACCGCAGTGGTCCCTTGGTTCTCGTAGTAGTGCATCTTGTTAAAGAAGCATCTGTTCCACTTAGTCATCTTGAGTCCACCTGTAGCGGACGGCTGAGTAGCTGAGGCCACGAAGGCCTGCGCTGAGTCCGGGAACAAGCACACGATCACTGACTCCGAGGGCCAGTACGATAACTCAATGCGCTCTTGGTCTGCCTCTCTGATCACTCGTCGGATGTCGCCACGTACGTTACGTGAGATGTCACCGATAGGCACTGACTTCTCTTGGATCGTACGGCTCAGCGAACGTATGCCGCTGTCGTCGACGAAGAGTACGTCACTTCCTGT
>Ga0233438_10004809_pt1 | contig 11695 bp, 8 predicted proteins | sample SI_123_September_FD_182720 | JGI IMG/M metagenome (GOLD analysis project Ga0233438, IMG submission 182720) | Seawater microbial communities from Saanich Inlet, British Columbia, Canada - SI_123_September2016_10_MG | ecosystem: Environmental > Aquatic > Marine > Inlet | place: Canada: British...
ATCTGTAGCTGATTTTTTAGGCTTTTTAATATCTGACCGTACAATAATCTTACAAATATGAAAATAAAAATCCCTAAACTATTAATATATAATAGAAAAGGGATTGTAGATGCGGAGAAAGAGGGACTTGAACGTACTTAGTAAATAGCAGTAAATCCCAGTAAAACCTACTATTTATGTCTTTTTAAGGTATTATTAGTTACTATTTACTTGTATTTTGTAATTTTAAACCATCCGTAAATTCATCTGTATGGGATTTTTTCTCGATGGTAAGCAAAACTATGTTTTATTTCATTTTTACATTCGAGGTAAGTTATGCAAATACTCGACTAGAATTAGTGTAGAGAGAAAGGATTGGGATTTAAAATTGCAAAGACCAAAAGCAAGAAGAGGGGATATAGGTGATGAGAATAGGAGGATTACTCACGAACTTAATGAGTACGAGAAAGTTTTTGATGACCTTAAAAGATACTACAAGGAAATTTTGACAAAAGAAATAGTCAAAAAGAAATTTGACGAGCATTTTAGATTTAAAATTACTTCATCAAAAAAAACTTATTCTGACTATTTTCAGATCTACATCCAGCAAAAGAAAGACAGCCAGTCACTACAAAAAGACTCCTGGCAAAAGTACACTAGGATTCATACAGCAATATTAGAGCTTGAAAAAAAGAACAACACAACCTATTATTTATCTGATTTTAATAGTGTTTTTTTTAGTGAACTGATAGCATACTTTAGAAATGAAAAAGATATTTCTGACAATACACTTAGAAGAAAGTTAGGTTTTTTTAAAACTTTTCTAAACTGGTGCATTAAAAATGACTATCCTGTAAATGCAGCTTTTAAGGACGCTAAAATAAAACCAAGAGAAACCTCCCATATAGCTCTATCTGAAAATGATCTAGAAATACTTGAAAATTTAGAGCTAGACAATACTAAAAGTTACTATCGTGATCTGTTTTTGATTGGTGTTTACTCTGGGCAAAGATTTTCAGACTATAAAAGATTCGATAAAAAGTATGTTGTTGGAGATTTCATTGAAATCAGAGCAAAAAAAACAGGACAGTTTTCATTCATACCATTAAATAATAAGCTAAAAAGATTACTGGATAAATATGATTGGCAACTTTACACTATTTCTGCTCAAAAATTTAACGATCACATTCATGAAATCTGCAAAATTGCAGGTTTTACTGAAATAGTTGTTAGAGAAAGGTTTTATGGAAATAAAAGAGTTGCTGAAGAAATTCCAAAATACAAATTAATTTCAAGTCACACAGCCCGTAGAACCTTTATCACGCTTTCTGAGCAAAGAGGTGTAAGTCATTCCTTAATCATGAAGGTTACAGGAATTAAATCTCTTAAAACACTTGAAAACTATATTAAAATTGACAAGGAAAGGTTGTTAGAGGTAATTTTAAAGGCTTGGAAATAGAAAAATCATAGACCTTAAAACTTGATTAATGGTACCAAATAGTTAATGCTTAATATCTTCATCCTTTAATTCAATCCAACTAAATAGGTCTTCTGCTGTTAGATCGTGTATTGCTGTTTTCATTTTCTTTTTACTGCTTTTTCTTCTAAAATCTGATCTATGTATTTATCAAGAGCTTTTTCATTCTGTAACCCATCTCTAGAAATGTAATCTTGAACTCTATTTTGAACTGAATCACTAAGATTGAATAGATCCAAAACTCTTTTAAGGATTTTATTTGTGACTTCCTTGCCATTGTATGGAAGACTGCTAATTATATCATTTTCATGAATTTTCTTTAATGGTTCCTCTCTAATTCTAATAACCTGGTATCCCTCTTTCATTAGCATTTCTGACTTGATTTTATCTATTGTCCTCTTATCCTTATGCCAATAAGATCCATCAAATTCTATTGCTAAGTTCAACTCAGGAACGAAAATATCTATGGCCCTCAGCTTTCCATTTAATTTAGTTTTATATCCTTTTGGGTTTATATTCTTGAATAGCTTTGACAACTCAAAGCTGATGACAAGTTCCTGTCTTGATTGAGGAGTAAGGCTACAATAAGGACATCCCATTTTTGAGGTAGTTGTTCTACTCGCTACAATAGCCTCCCACTCATGTGATGGATTTTTTGAACATTTCCACCAAACTTTTTGTGTCCCTCCCTTTGATACTTTCCAAGGTGTTAGTTTTCCATTTTTTGTTGGATGCCATTCTTTAGCTACATCAGGGTCTAAAGTTGCTAGACAGTTTGATCGAACTATTACAGATGAACTGCATACTCCGCAAGAAGCACCTCCAACAGTTCTTGTGCTGACCGAAGCCTGCCACTCGTGATCATCTCCCTTAGGACATTTCCACCAAACCTTTGTATTTACAGCTTTTCCTATATCAAATGGTGTTAAATCACCATTTTTAGTTGGATGCCATTCTTTAGCTACATCAGGATAAATTGCGCCAAGACTATTTGATTTAACAAGAATACGTCCCGAGCACATAGGACACCCTCTTCCATTGTTTCTCTTTCCAACATTTGCTTGCCACACGTGATCATCTCCCTCATCACATTTCCACCAAACCTCTTTTGTAAAATCGTTAGTTCTTATATCATATTGAGTAAGTGCGCCGTTTTTTGTAGGATGAAATTCGTCTGAAAGTTTTGGATTTGCTACAGCAAGACAATTTGTCTCAGATAGTTTTATCCCTTCACAAGAAGGACATTTATTATTATCATTTCTTGCTTTTGCTGTTGCTTGCCATTCATGATCTTTAGCTACAGAACATTTCCACCATATTTTTTCTGTATAGTTTTTGTAATAAACATCTTTCGGTAAAAGAGATCCATTTTTTGTTGGATGCCATTGTCTAGTAATCTTAGGATTTATTGCTGAAATATTATTTGATTCAGTAACTTTTTTACCACTACATATAGTACAGTTAGATTGTCCTTTTGACCGTCGATTAATTGGAGCCTGCCACTCGTGATCATCTCCCTTATTACATCTCCACCAAACCTTTTTCGACATACCATGAGATACATTCCAAGGTGTTAAATCACCATTTTTAGTTGGATGCCATTCTCCAGCTAGTTTTGGGTAATTATTTCCCAGTGAATTAGACTCTACGACTTTAACATAGTTACACATTGGGCACCAAAAAGGTTTTTTTCTTTTGGCAGTCTTCAAAATAGTATCTTGCCACTCATGATCCTCAGCTTCAGGACACTTCCACCATACCATTTGAGTGCTATTTGGAAGAAAGTCTTCAGGATTTAAATCATTATTTTTTGTAGGATGCCAATATTTAGCAAGATCAGGTCTTAAAACTTTTAAATTTGATTGACTAGTTAATCTTATCCCCTCACATATAGGACATGAAAATTTTTGTCTTCTTTTAATTACGCTACATTTATAAACATGGCCTTTTGTAGGACACTTCCACCAAACCTCCTCATAGCTCCCTTCGCCAACCTTCCAGGGTGTTAGTTTACCATTTTTTGTAGGATGCCACTCTTTTGCTAGTAAAGGGTTGGTAGACGCAAGCGAGGTTGATCGAGCAGTTTTTGAACCACTACAGATAGGACATCCAGCTCCTCCAGAATATCTTGAAACTACAGTAGCTCGCCACTCGTGATCATCTCCCTTAGGACATTTCCACCAAACCTTTTCACTATAACCAGAAGAGGTGTTATATGGGGTCATTTTTTCTCCGTTTATTCTATAATTATTGTTATTGGTGGGGTGCCATTGTTCAGCTAATTCAGGTGCTTTGATTCCTATAGATTTGGATTCTTTTAAACATTCTGGACAAGGTTCTTTTCGACCTGTAACTTTGCGAACTTCATCCTCCCAAATATGACCTCTTTTTTTACATTTCCACCAAACTATTTTTGAAGATCCTGAGCTTACATCAAATGCAGTTAATGGTACATTTTTCTTGAGTTCCCAATCCCAGACTCCCTTACTATTTTTTTCTTCATACCAATAATTCTTGACTATTTCAGGGAATTTTACACCTAGAGAATTAGAAATTCTCTCACATTCTGAACAATTTTTATTCTTTTCAAAGTTGTCTAATCTTTTTTTTATGGTTGATTTCCAAATATGATTTTTATCGCATTTCCATTCAAATTCTCGTTTATTTATGTTACCAATTACTTTCCAATCATCATTTCCGTAAGCTGTTTTTTGATATAAAATATCTTTAGCTGAAATATTGTTGTTTATTTTAGGATCATAAATATCAGCTATACTTGGTTTCATTTTTGCTAAACATCTACTACAATCCTGACATCTAGGATAAGATACTTTAAAAAGGACAGTAGATTTTTGACTGTGATTTTGACTAAAATCACATCTCCAATAGATTTGTTTATGATTGTCTTTGAACCATATTTCTCTAGGTGATAAAGTTCCATTTTTAAGTGGGTGCCAAAGTTTAGCTATTTCTGGATGATTAAATTCTAAAGAGTTTGATTCTACAATTTTCTCACCTTTACACATAGGACAAGACTGGTTACCTGCAATTAAATCAATAACTTTTAAACGGATATTACTCCGATAAATATGATCCTCTGCAACTGAGCATTTCCACCAAAACTCATGATCCTCTTTATGATTTGAATTGATTTCAACACTCACATTATTTGCATTGAAACCATCATTCTTTGTGGGGTGTAATTCAGGAGCTAATTCAGGATACATATTAGCAAGTGAATTTTCAGAAGTTACTTTAAACCATGATGGAAACCATTTTCTAAACATATCTTAAAACTAAAAAAAATCTCTAGAGCTTAAGTTGTTTTAAAAAAAAATAAAAAAATGTGACCGATTTCATCAACCCCATACGTCTTTATAATGTAAACAAATTGATAGGAGCTTTGGCTAAATACTTTCCGCCTATCTCTTAAAATGACTACTGGAAAAAGCATGGTGGTCGGGTAATGTCAAGTGGGACGCCTAGCTAGGGTCAGACTGAAAGGTAGCTGATAAAGTAACCACGAAATTGGAGTAGTGTCTCAGTGTAACTCCATGTCCTTAAACTCAGAACTCAATGGAAGCATGTTTTAAGGTAGCATTTCCCTGGGTTGTTAGTAGCAACCTCTAGGGGAAAGTATGTCCTAAAATCTAGAATCTAATAAAAGCATATCTATTAAAAACAGTAAAAAAACAAGAAAAAATGTCTAACAAGTGGCAAAAAGGACAATCTGGAAATCTTAATGGAAGACCTGAAGGATCAAAAAACAAATCGACTCAACAGATTAGGGAGTCCATACAGCAACTAGTCGAAAATAACATTGAAAGTATTCAGGAGAGTTTAGATTCAATGAGTCCAAAAGATAAAATGAAATACATAATTGACCTATTAAAACTAGTCCTACCATCATTAAGACCTGTTGAGTACTTTAACTCAACAAAAGAAAATGTGCCGAGTATCGATTTTGGAAAACTTTTTAATTTTAAAGAAACTGTCTAAACTCTCCCTTTTAATCGAAAAGGTTTTTTTGTAGTTTTAGTTTATGGGACTATTTGATTTTTTTAGAAAAGCAAAGCCAAAGGGTTTTACTGACGAAGAGATAGAAGAAATGGACAAGAAACATTCAGAGATGTGTGACAAGCTTGAGGAAATTGATAAGTATTTTTTAAAGTGGGAGTTAATGAATGACGGTGATATCTCTACTCAGATTGATTTTTTCGCGAAACAATTCGGCAGGTATCTTGAACTAATTGATCTTCAGTTTCGAAGTGACATGTTTTATATTCAAATTTACAAATACTGTCATCAAGATTATAGAGACAGTTTTTCGAATGAACAAGAATTAGGAAGAGATTGGTGTCGTGGTGAGTGGAATTTGGTTGTTAGAACAATTTATTATTTGTTTGAAACATTTAAGGTTCTTGACTAACCTTGACTCGAACCCCTTATAATCAGATGATTTTTTGTAGATTTAGCTTATGATCAAACTAATTCAAGGGCAGGTACTTTCAAATGACGAACTCTGTGATACTTTTCTTTGTTCCCCTCAGGGTGGAATGAGAAGAAGCCATGAAACAAACACACTAGTTCTTGTAAGTAATCATGTTAAAAGTATTTATGACGACAAATGGAAAGGAGACACTCTTCATTACACTGGAATGGGAGGCAGTGGAGATCAATCAATAAATTTCATGCAAAACAAAACACTTAATGAAAGTGTTAGAACAGATATTGAAATTCATCTCTTTGAGGTTTTTGAAGAAAAGCAGTATTTCTATCAAGGAAGGGTGAAATTAAAATCAGATCCCTACCAAGAAAGTCAAACTGATGAAAATGGAGAAACAAGAAAAGTCTGGATGTTCCCATTAGAGATTATAGATGGTAAGCCAGCAAGGATTGAATTTGAAATAATAGATACCTTAAGGCAAAAGAAAGAGAAAAAGACCTCAAGAATTTCCTCTAAAGCGCTTAAGAAAATGGTTGAAAGTCAACCAAAATCAAAACCTAGCAAAAGGACTACGTCAAGTGAAACATATGAGAGAGATGAAAAAGTAGTTAAATATGCTCTTTTGAGAGCTAAAGGAGTTTGTGAGTTATGTGAGAATAAAGCTCCTTTTAAGAAAAAAGATGGGTCTCCTTTCTTAGAAGTACATCACATAGATTTTTTATCAAATGGAGGAGATGACACTATTGAAAATGTTTCAGCTCTTTGTCCAAATTGTCACCGTAAGATGCATGCTCTAGAGATTAAAGAAGACATAGAGAAACTAAAAGCAAAAGCAAAAATCAAACTTGAAGTTGATGATTAGAGTTGTTTGTGGGATAATTTTCAAGGACGATGAAATTCTTTTGACTAGAAGAAAAAAAGGGAAATCATTGGAGGGGTTTTGGGAATTTCCAGGAGGCAAGGTTGAAAAAGGGGAGACAGATGCTACAGCACTTAAAAGAGAGCTCAAAGAAGAGCTGGGCCTTGAAATTTCAGAACCAAATTATTTTTCTGAAAACAAACATGAATACATCACTTTCTCTATTCATCTTGTCGCCTACAAATGCGAAGCTTTTGATGATCCAAAAAAAATGGTTGACCATGACAAATTTGAATGGGTTAGAGTTAATGAGATTAGGAATTTTAATCTAGCTGATGCTGATAGGCCTTTGCTTGAAGAATTAGAAATTTCAACAAACAAAAAACATTACTAATGAGTCAGAAGGTTGTAAAGAACAATCAAAGTATTGTTCCCTTTTTTAGTGAAAGAATGGACTTTATAAGAGGACTAGATCCTTTAGGTTTACAAAACACATCCGATTCAACTTTTTCTATTCTTCTGCCTGGTTTGAATAACGTAACTGGAAGGATAAGATATTATAGTTTTTACTCTTGGTTATTGGATCAATACAGTAAAAATATAGGAAGCACAAACCCTAAAAATCAAAGAAAGTTTATCCGAACAGCGGAGTATATCATTGCTTTGAGTTCTCATTTTTACAAAGGTGACAACGGGAGTATTCCAGGAAGCAATTATGCTAAGCTTGAAATCCAAAATGATGAAATTGATTTACATGATTTAAATGCAGGGATTTACAAGCCTGATGGAACAACAGCTAACACTTATTGGAATTTTGGGTGGGGTGCATTTGGGCAGTATTATTTAGGTTCATTACGGGACATTGGAATTATTAAAAATCGGGAAAATGATGGGAGTATTTACGCAAGAACCAATTCACTTGATGATAGTTTCATTAGTGGAGAAATGCTTTCAAATTCTTTTGCTGCAAATATTGATCCTGAAAAATCAAAAATATTTCTCGAGTGTATTTCAAAGGGGAAAATAACAGAAGATGAGCTTAAAAGTCTTTTGCCAGATTTTAATTTATCAAGTGTTCCCGAGGGGAGTGAAGAAGAGATTCAATTAATTCAGCTTCTTTTACAAAAAGACTATCCACTTAGAATTGAAGAAGCCCCTTCAACATTAAGAAAACGAACAATTTATCACTTACTCAACTTTTCAAAGTCAGAACCTTCTGAATTTAATGATAGAGAATTTGTTTACCTCGCTTATGAAAGAAAAGGAAGAGTTGAAAACGAAGTTGAAGAAAGTTTATTTGGTTGGTTTTATTACCAGTTCAACGAATTCTGGCATTTCGCAAATACATCAATTCTAAATGGAGTATTGGACTACCTAGAGAGCTTGTATGGTCCTAACTGGGTTTCGTTAAATCAACTAGTTGAGGAGGTTGGAAATTTGGTAATTGATGCTTTTAAAGATGAAAATTTAATTAATGACCCAAATGAAAAGGTCTCAGAAATTTTAAAAAAGCTTGATTTAAATGAACTCGATTTGTTTCAAAAGGTTACCAAAAGTAAAAAGACAGAAAAAGTGTTTTATGGATTCTTAATGATCTTTTCTCAATTTCTGAATAATAACGATGAATTGGTTTCATTAAAAGAATATGGAGACAAAAATGATCTTGGTAAAGATGGAGAAGGGCCAGGTTATTTCTTAACTCAGTTTAATTTAAAACAAACTATGTCTATAGTTGACTTCATAAAGGAATTCATTTTTAAACATATCATCTATAGGCATCAATACGTCGCATTTCGAAAAATTCGTGGTGGAGGTCTCTCAACTCAAAAGTTTATTATTGGAGACCACCACATTAGGTACTTAGGAAATTTTGATGCAGCATATACAGGACCTAGAATTGGAAACTTAATTTCATTTCTAAAAGACTTAAACATTTTATCAAAAGACAATCAATTAACCGAAAAAGGAGCCTCTCTGGTTGATCAAATTTCATTAAATGATTAAAAGGAGAAACATACTTGATTTGATTGGAAAACATAGAGGTAAATACCATTCTTGTATTCTTACTTGTTATTCTTTTGATTTTTCTTTTTTTGAAGAGAGAGTACTGCCAACGTTAAGATTGGCTAACATCAAAAATGTAAATGTTCTAGCTGATGGGCACTATTTAGAAATGGCTCAAGAGGCAACAACTGGAAGAGAGTTTAAGCACAACAAAACTTACAATTTTCAACCTATTTATGTAGAAGGAGTTTTTCATCCAAAAATTCTTCTTCTTACTGGGGTAAGACACGGCCTATTAATCATAGGATCAGGTAACATTACATCTTCTGGACTAAGTACTAATGATGAAATATGGGGTGCATTTCACCTTGATAATGTTGCTAATGAGAATTCTGCTTTATTTGGATCGGTTTGGGAATATTTAAAGCCTTTTTTAGACATGTCACTTGGTTTTATTCCTCAAAAAATTGAATGGATGAAAAAACACTCGCCATGGCTCAGTGAGCTTCCTGTATCTTCTGATTGGATTGAGATTGACAGCTTAGGCTTAGAAATTAAATTTCTTGGTAACACTGAGGACAACTCAATCTTTAATCAATTGACTAACAATATCTCTAGTTCTGGCATTGAAGAGCTTACTATAATTAGTCCTTACTATGATAAATCAGGTGCACAATTAAAACAGTTAATTAATCACTTTAACCCAAAAAAAACATCTTGTCTGGTTGATTTAAATTCTGGAACTGTTCCCTCTGACATAGAAATTGAAGAAAAAATCAACTTTTATGATTGGGCAGATTGTAAAGATGATTATAACACTACATACAATCGTTTACATGCCAAATTATTCCATTTTAAAAGTAACCAGCAAGAATATTTATTGTTGGGAAGTCCTAATGCAACTATTGCTGCTTTAGGTATGGGAGGTTCAAATGCATCAAATTCTGAAGCTGGAATCCTACTAAGAAGAAACATAAATGAAAAAACACTATTAGATGATTTAAAAATCAAACTACCACTAAAAAAAGTAAATGTTAGTGGAGTAAAAAGTTTTGGTATTGCTGAAACATCAATAAAAAAAAATAAATATGAATACATTATCCTCTACTCTGAGCTAAGATCTAATGAGATAACAGTATTCTTAAAAGACATAGACAAGGAGATAAATACTATTTATGTTCTAGATAGATACGAGAACCAAATCAAATCCAAAATCAAAGAGGTAAAACAAAACTCAATAATTGTAAACGTCTCAAATCCTGAAGATGTTTTTAAAATTTATGTTCAAAGTAAAGGTGAAAGAATAAGCAATTATTCAATTGTTCACAGACTTGAGGGGCTTCTTAGATGTAATCCAGACCCAAACCAAGAGAAATTAGATGCCTTGTTGGAGTATGATTTTATAGACGGTGAAGGAATAACAGATTTACTTCAATTTGTTGATTATAACTGGGCAGATGAACAGGAAGAATCAAGTAAAAAAGTATTTAACCATGGTGCAAGCGTTACCATACGCTCTAAAGAAGCAGAAAAGAAAGAGTATGAGGTTCTTGATGCAAAAGAATTTAATAAGGTTAGCTCAGATTCTTTGCTTAGTCAGAGTGGTGAGCTTTCAAATTCGACTGTAAAAATTGCCGAATTCCTTAATCTTTTCTCTTCTGGAATGGGAATGGGAAATGATGAATTTGAAGAAAGTGAAGAGCAAAGACTTTATGAAGATGAAAACCAACAAGGACAGGGGAGTGAAGTGAATAACAAACCTAAAAGAGTTCAAGGAAGTAAGGAAAAAGCAGCAATATCAAAGTATCTCAAAAAACTTGACAGTATGTTTCTGCCAACTATTTCTCCATTCCTAAAATCGAAAGTTACTAATGATATTCAGGGAGAAGAAATAACTATAAGGGCTCTATCAAGTATTTTAATTGCAGTTCATCTTATTTACCTCAAACTAGGAAAGAAATTTACAGTGCAAACAAGTGAACTAGATCAGGAAGGTGAATTTATTTCAAAGGAGGAAACTTACATAAGCGTTGGATCTAAGTCAGAATCTGTTGATACTGTTAAAGGATTTTTGATTAATGTTTTAGGAAAATTTCTATTGGTTTCAAGCGTTGGTTTTAAGCAATATGAGTATGATATCCTTAACCAGAAACTATTTAAAAGTCAAGAGCAGTTATTTCTTAAATCGGTCTTTTTGATTTTGAATACAAGCTGGAAAAATTCTGAGTTTAAGGACAGGGATGTTTTACTTCTAAACTGTATACATTTTATTTTATCTAATCATATTTCATCGGCTGAATACCAAGATGAAGTTATCAGAAAACTGGAGAGTTTAAAATCAAAGACAAGTTTTGTTACGTCTGATTTTGACAATCAATTAGTTTGGTTTAAAGATCAATTGTTGAATGATTATTTAAAATGGCATGTTGCTTTTTCAGATTCAAAAAAAGAAAGAAAAAACTTAATTGAAAATGTTTCTAATCTAAGTGAAGGGAATATTATTTTCAACAGTAAGATTGGATTTAATTACATCAAAAAAGTTGATCTAAATGATGATAGATCAAAGCTTAACTTATCAAGGTGTGGATATCCTTTCGATAGTGGAGATGTAGAGGTCAAGAATATTCAGTTTGGATCTAAAGCGATTTTGTTTTCCTAAACTGAGGAATCTTTTTATTTGGATCAAAAAGATCGTATTGAATATCTGCATCCCTTCAGGCCTTTAACTTTCACCATAACCCTCCGTAAATTCATCTGTAAAAAAATAAACCCCTACTATTTGTAGGGGTTTACAAAGTGTTAAGCGGAGAAAGAGGGATTCGAACCCCCGGAGGTGTGACCCTCAACAGTTTTCAAGACTGCCGCATTCGACCACTCTGCCATTTCTCCAATGCGGTTGCAAATATACATTCCTTTTTTAAAATAGGAA
>Ga0233438_10004811_pt1 | contig 11689 bp, 9 predicted proteins | sample SI_123_September_FD_182720 | JGI IMG/M metagenome (GOLD analysis project Ga0233438, IMG submission 182720) | Seawater microbial communities from Saanich Inlet, British Columbia, Canada - SI_123_September2016_10_MG | ecosystem: Environmental > Aquatic > Marine > Inlet | place: Canada: British...
TTCAGTGGAGAAACACTCGCACGAACATCTTCTGGAAATGGAACCATCTACGGTGTTCCATTCGTTTCATCGAACCTCACAACCTACACTGTTACTGCACAGAATTTGTTGACAGGAAAGACCATGATGACGATGTTTAATCTCTCAATTGCAGAAGATTACGACCTTGATGGATTGGCAAACAACGCAACACGTCTCGGCGTATTTGAAGCAGATTACGATGACGACGGTGATGGATTCAACGATTCATTCGAATTAGAATGTGGTGGAAATCCATACAACCGTTCATCTGTTCCAAAGATTGAATCGAATGGAGATTGTTACACCTTCCGACAATACGAAGAAGAACCTGAAAAGGACAAGAATCCATTCAAACCAATTTGTTTCCCAATCATCTTCCTCGTCCTTGCGTTCTTCATTGTCGTTCCAATTATCCTGACACGACGAAAAGAGCGCGTAGGATTCCGTGCAGAACATGTGACTGCATCTCCAGCATTCAAGAGTGGAATTGGAACACGAGAGGATCCATTCGTTGTGAAGAGTGCTATTTGCCTATACAATCGTAAAACAAAGAGCACAGAAACAATCCGTGTAATGGAAATGTCTCCGAAGTATGAATCCAAGTTTGAAGAGACGTATGTTGAAGCGAATTTGAAGCGATTCGGCGCAGTTCCTTACGGCGGAATCCAAGATGGAATGGGATTACTCAAGTCGAATGATGATGGAACACTTCAATTCCAATTCACCTTCGATGGAACCATCAAACCAAGTCGACATGGAATGGTCTACAAGTCTGAAATGGTTCTTGATGACAAGACGTACTTCGTTTGGCACGTTGAAACCAAAGGCCAAAATCAGAAGTGATTGATTCCAGAAATGGAACTATAAGGGCCATGCTAAACACCCTCGTCAGCGTATGGCAGTCACTTATTCACTTGCGGTGCCTTCTGGCTCTATTTTTTACCATTTGTAGATCAACGCTATCCATGGTTCCAGTGCGGGGATTAATCCAAGCCATCTCAGCAGTCTGTCCTGTGTGAGTGGTCATATACTGCAATCCTATTACGGAAACAGGAGTAAAACCGCCAACTACAATTTTAGGGATTGTATTACCAGCTTTTTGCCAATATGAGTTCCATGGCATCGCTTCCAAAAGATCGGTTACATGGCTTGCAAGAATATTTGCGTCAGTCAAGTCAAATTCAACACCAGCAAACGGAGAGACTGCCCCTTCAATTTCGAGTTTATGACGTGTCAAACACAATAATTTGGGGCTTGGTGGAGAGGGTGATTCAAACCATAATTCAATTTCACGCTCTGCTGCTTCTTCTGAATCAGCACCGTGGATCAAATTATCAATACCCTTGGTATATTCTGTAATCGTCGTATCACTCGGCGTGAGAGTACTGATCAACCCTCGAATCGTGTGAATGTTGTTTTTGTCTGTAGGTTTAGTCGTTCCAATTATATTTCTAATTTTCTGGGGATCAGCTGAGATTTCTACGGCTAAAACATATTGGCCAACAAAGTAGTGTACCAACTGTGAAAACCATCCACGTTCCTTATGTTCGTCATAGTGTTGTTGAATGAGAGTATCGGTGACTTTGACAAGACGAGTACGACTTATTGGTGCAGTGCTTAGAATGATGTTTTTGATAGTGGGCCAGTGAGATAATCCTACAGGTTTTATCAAAACTAGTGTGGAGTTATTGACGCCATCTGTGCTTGCATCATTGAGCCACGAATCACTCAAATCAAATCACCTCGCTTTGGTGCAGGTCACAGCGGGAGTGTTCGGTCCACCTTTTTGTGCATTGTCCATGAAGTAATGTATTATGACTTTGACACATCTTCTCATCAGTTCTCCTTGAGGCGGAAAAGACCAATGCTGGTAAATGGGTGCGATATATGTCGTGCTTCCAATTAACATATGTTGCTCCCCCAATTGCTCTGGCAAGTATCTTTTTCTTTCGAAGACGGTCAATTTCATCACTACTCCATTCTGGCAAATTCGCTATTTGTGCTTCAAGCTGGACAATGTTCTCCTCTGAACGTAACTGAATATCTACTTTTATCCCTTCCATAACTGAAAAACACACGCCAAATTGGAGATCTTGGTAAATTTCGCCTGTGTATGGTTCATATTCAAAATTAGCAGACTCTAAGATTCTGAGAACATAATCAAGATCATTCTGATTATTGACGGCAACTGCAACATCGAGGTCAGAATCAAACATAATGAGGCCAAGCAATTGGGAACCAGCAGAATGAACAGTTCTCCCGAGTAAATTTTCCAGTTTCTGTTTAATTCCTTGTTCAATCAACAACAAATGTTTTGATTGTTTCTCAGTTTGGGAGGAAAGTAAATGCAGAGCAGCCGAGAATCTATTAATCAATTCAGCATCTGTCATAGCGTTTCTATTAAATGAAAGTAAACAAAGTTTGGGGAGATATACTCACAACACTGTATGCAGAAACAAAGACACCCTTGTGTATACGAGTGGTCACAACTCCACTGTTGTGAAAGTATACGGCTACAACCGGCCCCACCTTGTACACTGAGGTTTTTTTACCAGCATCAAGTAAGACCATCTTGCATTATAGTGAGATTTTACCCTCAAGAGGCAAGTGTCACTTGGAACTTGCCGAGATAAATTTTAGATTCAATCTGTGTGTAGACGGAGGGTCTCATGGCCATACCTCCACCTCGTTTTATACCATTTCTCGTTGCCATTTCATTCTCTCTGTTACTTCAAACATTACAATTCTCCACATTTCGAACTTGTTTCGTACTTAGGAGAAGAACTGCAATACCAAGTTGCATATTTCGGAGTTGTTTATGAGGAACCGTTAAATTCTCTTGTCGTTTGGTAAGTTCTAGTTGATACACATGATTGAAGTTGAAGTACCAAAGGGATACCGTGAAGCAGCGGGTTGTATTGTAATGCGTCAGACCGACGAGTGTATTCTTCTTTTACGTCGTTCTGAACTTGAAACTTCATGGCACGGTATGTATGAACTTCCTGGTGGTAAATTAGAAGACGGGGAAACTCCCGGAGACACTGCTCGCATTGAGACAAAAGAGGAGGCTGGTATCGATGTCGAAATTGTACAAAGAGTACCATCTCATGTCGACCATGAACTAAAGAAAGTGTATCATATGTTCCTCGCCTACTTGCCAGAGGGGGCAGAAATTAAAATTTCAGAAGAGCATGATGATATCAAATGGGTTTCTCTTGAGGACGCAGTCGCACTACACCACCCAAATGATGTATCAGAGGCTTTGAACTCACTAAGCCACCATGCACGTTTTGGAATTGAACACTTACTACAAGAGTAGTGTACTCAAGGGCCCGCATAGCTTACCCATTTCAAACTTGAGCACAGGACACAGAAGTTGACTACGACCAGATGCTAGGGAAGTAATGCGCTGTAAGAAAGGATTTTTTTATATTATTTCATTATTTGAATCCATGCCGAGTTATGATTCATGCGAGAACAATGTGGTAAATTGGTGTTTTTCACAGTTCAATTGGGTCGAACGATCGCTTCATTTCCCTTACCAGTAATTCTAACATATTCGTTTAAGAATTTTTTACCCATAGAGATTGTGAAACTTTTCTTTCCAAAGATACTCACCTTTTGCTCTAGTGTGATTACTCGACTGATGATACTGGAGGCTTCAAGCCACGTACCAGGTGTTTCTTTGAAACCATCCGCCAAGGCCTTTCCAATCTTTTCAATAGCCTTTTCTTTCGACTCATTGTCTTGAATTTTATCAACAACGAATGTCTCATATTTTTTTTTGGATTTTTTTCTTTTTCTTTTGATTTGAAAGATTGGATGGTGTTGGTGTTCTTTGAGAAGTTCAGGAAAAAGGTGCCGAATCATCTTAGCACCAACTCCGGTTTTGCGCTTGAATGAATTTATTTCCTTACTTTTGAGCTCCTTTTCGATAATTGATCTCAAAAGTTTGAGATTAAGCTCCGTCGGCTTCCATTGAGACCGATGTGGACATGTTAGGACATTTCTCCCCTCAGCCAATCTTGTCATATGGATGACATTTGGATGCTCAAACGGCGAAGTTGAATTAACAATCCACATTTTTTCATCTTCCCGTATGATGACGTTTTGCGGAATCTGTGTGGCTCCTCTTTCACTTGTGAACTCCTTTTCATCCCAAATAGCCTGTTTGGTATCAAACATCGAAACGCCAAATTCCCCAAGTGTCAAAATATCAACCTCGGCAGTTCTCACGGTCCAAAGATGTTTCATCAGATCCGCTCGTGTGAGCGAACAAAGGTGGTTGATTTCAGCCTCAACCAATTCATCTAATCCGATATTTTTCTGCTCGCCATGTATGTCGATACCAAGTCGCTCGCAACGTGCAAGGAATTTTCCGGCTGTGTGGATTTTGTCAGGATGGTCCTGGTACGCTTTGAAATCTCGGGAGAGCAGCCCTTCCACTTGACGGTTTAATTCATACATAGTCGGTACGAGAAAGCTCACACCTTGATATATCTCCACGACATCATTCCAATGATTCTGTATTTCATTTGCGGCAATTAATTCATTGTCATTCCCTAATTTGAAATCATGTTCTTCAGTCTGAACTTCCCATGAAATATCCTTGAATCGGTACATTACTTTTTTAGGTGAAGGAAAATCAATTACTCCACCCAATTGAGTAAATTGCTGGATGGCCAATTCACTACGCATATTCAAAGGCAAATCAACGAACTTTCTTTTCGATGGATTCTTTATTCTAGTCGCTTCTCTTACCTCGTCATCCGCCGTTCGGAATTCGATGGATTGGGCGTTGAGGAGGGCAGAATATAACTCTGAGGATTTGCCTATTGAAAACCCATCATTTTCAACATAAATTGGCATTCCAGTTAACCAAAACCGATCCAGTAATGAGAGAGAGGGGCCTATTTCTTGCGTGTTTTTTCCATTATCGTGGAGAGTCAGATATCCCCCCTCATCCAGTGAATAAGTTATCTTGGTATTATGAAGTGATTTCGGAATTAAAACAGGAGATAGCACTCTCTTAGAGCCCGGCAAAATATCAAACCTGAAATCCTCGTGTTCATATCTGCTTTCAAGTTCGAGCAGGGTGGTCAGTAAATCGTCAGCAGGGACATCGAATTCGATAACATTAGGGGAGTCGGCCCCTGAATGTCTCTGGAAACCGAACGGTGGGGTATAAGGCAGGTCAATGACCTCAAATAATTCATCGTATGTCCCAACCAAATCCTGTGAGCCACGCATCCACGCCATGAGTCGGGGAGAAGTTTTTGTCATCTTTTTTCCTTGAAAGAATGTTTTCAGCAGTAATATTTCATCCGGCTGGTGTGCTTGAATTGCGCGTGCTTGGGGGACTATTCCACCATCTCCGGGTGGTGAAACTATAGCGAGAATTCGACGTCTCATTCCTCTTCCTCCATGGTTTCGGATATGAACCCGTATCGAATTAATCGTTCAAGTGCCGGAGGTAGATTTTGGTGAGCAATAGAATAATGACCAAAAATACGTTTTAGTAGATGGCAGTCTTTAGCAATGATTTTCCTTTGTGTGCTCGATGGTGGTTTGGCCCAAGAAATATGTAACATATCGTTTATGTATTCTACTTTGTTAAGGTATTTTGATCGAGTCTTCCAGGCACTATCGGACGAACGTAGTGAGACATACTCCTTTGAGTCCCCATCCCTCTTTTTCTTCATCCTTACATTATTAATCTCAAAAAAAGTCTTAATGGTCAAATTGATTTCGGCAAATTGATGGTTTTGCTTACCAATTGTGAAAAATCCTTTATCATTATCATATGCGAGTATTGACTCAAAACGTAACAGAGTCGCTATACATCGCAGGTGCAACACTGTTCCAGAATAAAACAAAATGTCATTCTGTTTTGTCTCTGGGCTTATTTTCATAGAATCAAAATTGATTTCTGCTGCAAATTTGGCAATCGAATTGTGTTGATCCAATGATGGTATTCGAGAACATTGCACAAGTGGCATGGGCTTTTTCAAAGCGTCAGCGCAATGTTTGATTTTTCGCTTGAATCCTTCCATATTTTTAGAATCTGCGTACAATAAAACAACGGAATCCCATGGATGGCAAAAGACTGCTCGAAGAAGCAACATTGGGCTTGCCCCCAAGACAAAATAAAGACGCATCACCATTTTCTATCATCATTTACTATTCAATACCTTTCCCAAATTAGAAACAATTTCAATTCTCGATTTCCTTAGTTCATTAAAAAGTATACTTTTCATGAACACAATCCATGACGATAGCCAAGGGAATGCACGTCACGAGAATAAATTCAATTTAGAGACTTAAGATTCTATATCCAACCTAAAAATTCTGTTATTCTTCATCTACTCATTGATTCGCCTTTATCTGAACAATGGGTATTCTGATTAACCCTTGAACTCATCTGATTCAGTTGTTATTTTGTCAACAACTATCCGGCAATTGTTCGATGAATTCAGCCATCTCTTTCCATCCCCACAAAGAAAAATCAGCTATTGACCTCTCAAAGTCTTTTTTACTCGACCTCATTCCCCACCATTCGCCATCCATAGGAATTTGGAAGTCTGATAGCCAACCTTGATCACATCGCACTGCTGCTCGACTCATCCCCTGTCCACTAATAGTACGAATATGATCGAATTGAGAATCTTGATGAAAATTTCTAAAAGGCGGTGGCCTGTGTGATTTATGGAATAATATCGAAAGTTGATTCTGCCATTCGGACATGATACTACGATGCTGAATCTCATTAGGACATTTGTCCTCCGAAGTATCTCTCCATTCAATCATTTTCCAAAATGCTGGTGTTCCATTACCTCTATCTCTAATCATGGTGTAAACGGAAATTGGATAACTCTCGCCATTGAGATCGGTACATTTCTTGAAGTGAGATTGAGTAAATAACCCCCATATGTCTGTTTTTCTATATTGTTCAACACTCCATCTAACTGGTGTTTCATTACATAAAATAGTTCGGACGTTCTCTATTAGTTGCCGAATCGGAATCGGGTTATGATTACTGGAATCATACATGATTGTGTTTTGTGCTGATAATTATTGTACTTTCGTGAGAAACTCTTCGCAAACGGGAGATTTGGATGTGTGCCCTCTGAGTCAAAATTCATAAAACAGTGGGCTGAGTAATGATTTTAATCATCGAATAATGCCAACATCCAAATCTTAATCATTGCATACCCTTCATATAAGGTAACCAACTAATACGTAGTGGGAGAACCTCATGGTTAAGATTCTTGCAACCGCAGATTGGCAAATGGACATGGCTGCCGGATTCCTAAATGAAGAATCACGGGAGTTCCTTTCATCGAAAAGAGTGGAGACCATTGAGGTAATTCTTGATTTGGCTAAACAAGAAAACGTCGACGTGATACTCGCTGCAGGTGACCTCTTTGAGTTTCCTAGTGTATCTCCCAAAGTCACTAAGGCTGTTGCGCAAGTCTTGCAGAGAAGTGAAGTCCCAATTCATGCCATCCCTGGTAACCACGATTTATATGGTTCAAGTTCGGTTTGGAACACTCCACAGTTTCGCGGAATAGAGCACTTCCACCTTCACAAGGAGCTTACTAAAACACAAATAGCTGAAGGTGTTATCCTGCACTCGATCCCCGTCAAGAGTAGATTTGACATGCAGTCACAAGACGAACCCTTGGATGATGTATCGAAAGAGGAAGGTGTACACATCGTTATGGCGCACGCACACGACATAACGGTCGGGACATTTGGGGGTCATGAAGACGATTGCACACTACCCATTGATTCATCGAAGGTAATCGGCAAAGGTTACTCTCTCCTAATTCTCGGCCACTGGCATTCTTGGTTAGAGGTGCAAGAAAATCGAGTCCTATATCCTGGTACGCACGAGCAAACCAAATTTGGTGAAAGGGATGCTGGCTATGTAGCCATTATTGATGTCCCTGAAGATGGGGGTGAGCCGCAAATCGAGAAGAGGAAAGTCGGCCAAATCCAATGGGCGAACGAGGAGTTCGATTGCACGGAAAGAGAACTCCCAGATGATTTGATTGAATTTGTTCGACAACAGGTTGATGACGGAATTGATTTCTTGAAACTCAAGTTGATTGGAGAGGTGGATGTCGACGCATTGGCAGATGCCATCCCCGACGCGATAGCAGCCTGCGGGCCCATGGTCCGGCATCTTGATGTCAATTCTGATGAACTTACGACGGTCATTGATGTGGAAGCCATGACAAACAAAGTGGATCTTCCAATGGGTTTGAGGGAAATCCAGAGTTCCATCTTGGCTGAACTTGAGAATGCAAAAGGGAATGAAGAGATAACGAACAATTTGATGGCCGAACTGTATGCCCTATATCGTGCATGCAGAGCCACAGGAATTATTGGAGAGTGAGAACAATGCCAGCAGCAATAAATCTCCTAAAAGTGACTGTTTCTGGATGGAAGGCCATTGATGAGACTCCTGTAGAAATCTCATTCGAGGGTGAATCTTGGCTAATTTATGGAGGAAATGAAACTGGTAAATCCTCTACTTTCTCCGCAATTCGCGCTGCATTATTTGAACGTCCTGACGCAAGGGGTGCCTTTGCAAATGATTGGGTGAATAACCAAACACCAAACGGGGCACGAATTGAGCTTGAACTCCTAGTGGATGGGCGAGCATATACGATTGTGAAAACACGAGGTACGAATGGAAATGGCAATACTAAGTTGTATGAAGGTTGTGGCGGTGGTCGCACCCAAATTTCGACTGGAACAGATGCTGTCAATGAAATCTTGGAATTGATTGGTGCGAGGCCTAGAGGTGGGGCTGGAGGCCGAGATCTCGAGCAGCCCCAGAATTGGGGAATCCTAGCTTGGTTACTTGCGCCACAGGGCATGGATTCTGTTACTCCCGCTCGAGAACAAGGCACCCAAACAATCGGTTTGGAGCGTGCAGTTAGTGATCAGATGGTCCAAGTAGAAGAGACGCTGAAAGCTAGTCTGAATACTCAACTCACAGCCACGGGTAGAGTTGCAGGCAATAGCACGTACAAGGCCGCAATTGATGCAATGGAAGATGCTACTGAAACATTGAGCGAAATCGAAACACGTCGAGGAAAGTACACGCATTTACTACAAGAAATTACGCAAGTTGAACAATTGATTGAAGGCGAGAATGGTAAACTAGCCGAGGCTGAAGAGGCAATCAATAATCTCGTCGATGAAGAAGTTGATTTAACAGATATTAATGCTGAAATAGCAACAATACAAGGTCAAATCGATACAAAGGAACAAGAGATTGTCGCTGCTGAACAAAACGTCACCGCCCTTGAGGAGATTGAAAACGAGGCCAACACGCACAAGAATGAACTCAAGGACTTCAAAGACCAAATCAAAGAGTTTCATTCCAGAAAGAAGGCGTTGGATTCTGAGATTAAATCCAATCATGAACAAATCAAGTCACACGCAGAGCGACTAAAGGCGAATTCGGAAGAAAACCTAACAAAACAAGGACTGTTGAGGGTTGCTGCTTCAGAAACCACAAGAATTGAACTGGAGGGGACTTTGGTAAAACTAGACGAATTGGAAAACGAGCGGTCTGAGTTACTCAAACAGGGGCCAATTTTGGACGATGATGAACTGCGAAATATGCATGACCTGGTTTCGCGATACGACAAAGCGGATGCAATGCTGAAAGCCATCTCCAAAGGCATGGGGGTATCAGTTCAAATCGACGGTGATTTGAAGGCGAATTGGAATATTGATGGGCTTGAAACCGAAGTGGATTCTGAAATTGCCTTTGCTCAAGAAATGGCTATCCAGAGTGACCACTTTACACTCAATCTGAAGAAAGAAACGAACGAGGATATGAATTGGGTAGAAGAGAGAAATGACTGTGCTACTGAATTTGAGAAGTACTCCGTCGCAGACTCGGCAGGTCTTCGGGATAAGTGGGAGGCTGAGCGACTCCGTGCTAAGTTAGCTGAATCATTGAATGCCAAAATTGATCCAATCCCAAGTCGCGAGGAAATTGATGGGCGACTTGAAAAATTGCCCGAGCAAACCGATGGTGCCGAGAAACTAGATGAAGAAGTACTGGAAGGTGAAATTAAAGCTTTAGGGAATGAAAAGGAGGATTTGGAAGCCATCATTCAAGAATTGAATGATAATACCGAACCTTTGGAACAAGAAAGTACCACCCTTGGCAACGAGTTGGGAGCACTTAGAGCAAGTGAGACTGCTACTGATGCGCTCGCAACGAGTGCGTACGCTAGAAGGGACACTGAAATTGAAGCGAAAGGGGTCATGGCCACCCGGGTGCAACGATTGAACGATCTCAACGGAGAACAGGTTGATCTGAAAGATGGGCGGCAGCAACTTATTGTTCGTAAGGAAACTGAGGAATTAGCTGCAAGAGGCGGGTTAAAACAAGCACGCAGAGTCAAATCTCACATCGAACGTGAATTGATTTCAAAGCAAGCTGATTTGAACACTCTGAATTCAAATGCTGAGGAATTAGGGGGAGAAAATCTACAGCAAGCCTTGGTCAAGGCTAATATTGCGGTGAAGGCGACGTGTCAGAACAAGAAGAGAATCGAAGGAGTTGTTGAGGCTGAAAGAAGGCTTTTGAATCGGTTTACTGACGCTCTAGATGTTGCCACTGAACTCGAGATAGGACCAATCAAGGATCAGGTCCAAATTTGGTTGGCCGCTGTAACGCGAGGCAAATGGACACAACTGGAAATGGACTCAAAACTGAATGTGACTCGGATTGACGGGCCAGCCAGCCTCCCTATTGAAGGGGAAAAGGTTGGGAGCGGTGGACTGAAGCAAGTGATTCACGGACTCATCAGACTTGCGGTTGCATGTAAGATTCATGATGACAAAGCAGCAGATAATCCGGAGTTCCCACCCGTCGCACTTGTTATGGACGAATCACAAGGCCATGTCGATGATGATCGTGTGCGCCGTTTGGTTGGCAGATTCAACGCAGAAATTGGACGCGGGCGCGTCCAAGTAATCGCCCTCTCTCACCGCAGAAATGAATTCCAAGCACTAAACGCTCGGAATTACAATGTAGAGCGACGTGAATCTACCGATGATCGTGACATAGAGGATTAATTGTGAATCTTTTCCAATAGGTTAATTATTAATCTTAGAGGGTTCGTTTTTTGCTCAATGGATTTACCTAGGGACTACCCGATGCTCGGATCTCTGAATCCGAGGGGTTCCTTGCTATTTTTGAAAAAATTCAATCCTTGTTCGAGATAACTGGTGGTGGGATGAAGACCTCATCTTCAATTGCGCTAGATTCCAATACAATGGGTTCATTCGGCCATAGTAATGCAACAATACTGACGAGTATTCCTGTTAATGACAACAAACAGCCTCCAAATACCCAATATAGCCCCTCATACGCTTCTGGACCAGACCCATCTGAATTCGGTACAAATATGATCAATCCTAAAATTGTCGTGATAATTCCAATAACAAACAAATGAACTTTGTCCACAGCGCGTATATTGACAATGGATGTATTACGACTACGCCGACACTTGGCAGATCAATCCTAATTGAAACGGGCTTCTTCCTGCTTTCAAAAACGGGTAACAGTTTTGTTACTCAAATTATATAATCGAGGTTCTAATCAATAATTTCATGAGAAATACAATCGCAG
>Ga0233438_10004815_pt1 | contig 11675 bp, 7 predicted proteins | sample SI_123_September_FD_182720 | JGI IMG/M metagenome (GOLD analysis project Ga0233438, IMG submission 182720) | Seawater microbial communities from Saanich Inlet, British Columbia, Canada - SI_123_September2016_10_MG | ecosystem: Environmental > Aquatic > Marine > Inlet | place: Canada: British...
TATTGGTCTATTAGGTTCCACAGGAGCAACTGGTATCGGTGCTACTGGTCCTACGGGAGCCACTGGACCCACTGGTGCTACTGGTTCTACAGGTGCTGGTACAACAGGTGCTACAGGAGTTGCTGGTGCTACCGGATCCCCAGGTGCTACTGGGATGTTAGGTTCCACTGGTGCTACTGGACCCACTGGTGCTACTGGTTCTCTTGGTGCTACGGGTGCTACGGGTGATCTTGGATCAACTGGTGCTACTGGTATAGGATCTACAGGTGCTACGGGGCTTACAGGATCCACTGGAATAGATGGAGCCACTGGTCCTCTTGGCTCTACTGGTGCTACTGGTCCTGTTGGTGCTACTGGTATTCCAGGTCCTCCTGGTCCTGGTGGTGGAGATCCTGGTCCCCCAGGTCCTGGCGGTGGTGCTACTGGCGCAACTGGTCCTATTGGGATTACTGGTGCTACTGGTGCAACGGGGCAAGGTTCTACTGGTGCTACAGGTGTATTTGATAATACTAGTAATATCAATACTAGTGGGAACATTACTGCTGCTACTATTACCGCTACTGTTAAGTTTGATGGTAATCTGGACGGTAATGCATCTAGTGCTACTGTATCGACTAATTCTAATATTATTACTGCTACCGGAGATTCGGAACATAGAGTCATCATCGTTGATGGTACAACGGGAAATCTTGGGTTAGAGAGTGATAGTAATCTTACATTCAATCCAGATACAAATACACTTACTACGGGTAAATTTGTTGGAGGTGGTGTTATCTCCGGTTTTGTTCAGTCAAATACAACAACACGTGTTCAGACCAATAGCACTACTTGGGCAAGTACTACATTATCTGTCACAATTAATAAAAAAACAACAGATAGTTCTATTCTCATTATGGTAAATCAGAACTATTTGATCAGTAATATTATTGGTAGCTTTAGAATTATGAGAGGTTCAACTCCAATCTTTACTGTTGATGGTGATATTGGATTGATTAATAATACAACTGGAAATCCAATTGTATCAACAACTGCAGTTGCTTCTAGGTGGGCAGCTACTTTTATTGATACCACTATAACTTCGGGAAATATTACATATTCCACCGAGTTTAGGAAGATTTCTGGTGGTACAGGTACTACCGAATACCTTGCTGTTCAAAGCGCCAATATCGAAAGTTTGATTCAAGTTATTGAAATTTCGTAAGAATGTGATATAATAGACAAGATACAATACTTGTCTGTTATGCGATTTCATATTCTGGGTTTGCCCCACACAGTATCCAGTAAAGAATATGTTGCCTGTGCTTATACCCAAAAGGTAGTAAAGTTCGGCAAAATGATGAAAGAACGTGGTCACGAGATCATTCACTATGGTCACGAAGACAGTGACCTAGTATGCGATGAGCACGTCACTGTGACCACCAATGCCGACCTAGAGAAGGCATATGGTTCTTATGATTGGAGAAAGAACTTCTTCAAGTTCAATACAGGCGATCACGCATATCAAACATTTTATAAAAACGGGATTGAAGAAGTTGGAAAACGTAAGCAGAAGAATGACTTTATTCTCCCTTTTTGGGGATCAGGTACTCGCCCTATTTGTGATGCTCATCCTGACCTTATCACAGTAGAGCCTGGTATTGGCTACGCAGGAGGTCATTGGGCTAACTGGAAAGTCTTTGAAAGCTATGCAATGATGCACGCATATCAAGGTCTTCACAATGTGGGCACATGTAACCAAAGCTGGTATGATGTAGTCATTCCTAACTATTTTGATTTGGAGGACTTTGAGTATGCGCCAGAGAATAAAGAGGATTATTTTCTATTTTTGGGTCGTGTATATTCTGGTAAAGGTATTGATATTGCCGTCCAAGTAACCGAGAAGATCGGAGCTAAGTTGATTGTTGCTGGTCAGAATCCAGAGAACAGAACATTCCCTGACCACGTTGAGTTCGTTGGCTATGCCGACGTAGAGACCCGTAAGCGCCTTATGAGTCGCGCCAAGGCATCCTTTGTAGCTTCCACCTACTTGGAGCCATTCGGTGGCGTACAGGTGGAGAACTTGCTCTCAGGCACTCCTACGATCACCACTGACTGGGGTGCATTCGTAGAGAATAATCCACACGGTATTACAGGTTATCGCTGTCGTACTTTTGGTGACTTTGTAGAAGCAGCCAAGAATATTGATAATATTTCACCAGCAGTATGTCGAACTTTTGGTGAGCAGTTTGCATTGGAGAATGTTGCTCCTCGCTATGAGAAGTTCTTCCAAGACATCCTAAATGTATATACCGGTGAGGGTTGGTACCAGCTATGAGTAATGAATTAATCCAAGTTGTTGATTGTCTATCAACATCGGAAGTTGAGAGAGTACTTGAAATTCTAAGAACCAAAGAATGGGAACCTACCACCGTATTTGGTACTGATGGATGCGAAGTAAATACTGATATTCGATCCAACAGTAGGTTCTGTACTCCAGATCGCTCAGAAGAGAGTGATATAATGCATGAGGGTATGAACGCAGCTCTACTCAAATATAGAGACCAGCTATTTAATGTACATGAACAATTCTGTAGATACCCAGTTCCTGGAACTCATAATACAAATTGTTTTAGGGAGCCCATTCAAGTCTTAAAGTATGAGACAAGTGAGTTTTACAATTGGCATAGTGATAAAGCTACAAATCCAAAAGTCCATGAGACAGGTAGAACAATCTCTATTGTGCTATACTTAACTGATGACTTTGATGGTGGTAGAACGGTCTTTACCCACAGAGCATTCAAGCCCAGAGCAGGTCAGGCTCTTATCTTCCCATCAGTCTGGTGTTATCCCCATCGTTCAGAGCCAGTTACACGCGGAACTAAAATCGCAGCTGTTACTTGGTACCACTCACATCATCAAGATTATTCATGAATAAGCCCAATCCAGTAAACATTCGGGAGGCACATCTAGCTGCCTTCCATGGTAAACTCAACATGGTAAAGTGTGCCGAACATTGTGGTCTAACTTTAAGAGAGTTTAAAATGACTTTCCGAGAGTTTTTAAAGTATAATGAGCCACAGTTCTCGGTACTACTTATGGACACCCAACTAGAATTATCCCTATAAATTTCCGTTATAAATAATAACGCCAAGAGTTTATTGGGTGTAAGACTTTGCCGTTAAACAAACTTGAAAATTTCATTAAAAGCGTAGATGGAAGAATCATCTACGTAAACCCAAATGATATTAATGCTACGGATAGTATTACTAATCAGGGTACTTCTTTAACGCAACCGTTCAAGTCTGTGCAAAGGGCTTTGCTTGAAAGCGCCAGATTTTCGTATATTCGTGGAAGTGATAACGACTTAATTGAGAAGACAACAATTGTCCTATCTCCAGCAACTCACTATATTGATAATAGACCTGGATATGGGATCAAGATTGATGAAGGTACCGGAAAGGCAGTAGCTGTAAGCCCCGGTGGTGCTGAAATAATCAACCCCCTAGAATTCTTCACACTAACTCCAGACACTAACTTTGAAGTTAGGTCACAGGAAAATACAGTATGGCATTATAATAGTATCTACGGTGGTGTTATTATCCCACGTGGTACTTCTATCGCTGGTACTGATCTACGTAAGACCAAGATCATTCCTAGCTATGTTCCAAACCCAACTGACCCAAGTGTAGCTCCAACTGCAATCTTCCGTGTAACGGGTGGTTGTTACTTGAATGAGTTTACTATCTTTGATGGTGATAGGGAATCTTTTGTATATACAGATAGTAGAGATTTCAGTGAAAATAATCAATCCACACCTACATTCTCTCACCACAAACTAACTTGTTTTGAATATGCCGATGGTGTTAATAATGCTGATGATCGCGGCTTCCAGTTAAGCGATCTAGATATGTATTACAGTAAGCTATCTAATGCTTACAACGCCACTTCTACTCGCCCAATTGATGAGAAGTATCCAGAATTCCCAGAGAGCTTTACTTCGCGTCTACCAGAATTTGAGATTGTTGGTGCATTCGCAACAGACCCAATCCAAATCTCTAACCTAGTCTCGGGTGATGGATTTACTCCAAGCGCATTAGTAAGTGTAACTACTATTGAACCACATGGCTTGGATGCAGAAACACCAATCAAAATTAGAGGTGTTAGTGTGAGTGACTATAATGTCTCAACACAAGTAACACAGATTATTGATCCTAACAACTTTACATATAGCCTTAATTTCGTAAGACCAAACCTACCAGCAAGCCCAGCAGTATCTTCTGCAAATGTAACGGTTGAGACTGATACTGTATCAGGTAGCTCACCATACATTTTTAATGTCTCAATGAGATCCGTTTGGGGAATTAATGGTATGCTGGCTGATGGTGCAAAGGCAACCGGATTCCGTAGCATGGTCGTGGCACAGTTTACTGGGATCTCCCTTCAAAAAGATGACCGTGCGTTTGTTAAGTACAACGAACAGGCTCGTAGATATGATGGTATTAATGTAAGTGAAGTTGTTCGTGGCGCAGAACTTGCTGCACAATCTTCATCAACTAACACATCTACAGTATATCACCTAGATCCACACGCAATCTATAGACCTGGGTGGGGATCAACTCATATTCGGATCACTAATGATTCTATTATGCAGATTGTATCCGTTTTCGCTATCGGATACAATCAGCACTTCCTCGCTCAAGCTGGTGGAGACGCATCGATTACAAACTCAAATTCCAACTTTGGACAAAATGCTCTTGTATCTGAGGGATTTAAGTCGGAAGCATTTGGTAAGGATGATCAAGGATTTATTACTCACATCATTACACCCAAGGCGGCATTCAACCCAAGCACTGATGCAATTGAAAAAGTTCAGTGGGTAAGTTTAGACTTTGTTAAAACAAGAGAAGTTGCGTCCAATAATCAACTATTCTTGTTCTCTTATGAGAATAAAGAATTGCAGCCACCTTCAATTGTTGGTGCATATCGTGTAGGTGCAAACTATTCTGACCTACTATACCAACCTCTAATTGCTGGTGGGACTAGGGAAGCTGTTCCTATTATGAGTGATAGTGATCCGGGGGAATCCACTCCAACAGGCTCAGCTATTGGTGAGAAGAAATTCAATGTTGCTACTGTATTAACAAGCACTATTCAATTTACTACTGCACACACTCTACTAGATGCGGAAAAAGTTAGAGTTATTGCTAATGATGGAGATCTACCTGAGAATGTACAGCAGGATATAGTATACTATGCTATTGTCTCCGGTCTACCCAATAATCAAATTAGAATAGCCACATCCGAAGCGAATGCACTAAATGGAGTATTCCTTGAAATCTATGGTAATGGTGCAAACCTAGATGTTGTATCTAGGGTAAATGATAAGACTAGTGGAGATGCTGGACATCCCGTTCAGTGGGATGCAGCTGTAGGTCAATGGTACATTTTGACCGAACCAAATAGTCAATTGTATCAGTACATTCTCGCTGCATCCAATGAAGAAGACGCTACTTCCCTAGTAACATTTTTTGAGAGAATTGCCGACAATAGAGCACTAGATGATCAGATATATCGTTTAAGATATGTTATCCCAAGTACTGCCATAAATACTAAGCCACCTACTCCTGGTTATGTTATCCAGAAGTCATCTACTACTGGTGCAAGAACTAATGCAGACTTCTCACTAACTACATTAACCTCAGATGATTATGGCTACGATAGGAATGAGAGATTCCTTTCCAATGCAATTACAAATATTGCATCCAGTACATTCACGTTTACTACAGAACTCCCCCATAACTTATCTGTTGGTGATGAGGTAAAGATTCTCAATGTAAACAGCCTGAATAATGAATTTGGTGCCGATAATAGTGGCTACAATGGAAAGTTTATAGTAACTGCTATTGATGATGCAAGAAGATTTACTACCAGTAATGTTGATAAGAGTGGATTTGGTAGGGATCCTGGCGCTTTTACTAGTGATATTAATAATAGGAACGTATTACTTCCTAGATTTGAGTGCGTAAACAACCAAGCTAATCTATACATCTACAGAGTTGAGACTATTACACCTCTAACAGAAGGTATTAGAGATGGTATCTACCACCTATACGTTCTAAACTCAAGTAATGCTGTATCTGAGACATTCACGGAGAAGGAATATGGTCAGCCATTGACGTATTTCTATCCACAGAGAGACTCCGACAATTTAAACGAGAATCCACATTCATCTGTAACTTTTGCTAATAGAGATCCTCTTGGTAAAGTTACTATGGATAACATTCAACATTCACTTGTGCGTGAGAGTATTGATAAGTTTATCTATACTAAGAATCAAAATATTATTTCTACTTATAGTGAATTAGTAGATACTGTTGATGTTACTTTTGAGGTTGACCACTCATTTAATGGTTTGTATGGCTTTACTACTATCGTTGGTGGTAGTGGGTATGTCGATGGCGTCTATTATGACGTTAGAATGTTAGATGGTGGTGTTGATAGGGGAACAACTGCACAAATTACTATTAGTGGTGGGCAAGTTATTGCTGCCGAAGTAATGAATCCTGGTAGTGGTTATTCTACTGGCGGATCATTATCAATCACTACTGCCGATGTTGGTGGTACTGGCGCAGGTGCTTCCACTTCCTTCGACATTACTGGATTAGTTAACTGTCAGAATATGATAGTTCAGGTTCTTGGTGGAGGATCAACTAGACCATCATTCTACACCTACGTTAATTCTGTAACTGGTACAGACTCACTAAGACTAAACTATCCTGCATCCTATCCTAGGATTAATCTTACTGGCTTGGTGATGTTGCCTATTGATTCTGGTGTGGTAGTTTCTTCGACAAACTACTTGAATGATGGTAATACACGTATAACAACCCAAGATCTTATTAGATCTAGTTATTTTGTTGGTCAGTCCGTTGTTCTATATGGAACTGATGGAACAAATAAAGGAACTTATTACGTAACGAGAGTAACTTCAATTGACTTTGATGTATTTACAGTTGAAGATGTTGGTCCTATTGGTCTAGTTGGAAGAACTGGACTAGATGTTAATGACGCATCTACTGCCCCTGGTGGCGAGAATATTGGTATTCGTGGTATGATTAGTTACCAAGGGGATACATTAGAAGCAGCAGAAAATATTGATAGGAATGCTAATTCAGTCGTAGTTCTTTCATCGGAGGCAAATACAGATACGATTTTAAGTAGAAGATTGGCTTTGGGACAATACATTCAAGTAGACGCTGAAATTATGCGTGTTAGTGGAACTGATTTCACTGGACCCAATAGTAATACTGTTTCTGTTCTTAGGGGTGTATTGGGAACTAGCGTTGCTTCGCACGGAGTCAACTCTAGAATTAGACTCATCTGCCCATTTGCGGTTGAGCTACGCCGTCCTTCTATTTTACGTGCGTCCGGTCATACCTTTGAGTACCTAGGTTATGGTCCTGGTAACTATTCAACATCACTACCACAACTACAAGTAGAGCAGTTGCCTGATGAAGAGATATACCTAGCACAATCTCAGAAACTAGCAGCTGGGCAGGTTGTATACACCGGTATGTCTGATAATGGAGATTTCTATATTGGAAATGTTAAGTATAGTGCTACTTCTGGTCAACAGACTACCTTTGGTGTTCCTGTTCCAAGTTTTGCTGGTGGTGATGGGGGAACTAGCACAAATACTTTCGAAAACGTAATAATATCAAGACGCCTAGTTGTTGAAGGAGGACCAGACCAAAATATCCAATCACAGTTTGATGGTCCTGTTAGATTCAATAAACCCATATCATTGCAGTCATCACTATCTATTGCTGGTTCGTTATCCTTAACTGGAGAACTAGACGTGAGTACTCTAAGTGTGACTGGAGATGCAACTGTTGGTGGAAGATTGACTGTTGGCTTGGATGTTAAGTATCAAGACGCAGCCAATACTGGCAGATATGTTGGACTACAAGGTCCTGATGTTGTTACTGAAACATATAATATCAGACTTCCAGCCACCAAACCAAGCGGCGATCAGGTTCTAGTTAGTGACGGTAGTGGGGTCACCTCATGGCAGACTTACTATGATGAGACTGATATTATTGGTCTAATTAATGTTGAGATTGCTTCTCAGGTACCTATCATTATTGATGACTTAGTTCCACCGATGATTGATTCTGCGATTGCGTCTCAAGTTCCATCCATTGTTCATAGGGAACTAAACGATGCTATCAATGATGGTGACCAGGTTGGGCTTGAAGTAAGTTACGATCAATCACGGAATGAACTTGACATCAAGGAGTACATTGTAACTACAACAAATACAAACAAAACTCTAATCACAAACGAGTATTGTACAGTTACTACTACAGAAGCAAGAACTATCAATCTTCCCTCTAATCCATCTGTTGGTGATAGAGTTGCTGTTGGTGTTACTAATAATGATCTAATAACTATCGGTAGAAATGGAGAAAGAATCAATGGTGTCTCTGAGAATATGCTAATTGATAGTGAGTTTGTAGACATACAATTCATATACATTGATAGTGATATTGGTTGGAAAATGCGCTAAATTTAGGGGGGTCTACGGACCTCCTTTTTTTTATGCTTATAAATATATAAAGCACCTGCAATAGCTAGAGTTTAGATGGCTAATTTTAACAAACCTTTTAATTTTCGTGGTGGATTACAGGTAGGCGAAGATGTCCTAGTTGTTAGAGGTAACGCCGTAGGAATTAGCACGGATGTACCACGAGAGGTGCTGGATGTTGCTGGTAATATTGTTGCGGATGGTGGACTTGTCGTTGGTGGTAATATTAGCGTACCCACTGGTATAATTTCTGCATTTACTTTTGTTGGTGATGGTTCTGGTCTAACAGATGTTCCTGCCAGTATTGGCGCAACCGGAGCCACTGGTCCAACTGGTCCCGTAGGTCCATTGGGTCTATTGGGTCCAAGAGGTCCTAAAGGTGATCCAGGTGGTGCTACCGGCATTCAGGGTGATGTTGGGGAACGTGGAACTACTGGAGCTACTGGTGCTACCGGTATTCAGGGACTAATTGGAACTACTGGTGCTACCGGTGATGGATTCACAGGTGGCTCATATAACTCATCAAACGGAACTGTTACATTTACTTCTGACGATGGTTTAGGATTTGTAACCGAAGACTTACGTGGCTCTACTGGAGTTGCTGGTCCTGTTGGTGCTACTGGTGAGAGAGGTCCACTAGGTCCTTCCGTTAGCTATCAAAGATTAAATGCGGGGGATTATCTCAATGGTCTATCATATAATGGGGAGGTAGATGTTACTTGGGATGTAGACGCTGATACATCAAATACTGCAGATACAGTTGTAGCTAGAGATGCTAGTGGTAATTTTAGTGCAGGTACAATTACCGCCAATCTCGTTGGTAATTCATCATCATCAACACAATTGCAAAATGTAAGATTACTCTGGGGTCAGAGTTTCGATGGATCCACTGATATAACTGGTTCTTTGGTTGATGTAACTAATATTACTGCGACTAGCAACATTATTGCGGGTTCTGGGTCAGGTTCAGTTGCTTTGAGTATTAATGATGGTGGAGGAGATGCAAATGTTACATTTAATCATACCAATCAAGTACCAGATCAAAATGGTAATGCTGGTAGAATTTCTGTAAACGTTGGTTCTCTAACTGGAGCATCAATGACCTTCGGTGTTAAGAGTTCTGTTGCACAAAATACAACAGCCATTATTCCCACTGCACTAGTTATCACCGAGTCTACTATTAGTGCTAATCTTCCTGTTACTGCAGATATTACGGGTGATTTGATTGGTAATGCTTCAACAGCAACTGCACTGCGCACAACAAGAAGTATCTGGGGACAAAACTTTGATGGTACTGGTGATGTAAGTGGTACTTTGACTGGGGTAACAAATATCACGGGCTCTAATTCCCAGATGATCATTCAACCTTTAGATTCTACCACTGGTCTCAACCTAGTATTGAGAGGAAATAACGACACCAATGGTAGTGGTGGTGGTGGTGTTATCATTGGTGATGAGAGTAGGGGTAATGTTATTTTTAGAACTAGTGGACTCTATAAGTTTGCTAGGGCTGGTCAAACGGGTACTGAAGGTATTCTAAACTTCAACAGTTTGAGTGGAGACAGAACATTTACATTCCCCAATACAGCTGGTACTATTGCACTAATATCTTCTACTGTTGATAATGCTCTGAAGTTAAATGGGTATAGTGAATCCACATCAAATACTGATAATACAATTGTAAGAAGGGATAGTAGTGGTAATTTTTCCGCTGGAACTATCACAGCTACATTGAGTGGTACTGCAACTAATGCAACCAACTTTAATGTGTTGGCAGATAATTCAACAAATTCATCACATTACATCATATTTACTAACGGTGCTAGTGATAATCAGAGACCTAATTCTAATACTACCCTAAGATATAATCCATCATCAAATACATTAACTTCTGGTACTTTCTCTGGTGCATTGAGTGGTGATGGTAGTAGTATTACTAATTTAACAACTAGTCAGGTTGCGGAAGGTACTAATCTATACTATACAGATGAGAAAGCACAGGATGCTGCGGGTGCTCTAACTACTAATGCAGTTGAAGTTGGTCTACAAGTTACTTATAATGATTCTAACAATCGTCTTGAGTATAGAAACTGGATACCTACTATAACCACAACTAGCAAAAATCTTTCTATAAATGAATTATGTAGTGTAATCACAGCAGGTAGAACATTAACATTACCACCATCTCCTTCTGTGGGTGATAAAGTTATTGTTGCAGTTCAAAATGATGATAAAGATACTGTAATTAATAGAAACGGGGAGTTGATTATGGGACTTGCTGAGAATATAACTTTAAATTTCAATTATCCCGCTATAACTATGGTGTTCGTTGGTGGTTCTATTGGTTGGAGAGTGATCTGACGCAGTATATAATACGTATACGCAGTATATAATACGTATACGCAGTATATACTACATACTTGACGAAGCCTAGCATCCGTGCTAGGCTTTTCTTAATGGAAAGACCAAATGCATAAGATCATCCTAGCAGCCACCTTGGTACTACTCTCAACCACCCCAGCCCAAGCAGGAATACTTGGTAGGTTTGTTGATGGTATCATATATGATATTGAGAGAGACTACACACCACGCAGATATATCAGAGACTTCAATGGAGAGCTTGGCTCATACAGGAGAAACGGTAGACGATATAGAATCTGTCACAGGGGAGGAAAAGCATTCTACTGCTAGTGTATAATAGATCCATACAGCACCCGATATTATGGATTCCGTAGCATTGTTTATTTCTAGGGAGCAGGCACTTAACTTAATACAATCCCTCAAAGAATCCAAAGAAAAATGTGAATCAGATGGTCGTAGAGTTATGGCAAAGAACTACGCACACCTTGAAGAAGTTATGCGTGCGCAATATGAAGTTGCCCAAAGTATTAGAGAAAATATGGATAGGAACGGCGGAGACTACACAATCTGAACCACTTACCAAAGTGTCCACTAACCCACCCGGTGCTGCCGTGGTGGGTTATACTATATTCATACCAAACGAAACACCCCTGATGTCTATCAGCATCCACGACTACACACTAGAAGAGCTGGCTAGTGCTCTCTACTGCAAAATGGATTCACTTGGTTTTTCTAAAGGTACTGATAA
>Ga0233438_10004816_pt1 | contig 11671 bp, 11 predicted proteins | sample SI_123_September_FD_182720 | JGI IMG/M metagenome (GOLD analysis project Ga0233438, IMG submission 182720) | Seawater microbial communities from Saanich Inlet, British Columbia, Canada - SI_123_September2016_10_MG | ecosystem: Environmental > Aquatic > Marine > Inlet | place: Canada: British...
GAAACTAATCGACCGTTCATTTCTTCAAAATTCACCCAATGATGTTAGAACGATATGGAATCACATCGCTTACAAGCATTTACTCAGTCGATTCGGAGGTCAATTCGAGACGCCTGTTCAAGAGGAAGTTTCCGAGGATATTAGCCTTGATCGTTTGCCAATTCTTGGTATTGAGGCTATGGCTGCATGGCTGGAGATTGAAACCCATCCCCGGCAAGATTGGAAACCCGTGAAGTGGACGAAATCTGCACTGATTGAACCAATTTCAGGTGTAACTACAAAGTTACTGCAAGAACTTGAACGAAGAAGTGATGGTGAGTCTGGAAGGTATCCGATGGAAGAAATAGTAGAGGTGTTGGAAAAACAATCGCTTTTGTTAATCCGATTTTTTGAACAGATTGAAAGTGTGATACTCAAGAGAGATCAGACTTTGTCCATGCTCATACCTAACGGTCAACATGCTCACCAGTATTTGTTCAAATTCTTCAAACTTCTATACAGTCATGCGAAAGCTTGGAGGATTTTATCACAAATCACCTCTGATTCGAAGAAGAAGTTGTGGTGTGAAGCATCATTAATTTGTCATGAACATCTTCGTTTTTTCCTCAGTACAATGTTCAAGTCGAATTTGATACGTTCACCTGACTGGTTTGAACTCATGCTGAACATTGGAGATGAACTGGCTATGATACATGTTGAACAAACAACTCAGATAGAGGTGCTTGGAACGATGCAACTACGCTGGCTGAGGAGAATGGGTGATGAAGTTCAGCCAGGTAATTGCTCATTGAGAGATTTAAATGGAATCAGTTTTGATGATTTCACTTACAAAATGTCTGTCGTATGGCGTCGCTTGTTTTCTTCGCTTGTGTTCAATGAGCGATCTAATCTCATGCAACTTGTAGAAGGTCAATCTTTTTGGATGCATTTGAGATCCTATGCGACTCATAGAGAAGATGTGTCTGAAAATGATTTGCGAGTCCTCGACATACTCAAGAATCAAGGGAATGCTTATTCCCGCAAGCCAAGTATCGACCAGTACATTCGAAGTGTACAAACAATGTATCGTGAACGAGTCAGCGAAGCGAACGCATATGTCAAATCATTCAGGCAATTCAGAACACAACCAGCCAATGGCACACTTCTCATAGCTTCAATCAAATTCAATATCAAAATGAATCGATGGGAGCAGCAACTGGAATCAGAATGGAAATTGATTATCGAGCCCAATGGACCTATTACAGAGCATAAAATTGATGCCTGTATTGTGAAACAGATTGATTACCAAGGTGTAGATAAACGCATCATTGCTATTTTTGTTGAGGATGAGGAAGGTAACATACTCACGGATGTCAGTGGAAACATGGAAACTGAGAAAGCAATGAACAATACGATTAGGAACGTTATTACTCGTGCGATAGAGAATGCAAAAAACAATAAAATCAATGCTCTTTCTGCTTATCAAATCCGCAGAGTTCTCCAAGGTACAGGTGCCTCCCTCGACTCTGAATCAATTAACCGATATGCGAAGATGGTGGATCTTCACTTGAACAGAGACTACTATGTTATTGACAGGAGTCTGTCATTCCAGCGCCCACGCCCAGAATACAAATCTTTGCAAAATTCAGACTTTATTGTACATGACTTCCATAACAAAAATGGCCTCCAACTTCCGGAATACCCAGAAACGTTTTCTTCAATGCTTTCTGTCTTGTATAATATTAAAAAGAACAGATCGAGCTTTACGCTAAATGATTACGTGAAACTAGTCAGAAAAGAGAAATTAGCTGGCCCAAATGGGGCATTAAATCTTTATTGGGCGCTTGGAAATAAATCTTGGAAAACAGATTGGCTAAACGAGGTATTTGCAAGTGAAGATGTTCTTGAATGGAATGCTCTCAAGAAAAAGTTGGCGACTGCCATGATGAACAAAGCAAAGCGGCTGAATAACATCACCCCAAGTAAGAACGTTATAGAGACCTATCTTGAAGAAATGGATGATCCCTCAATGTAAGGTTTAAGAAATGGATTTAGGAAAAATAATTATTTGGATTACAATCTGAATAGCTGCAGTGGAAATCTCCATCATCATCGGGGCCTTCAACATCCCCGTTGTCGCCACAATTTGGGCAATCAGGAAGGTAATCGTCATGACAGTGACAAAATTTGCAATTCCCTTCACGCTGATAAGAACAACTTGGCCCATTGTTGCATATGACATCCGCACCGCAACTGGTGCATGATTTTCCACAGTTATTACATGGATTGCTTAAACAACTTCCATGATAATCTAGCGTATGATGACAATCTCCTTTACAATAATAATTGCCCGTATCACCTTCTTCATCTGAGTGTTCATGGTATGTATTGGCTCCACAAGCAGGACAGTCAGGAAATGTATCACAAGTATCACAATGACCTCGATTTCTTGAGTTACATTCTCCATCAGAATTCACGTAATGATCACAGTTATCGCAATGAATTTCATCATCAATGTCCAATTCTCCATACAATGTTGAACCACAATTATTGCAAGAATATGGATTACAAGTAGAGCAAGAGGATGAGGTACAATCTCCATCAGAATTCACGTAATGATCACAGTTATCGCAATGAATTTCATCATCACTGTCTAATTCTCCATACAATGTTGAACCACAATTATTGCAAGAATATGGGTTACAAGTTGAGCAAGAGTTTTCTTCACAATCACCTTCGTCGGATACTCTGTGATCACAATTTTCACATCTAAATTGAGTATCCAACTCTTCAGATACATACGACTCCGTAATCTTGCCACATTTGGTACATTTCGGTCTACCTTGGCACGATTCACATCTACGGGTGGATGTACAAACCCCATCTTCATCGACGAGATGGTTACAGTTGTTACATTTCCAAAGGTCTTGTTTTAGTGGTTGAGTTATAGTTCTCGCTGAACAAGATGCGCATCTTGGAGCAGGTGTTGTTTTAATAAAATCAGTTTTATTGAAATCATTCGACATGTGAATCATCAATCTGCAATTTACTTTTCATTATTTTTGAGAGAATTGAGTTTCTCCTCAAGTTTTGCAATTTCTGCTTGACGTTTGCGCTCCTCTTCCTTTTCAAGCCTTTTCTCTAGTAGAGCCTGGGCAGCATCCCATCGTTTTGTAGCACGATTGACCCTGCGTTTAATTTCCTTGAGTTGTTCTTTCCAAATTCTTTCTATTTGAGAGAGGACATCTGTATGAATGTCTTGGATTCTTCCAAGGTAGTGAATCGCAACCTCTTCATCATTGTCGCCCGAAAAAGGTCTAAATGTCGTTTCAATCATCAATGATCTTGATTTTTCTGCTCCACAATGATTGCAATATTCGACACCTTCAAACACATCTCCGTGATTGAACTGCTGACCTAAATCTTTCGGATCTAGGTTTGTTAAAGGTGAATTCTTAGCAGAATTCGTCTCCCATGCATATTTTTTTGTCGGCTCTGGTTTTCCTAATTCTACATAGATTTCCTCAGCCATTTTCTTCATTTCATTTAGCAAGAATTGATCTCTTCGGATTCCGCCTGAGATGTTGGAATTGATCCATTGATTAATTAGTGCCTTAGCATCGTCTTCAGAGGTATTTGTATACCATATACGTCCATGAACCGAAGGATGATTACCATCAGTTCCATTTTTCAAAGACGTCGCCAAATCCTTCATGTAGCGGTCGAGGTATTGGGCTCCATTGTGGGAGTTTCTGTACGCTTCACTGTAGAATTTTCTTACCTTGTTACCCCAAGAATGTGGTGGAGCCATTAGAAGTTGATTGTAATTTTCCTCATCACCAACATAATGAAACACATCAAGAAATGCTTTACTGATCTCCTGAGTTTGACCAGTTCTATTGCCTCTTCTTTTTGTCATCAGGTTTCTGACACGTTCGCTCCATTCTCTCTTCGTGGCAATAATTTGTTTACAAATCTCATCAATATCTGCAAATATATTCCTGCGTAGAACATTCAAGAAATTATGGACTGAGATACTGTTATCATTCATCAAACGCAATTTGTGACCATCATGCACGCTTCGAGCATATGCCGGATTCTGAAATTCAATTTCCCGCCACTGCAAATTTTGCCGTAGGAGTGTAAATTGAGGTTGTTTGGACTCACAATGAACGCATAAAACTGGATCTTCTTCTTTCCTGAAATCACCTTTGTTAAAATCCATCTTGTTATCCCCTAACTCCAATCTTCGGTACATACTTCTAATCCAAAACAATACTTGAATGCGAATACAGCAAAGTCGGCTTCAATTCTGACCATCGTATCAGAATCTATACGGCACACATCAATAGGAATCACTCTCCAATGAGGCATCTTTCTTATACTGGAAATCGCTTCACTTTCGGGTGTCTTCTTCTTGAATATGCACGTAATGTTCCATCGGTTGTCTTCAGCTTTCATGAGGTATCTAATTACATTATCAGTTATCTCAAGAAGTCTTCCGGTCACCATAATTCCGTATTCATCTACCCACTCAAATGATTCGGGTGGGTGGAGGAGAAATTCCTCTTCCGTGATTATTTTTTCCGAACCATGGACGTAATGGGATGAATTTGTTTTATTAAAGTCTGAGGCGTTGAAATCTTTCGATACTGTGTTCTCCCCTTTAGTTGCCTTTCCACCAAGCGTTTGCCTGAGGAGTTTGACCTGATTTTCAAGTTCGTGTGTGATTACGTTAAGCCTGTTATTTTGATGTATATCATTTTCATCCATTCAATCACCTCTTAAGCCACTTACAATGCTCTCTATCTTTTCATTGAGTTCTCTAAGTTCAGAACGAATCTCACTCATAGTTCGCTCCTTTGGTTCAAAAATAAGCATGTATCCAATGGTGTGAGAATTTAGATTTCCCAAAGTATCCGTTGCTCTATCGATGTTTTGAATACCAGCCAATCGCATATTCGGACGAGAATTAATCGCATCATCCACCTTTAGCTTGAATAACGACCAACTTGCTTCTGAAACATACAATTCTGATCTATTATTCCGTGTAGTCTGAGGAGGATTGAGTATGACTACCTCTGAAGAAGGATTGGATTTGTTAAAATCTGAACTCAATCAATCACCTCTCATTCCTTATTGAAGTCCAATTTGTCAGCAAGTGCGTTTTCATGTTCACTTTGACTGATGATTCCATGTCGAAGAGACTGTTCAAGAATAATTCTCTTAAACCCAATCAATGCGAAATTTGTTGTCTTCATTCCAAGGTACTCTGCTGCTGATTTGTTGGTTGACTTTGAAGGTAGACCGCCTTCAAGGCGACCAGTTGTTATCGAATCAAATTGTTTTTGATTGAACCATAATGCTCGCCCATTTGGCATTCTCACCCAATATTGTGTGCCGTAACTTGTACTTTGAGTTCGTCCGTTATGCTTGTAACCATTGGTAATTCTTCCTTTTATCTCAGGATATTTTCCAGTTGTGTAACCTTTGACCACGTTCTTCAATTGAGTTTTGTAAGTTTTTAATCGGCTATGCAACTCGCTGACCTTTCCAGATTTCGGTATTCGAGCTAACTCGCATTCATGCTTTAACTTGGAGAGAGTCATCTTCGATATGTCAACAGCCTCTTTCTCAGAATCATTCTTTCCGTATCGCTTTTGTCCGATCTTTTTCGCATCCCCATCACTGATTATGATGTCGAGAAGATGCGCGATAATTGAAGCATCTGCGCCATCGAGGAGGGCTGAAACAGCATCAGAATTTCCTTGGAATCCAGATGAAAGCACAATGTGCGCCCACTTCATGCTACGTTGGCCAGATGCTACTGCTTCGACCAAATCTCTGTGATTTTCAGCAGCTTCGAGCAGTGACTTCGCTTCAGCAGGGGTTGCGTTTCCCTCAAGCACTGCCTTGATTGCAGGGTGTTCAGCACCATGGTCTCCACGCCATTTTGCTTTCCAGGTATCAATTATGTGTTTTGCATCTCCCCCTGCGACAATCGCTTCGGAAAACGCCACATCGAGACCTACTTTTTGGTAAGCCTTGAGGAGAACATCATTATCATTATTTTTCGCCCAACCCATAAGAATTCACCATGTACAGAGGTTCCTGCAGTGTAGTTTCTAAGTTCAAACGTATTTTAGCATATGCCCGAATCTACTTTGTTCTGAGGAATGGGAAGACTTTTTGCAAAAAGGTCATTTCTTCTTTTTCTGATTTTACTGTAGACTTCTCAGCATTGTTGGATAATATTGTTGCGAGTGTTCTGTTCAAATGAGACCATTCCGTTGGAAGATCGAGCCAATTATGCAATTCGCGCTCAAACATTGCAGATGCTTCAGAAACAGCCATCCAATCAGTTGGTTCTTCATCCTCTAAATGGCATCGAGCATGACCATTTGACGATACTTCTAGTGCCAAACCATCTTCACCTGCTCCACCTTCGATGATCAACAATCGCTCACCATCTGGTGACTGGCGGATTTGATGTTGCGGATCGACAGATGTCGTTTCAATGTGATTTATTGCACGATGCCAGTCATCAAGCGTCAGTAACTTTCTTCCCGTAGATTGGATGTATTGTTCATGTTTCGTTAATTGAATGAGTTGCTCAATGTTTTCAGGAAGCGCTGCTTTTGACCATGAGATTTCCTCAGTTTCGTAAAATGAATGAACACCCATCTCATCATTGGCAGGGAACCATGCAAGGAGAAGGTGCTCGCGAACGTGTTCAATCGATTCTGGCATTGTATGAATCAATCCACAAAGCATTCCTGGATGTGGGTAAGGAGGTTGCATTCGAGTATGATACGCGTAATGATCTTGACGAGAAAAGCGCTCCAATCCGTTTGGAATATGAGAGTGCCAAGAGCCAAATAAATCGATTTCAGAATCGATGATTCTCAAGTTATCGAGTGTCCAAAGTTGATATCTTCGATCAGGAAGTAATTCAACATCACTTACGGTATCTGGTTCAGGACCAGTTGGAATAAAATCATCAACGACAAGAAAACCATCAGGCTGTATTTTTCCAAAGAACCTCCCTCCTATTTCGACATCAGGAGTGCGTTTTATCTCCGAGTAAATACGTTTCAGAATTCGTTCATTTATCTCTAATTTTGGCCTCTCTTCTTCACTCATTCTTCTTCACCTACGTTGCACCATGGACACGAATCTTGCTTTCCGACATAATTTGCTTGCATTTGGAATGGTTGGAAAGCGATCCGCAACCTTTCAGACTCTTGGCCTGATTGTTCGATATCATCAATGAGATGTCTACGAGTAATCATGCTTACATGATTCACACCATGACCTCTCTCGATTGGAGGGATTGGTCTCCACTGCTTCAACACCTGAACCGCTTTGGTTCCTTTTTGTTGAGCCAAATCTTCATCGAAAATAGACGAGCACCACGAACAGCATCTGTCTTCGACAGGATTGACTACGCTGCCACATTCCCCACAAAGGGGTACGCATCCGTAGCGTTGTCCATCCGTAGTATCGAGCCAAACCGTTCGTTCATCTTGAAAAGAAGGTTCTTTCCCTCCTCGAATATTGTAAGGCACTTCCAATAGATGTGTTTCCAGATTGGAGAGTTGAGGAGAGTTGCCAACAGTTGCCAACATGAATTCATCATTCACGCTTGCATCGATAAGAGCAGTTAGTGTCATCCTTGAGACAAGGGCTGAGATGCTTAGGATATCTGATGCAAGTCCAGACAATCCAAACTTTTTATCAGGTATTCGCCCATAACGCGCATCTTGGATTGCAGTCTCAGTCTCAGCAGCAGCTTTCGATTCAGCAACTGTACGTTCTATGCTGATCGTTTCTGATTGGTCTATGAAGCATTCAAAACAACCAGTTGAATCTGGATGATAAAGATACGAATCACCGCCAAAACCAGTTCTATAGACAGTCCCAACAATCATAGGTTTTCTTAATTCACAAGAGATTCGATTTGCAACAAGACGTGAATTTTTATTATCTGTCGTAATCATTGACGCATCGCAATTATTCAATGCTTCCCGGAAGGTTATTTTTCCTTCAACAGTGGTAATATTGATCGATAAGCAATTGACTTCAGCAGTAGGTATTCGATCTAGTATCCATTCTTTAGCAACATCAATCTTCAGTTTCCCAATATCCTTTCTTTGAGCAAGATGTTTCACTAGATTATCTTCTTCATATGTGTCGAAATCAACCAATACCCAACGATGAACTCCAGACATAGCAAGTTGTTGAACTGCTGGGAAACCTAAGCTCCCTAATCCAACAACCATCAGCGTTTTCCCATCAAGAGCATCAGGAGAAAGTAAATGTTCAATCCGGGATTTTGTTTCTTCTTTCAACGAATCACTTCCAAATTAAATAAAAATACAAAGTCTTAGCGCCAGAAAGTTTGAATCCAATTCCATTGTATCCAAGCATAGAATAATACTGAGAAATTTGCTTCTGCTCCGTTTTACTCAGGTTGAATTCAGCAATTTCAAATCTAACAGTTACAGTAAATTCACCTTCCTTGGAAGCTTCGATTATTTCAGATCTCACCTTGTTCACGAATTCAGGGTATTTCTCTTCAATAGATTGTAAGAAGAGGGATTTTGCTTCTTTCGAATCGATCCGAAGATTATGTCCACTTGTTTTGTTGAAATCATTACTCATAACCCTCACTCCTTGATGAAGTTTGATTTATTAAAATCACGACTTCGAGTCTCAAATACCGGCAAAGTGAATACCTGCTGTAATGCCTTAGGAATTTCTTTGATAATAGTTGTACTTCTTCGATATTCATCATCATTAGTCGAATAATCAGGATCGTCTCCCCAATTCTCTAATGGTTCATAATCTTCCATTGGATATAAATCTCCTCCGTCAGTAATAGCATCTGAAGGGAAGTAAGAATCTCTCACCTCAAAGTATTCCGTCCTGATATCCAATATGTCTATGTCGGAAGAAAAAGTCAACATATTTCCGCAACCATATGAATCATGATTACACGGAGTTTTGTAGTAAATTCTATGATTCGAGTATCCAATTTCGATAACATTGTCCAGGTGATTGTCAAACAAATCCAAAAACGTGGCATTTGGTTGAGGATTGCCTTCAGAATCCATATTCATGCATTCTGTGTTGTCACAACTTAACACGATTTGGAATGGAGCAATGAACACATCAAAATGTCCTGGGCGAATTTTATATCCACACAAACCACACCTTGAATTTGAAATGGCAAGAGTTCTATCGCCTTCTATATCACAAGATGCCCCACGATTCCCCTCCCAGCCAGGCATTTCTTCTAATATCTCTGAAATTTCCCGGCCTTCATGTCTGTACATCTTCAGATCATTATTGTTCCAAACATACTTTGGAGTCGGGGCACTGATGTTGTTACAGGATGGGCAATTTAGGAAAATACCCGCAGAATCGCTCGATTGGCCCCATTGCAAAGGCCCATTCCTTACGATTGGGCCAACAAAATAGCTATGTTTTGGACAACCATGAACGCAATATAATCCGTTGAGATATTTAGTGCATGACTCATGATTATGCCATAGTTCATCATCAAAATTATCTTCATATTGGGCGTCTTCAGGTGGGCACAAGTAACATTCCTTAGGCAAATACTTGCCCTCATCTTCATACCATTCAGGAGTCACATCCTCACATATTCCACAATACATTGGATACCAAAGAGAAGAAATGTGATCACATCTGTAAGGCATCTAAATCACTCTTTCATGAAATCGGATTTGTTAAAATCGGTTTTGTTGAAATCGCTCTTGACAAAATCATTTTTCTCGAGCTTACTTGGGAGTTCGTAAACTTGTTCGAGGCTAGGGAATAGATTCTTTCTTGCGATTTGTTCACCTGCATTGTAAAAACCATTGGTCCAAAAATCATCAATGTTCTCGAGACCAACCTTGCAATGAAGGGGGTTGCTGCAACGGTCGCATTGAACTGTGATGTATGTGTTTCTATCTGCTCCTAAGAAGTATTGATAATTGGACTGCTTTCCTTTGGCAAGATCGATCTCGATTTGGACTTCCACTCCTTCATCATCATCTTCATCATCATCTTCATCATAATCGCAATCATAATTATCGCTATATGCACATTCGTCATTATCATCATCATGATATTTCTCGCATCTGTCACAATAGAAATCGTCTTCATCACTGTCCCATTCAGAAGGTTCAGTCCTGCTACAACAATCACAATAATATTCGCTAGGCCAGTCCTCATCAGAGAATTCAGACCATGGAACCCCATCGCAGTCCTCGCTATTACAAGCTAAGCGAATGGAAAGTGGAGTTTTGAGATTAGATACATCAACACTCGATGAGCAACTTAGATTTGCACAAGTTGCAGCCTCAAAATTAGTGTTTTCATCTCCATCTTCATCCTCAGCAACGATGACTTTCCAGGTCATGTAATCACAACTTGGACAGTCGTACCATACATCGTCTGGATAATTATCAGCATAATGCCACTCCCAATTGTCTTCAGGTGGGATTATTGGGCCGACGAGAAATGCACAGGAATCATCATCATCGCAGTAATGTACACAGTATTTTCCATCCACTTCACGAGAGCAGGAATAATGCGTAGCATCCTCTAAATATATTTCAGATGTGTGAGGATATTCACATGCTTCGTTGTTACAAAGTTCTTCATCATAGTGTGGGTCTTCACATTCTGCATCGCTTTGACACGCTCCACAATGCCAAAAATCGTCTTTTCTGTATCCACAACCACATGAGTACATTCCATCATCTCCTAACATTCACAGACTCGATTACCACATCGAGAACAATGAGCTTGACCCTTTCCTGGCCAGACTCCTGTTCGCTTAAATTCAACATATTTGTTGATCCAAATTGTCGAACGAATCATCATGCCTGCAAGGGTATGATCTTCCGTCCAATCTTCTGGAAAGAAAATACACATGTGAATATCATCGTTCCGATCTCTATACATGTGTGCTTTAGAATTATAATGCTGAGGGTAAACCAGCCCAGGTACGTAAATTCGTGGTATCTCACTAGGATACCCATCCGGAATAACCATTTCAAGGCGAACAGTTGAATTTTCAAAGAGTGTTCCTTCGGTTAGATGCACATCAAATTCGATACCATCGATTTCAGGACTGTCGCTTTGAGGGGACGTGAAATATTTTGGATGGAGGGCTTGACACCATTCATCGATCAAGTCTATTTCAACTGATATTCTCGAACGTTCTCTCACTAACCGATGTCGTTCAGCGGTCATTGATACTTCAATCGGAATTCCTCTTGCCATTCGTCTCACTCCAGTTAATCCGATGCCCATATCCTGCAATCGATGTACATGTTGTTGGCATGAACATCATCGTTATCCCAAACACTGACGATCATTCCAGCCTGTTCAATTAAAGCCACAACTTCTTTCATTACATCAATAACTTTCAATTCAAGTGTGCTCGCTCCGAAAGAAACAGGTAAAATCACATCCAAAGGATCGATGACGACGTCCGCATCGTTCCAATCATAATCAACTCCACCTATTTCCTTGAGACTCAAGGCAATATGCCATTGAGACCAATTTGGAATCCTTACATCATATATTTCATTCGCCACCGCATGTTTGATTTCTTCAAAAAGTGCCAAACTTTCTGCAAGCCAAAGAGCTGAAGTCTTCTTTATCTCCTCAA
>Ga0233438_10004819_pt1 | contig 11665 bp, 8 predicted proteins | sample SI_123_September_FD_182720 | JGI IMG/M metagenome (GOLD analysis project Ga0233438, IMG submission 182720) | Seawater microbial communities from Saanich Inlet, British Columbia, Canada - SI_123_September2016_10_MG | ecosystem: Environmental > Aquatic > Marine > Inlet | place: Canada: British...
GATTCAATTAACGGCGTTTCAATCGGCCGCGCGACTCCCGCCAGCAGCATCGCGCCCGGCGCGAGTTGAATGTCGCGCGGTTCGCCTTCTACAGCATCGAACAGATCCATCATCTACGATTCTTGGTTAGACATGATCTGATCCGAAAACCGGTTTCCACTTTTCGGGATCATGTCATTTGGCATCGTGGAAAATGATGCCGACAGTATGGCGATGGCCGGAGCGCAACTGGCTGACGCCGTGCCGGAGATTGACGCGATACGTTCCGCGCGTGCCCTGCACCGGTCGGTTATGCACCGCGAATACCACCGCGTCGCCCTGCCTGAGCGGCACCACTGCGGCGCGTGACTGCATGCGCGGGCGCTGTTCCGTCAGCACGAACTCCCCGCCCGTGAAATCTTCCTCTGGCTTGGAGAGAAGGATCGCAACCTGGAGCGGAAACACATGCTCGCCGTACAGATCCTGATGCAGGCAATTGTAATCGCCCGCGCCATACTGGAGCAGCAGCGGTGTCGGACGCGTCTGTCCCGCCTTGTGGCAGCGCTTGATGAAATCGGCATGTTCGGCGGGATAACGCACATCGATCCCCATCGACTCGTTCCAGCGGTTCGCAATGGGCGCCAATCGCGGATACAGCGACGTCCGCAGGTCTGCGATGATGTCCGGCAGCGGATAGGAAAAGTACTTGTACTCCCCCCGCCCGAAGCCATGCCGCCCCATGATAATGTGGCTACGGAAGATACCGCTTTCGCCGTAGAGAGCCGCGACCGAGCGGCATTCGCTGGCGGAGAGCAATCCGCTCAGCACTGCCCAGCCATTGCCGTCGAGATGCTCGGTGAAGCCAGTCCAGTCCATTGCTCCGACCCGTGGCTGCGCGGGGGTCATCGAGATTTTGGCTTTTGCTGCAGCGACCATGATCGGCTCCCTGTGTGACGAGCCGGACTTAGGTCAATCGCGCAGCACTCTCCACCCGATTTCTGGGTGAAGGGGCCTCAAAAACAAGCCGGACGGAAGCATGCGCTTCCGTCCGGCTTTTAGGTCCAACTCATGGCCGAACTATGCTGGATAGCTCACCCGTGATGTTTTCAGGCTGCCGCCTTCCTGGCACCTGTCGGAACTTCGGAGATGGTCTTCAGGATCTGCGAGGCGATCTGGTAGGGGTCGCCCTGCGAGTTCGGACGGCGGTCTTCCAGATAGCCCTTGTAATCGTTGTTGACGAAGGAGTGCGGCACGCGGATCGATGCTCCGCGATTCGCCACGCCGTAGCTGAACTTGTTCCACGGCGCGGTTTCGTGCTTGCCGGTCAGACGCTTGTCATTGTCCGGACCGTAGACCGCGATGTGATCCATGAGGTTCTTGTCGAACTGCTTCATCAGGGCTTCAAAGTAATCCTTGCCGCCGACCGTGCGCATGTAGTCGGTCGAGAAGTTGGCATGCATGCCGGAGCCGTTCCAGTCGGTGTCGCCGAGCGGCTTGCAATGGAATTCGATGTCGATGCCGTACTTCTCCGTGAGACGCAGAAGCAGGTAGCGCGCGATCCACATTTCGTCAGCGGCCTTCTTGGAGCCCTTGCCGAAAATCTGGAATTCCCACTGGCCCTTCGCCACTTCGGCGTTGATGCCTTCGTGGTTGATGCCGGCGGCGAGACACAGGTTGAGGTGCTCTTCGACGATCTCGCGGGCGACCGAACCAACGTTGCTGTAGCCGACGCCGGTATAGTACGGACCCTGTGGTGCCGGATAGCCAGCCTCTGGAAAGCCGAGCGGACGGCCATCCTTGTAGAAGAAGTACTCCTGCTCGAAGCCGAACCATGCGCCGGCGTCATCGAGAACGGTGGCGCGCTTGTTGGACGAATGCGGCGTCTTGCCATCGGGCATCATGACTTCGCACATCACCAGAGCGCCGTTGATGCGCGTCGCATCAGGATAAATGGCGACCGGTTTGAGAACGCAATCCGAGCTGTGGCCTTCGGCCTGCATGGTCGAGCTGCCATCGAAGCCCCACAGCGGGAGCTGCTCGAGCGTCGGAAACGCGTCGAATTCCTTGATCTGTGTTTTTCCGCGGAGGTTAGGTGTTGGGGTGTATCCGTCGAGCCAGATGTACTCGAGCTTATACTTTGTCATTGCGATCTCTCGTGAGTGGACAATTGCGGTGCTAAATTCCCGGCCGGTTTAGCCACCGGGGGGCCCCGGCCGCAAACGGCTGGCCCTTAGTAAGCATTTAACATGCCAACCTGCCCCTGAGGACGAGTGCGCTGGCATGGGCCTGGTCGCCACCGCGCCGGTGGTTGCGCGCGACTGATTCGCCAGCTGCTCGCCGCCTCGTGCGCGTTTTCTCATCAATTTCAACGCCTGCCTCGTTTGGCGGCGGCGGGATTCAGGGCGTTGTGGCGAGGAAACCCTGCGGGCGTGAGTGCGTTAAGACATCAAGCGCATGCTGAGTGAAGGCGCAGAATCGCGGATGCGCAAATTCTATGCAAATGCCTGCTTTTTATAGGGCAAACCGCGCAAAAGACGTGCGTTCCACTTACATTAGATCTCGAAGCGCTGACGCGCTCAGCGAGAGGAGACGGGAATGACACCTAACTCGACCCAGCCAACGGCCAAGATCTACCAATTCCCGGTAGGCGGTCGCACAGCCCTCAGCAGCCGAAGCGAGCCAGCCAAGCCGGTAATCGACTACGCAGCCTCCGGCAGCAGCTGGTACCACGAAGCCGCCATCGAAGAGGCCAAGCGGGGCAGTGAACACTGATGCCGCCGGTCGCCATGACGCCCGGGTGGCAAATCCGCCCGGCGAACAGTGACGTCAACTAAAGGGTCGAAGCATCGCGCTTCGGCCCTTTTACTTTGGGTCCTCTCTCCTGCCCGTCATGCGCCGAAGATCGACCACCCCATCCGCTTGCTGAGGCTTTCAAGGGCGTCGCGGCCAAGCCGGGAATTGCCGTTCGAGTCGAGACCGGGTGACCAGACCGCGATGGAGGCCTTGCCCGGCGCGATCGCCAGGATGCCGCCGCCGACACCGCTCTTTCCGGGCAAACCAACCCGATAGGCGAATTCTCCGGACCCATCGTAATGCCCGCACGTCAGCATCACGGCGTTGATGCGCCGCGCCCGCTCCGGCGGAACGACCAGAAAGCCGGTGGACGGATTGCGTCCGGAATGAGCGAGAAACCGCCCCGCCATCGCGAGCTGACGACACGACATCGCAATGGCGCATTGGTGAAAATAAACCCCGAGCGTGAGCTCTGCCGGATTCTCGACGACGCCGAACGACTTCATGTAATTGGCGAGCGCGATGTTGCGAAATCCGGTGCGCTGCTCCGAGGCGGCGACGGACTCGTCGATCTTGATCGACGAGTCGCCCGAGAGGAATTGCATAAATCTGATGATTTCGCCCAGCGTTTCGCGCGGCTGGTGCCCGGACAGGATGGCATCGGTCACAGCAATGGCGCCGGCGTTGATGAAGGGATTGCGCGGAATGCCGCGTTCACGCTCGAGCTGAACGATCGAATTGAACGGACTGCCCGACGGCTCGCGCCCAACCCGCTGCCACAGCTTGTCGCCGATCATGCCCAACGCCAGTGTCAGCGTGAAAACCTTGGAGATGCTTTGAATCGAAAACGTCGTCTCGGCGTCACCTCCCACCGCGACATGTCCATTGGAATCGACCACGACGAGACCAAATGAATTGACGTCAACCCGTGCAAGTTCCGGAATATAGGTCGCAACATCTCCGCGATCCCTTCGTTCCATCATCTCGTCGGCGATTTCCTTGACGACGCGATCTAGGGTGGCATTGCTCATTTCATTCCGGTTCGGTTCGAAGTCTGTCTGGGTTGTGGCGACGAAACTTATGCGACAAACGTGCCAACCGCCACGGCATTGCCGCCGACAAGCCTTCAGCGCTCCGGCGCGTTTCGATAAAGAACGGCATAATCATTAGAGGCCACCTGTGCTAAACCGCGTGGCGGCTGCAACGGCTTCGGCGGATCGATCAACAGGACGTAATCAAAATTCTTGCGCCAATCCGGCAGATAGCGCGCCGCGTCGATATCCGACGCAGAAAAACGGTCCTGATACAGCAGCGGCCAATCCACAGGCTCACCGAGCGGATGAGCGATACGGCTGTAGGGAGGTTTCACCGCCAAAGGCTGTTGAGTGGGATCAGCAAACATCAGGGGCCAGAACGCGCGCCGTTCGATCGCGAGTAACGCACCAAGGTGTCCATCAAGCCTGTACATGCCAGGCAGCGCCCGCTCCGGCGGCGAGACGCCGGCTGTTTTGTAGCCCGGCTGACCGCGCGCCACCAGGACGCGAGAACCTGGCTTCACCTCGGCAATAACCGACCTCACATCTGCGACGTCTTGCCGATGATCGATCCATCCCGAAGCCACATAGCCCGTGCGGATGGCGATCAACGCGGCGAAGAACAGACCCGCCAGCAAGCCCTGACGCGGTGTGATGCGCGGCTGCATGCCTGCGAAAATCAGCAGCACGAACATCAGCGCCAGCCGTCCCTCAACGAACGTGCCGCCCTTGATCGTCGATGGTGCGACAACGAACACCAATCCCAACGCCGCAAGAGCTGGCAGGACACCCCGCGCGAAGACAGCTTGACGCCAGACGAGGACGAGGAACGAAAAAAGGAGAGCGCCGGTCGCCACTGTCAGGACAGTGCTGTACAGCGTGAAAGGCGCGAACGTCACAAAGACCTTTTGCAGACCGTTCCACGTGGGCGGCGTGGAATCGCCCGACAAGGGCGATGCCAGATAGAGCGCGATAGCCGGGCTTAAAACCAGCGCGATCAGGGCGCCGGTTCGAAGCCCCTCACCCAAGGTCAGAGCTCCGTCGCGCCTCAGATCGAGAAGGCGGGCCAGTTCGTATGAACCGATCAGGAGTGCCGTCAGCAAGACGCCGAAGATATGGCAAAAGAAAATCACGGCAACAATGACCGCGAGCGAAACGGCCGCGGTCCATCGTCTGCCACGCCGATCCAGCGTCATCCAGAGCGCCGCAGCACCGAAGGCAAGCCCCACCGAGAGCAGAAAGTTCATGAACCCCAAAAAGAATATGGCGTTCCACGCGGCCAAACCCGAAGCCAGCGGCCAGTAGGTGAACCGCCCAAAGGCCACGCGGCTATAGGCAACCACACCCGCGAGTGGCGCAAAAAGGCTGAGCGCCAATATCAATCGTCCACCAACATGCGGATCGGTAAACTTCAGCAAAGTCGCGCCGATCACATCCATGCCGATATTCGGCAGGATGCCCCAGCGCGGCGCGTACATCTGCGACAGAAGTGGATCATCCGGATGAGCCAGGACGAAGTAGCGCGCCAGATGGTTTGGATAATCCAGTACCGGCGGGAGATCGATCAGGAAAAACGGAGCGGCGAGGCTCACAACAAGAGCGAGCACTGCTGTGTGCCACAACGGACCGGGACTTGGCCTGCCAGCGGGATCAGCCGATATGCGCATCGCTATGGTTTCACGATGGTCCCTGCGCGCCCAATCAGGCGCGCGAGCTGCTTGAAACGATTGGTGACGCGATCGGCGGCAAGGTCGGTGGCCCGTTTGTCGAACACCAGGATGAGCTTGCGGCCCTGATTGCGGAAATGCGTGTGGGGCAGCACGCCGCGCTGCGCCGCCGAGATCATGAAGGCGACGCGAAACGCAGCGCCAATCAGGCGCGCGCGTTCGACCATCGCGGGCGGAATGAGAGCGCGCACGGCTTCCGGCGCTTCATTCTCCGGGTTCAATCCGGCGTAACGATAGAAAGCCGCGAGCGCGAGAAACACCCTGCCCTCGTGCGTCACCGCACCGAAATTCCCGTTGATAATGAAATCGAGCGATTGCTCGCCACGATGATCCGGATGGGCCCGCCAGGCCGCGTCGGAGAGCCAGCAAGCCGCATGACGCAGCCGCTTCTCGTCATCGGTCTCGCGCAGGCCTGCGACCCGGAACAGCTTGTCGGTCCATACGATCAGATCGTCGGCGTGGCGCGGCGACCGCGAGCGCAACTCGTTCATCGTTTGCGCCGTGGCGATCAATCCGTCTTTCCGCTGCTCCTTTTCGGGCAGCATCTCGTAGAGCAATCCTTCCCGAACTCCGTAGGTCGAGAACACGATGGTCTTCGGCTTCGCGACGCGGATGATGTATTCGAGCACCAGCGCCGCATAGGTCAGCAGCGGACGGCGGGCATCGGCCACGGTTTCGATGTCGGCCAGCGTATTGCTCGCTGCAAGACGGCGAAGCCGTCGCGCAAAATCGAGCGCATCCGCCGCCGGAATGCTGTAGCCGTGCATCACGCGCAGCGGATAGCCGCTCTGAATGATGTGGATGCGCGCCAGCGCGCGCCATGTACCACCAACCGCGTAGAACGTACGGCCCGTGCCCGCTTTGAGTTGCGGCAGTCCGGTCAACTGGCCGGCGACGATCCGCTCCGCCTTCTTCAGCGATTTCTGCGACGCATCCTGCAGCGCGAGGCCGCCGAGCGGCAGTGTCGTCCCCGATCGAATGCGATGGCCACGCACATCGATGAGTTCGAGCGACCCGCCGCCAAGATCGCCAACGATGCCGTCCGGCTTGTAGACGCCCGACGCTACACCAAGCGCCGACAGTTTCGCTTCGCGCGCACCGGACAGGATGTCGATGGCGCAGCCGCAGATGCGTTCCGCCTTGGCGATGAAGTCCGGCCCGTTGGTCGCATCGCGGCAAGCTGCTGTTGCGATCGCATGGACCTCACCGACCTTCATGACCCTGCAAAGTGCTTTGAACCGCCGCAGCGCCGCCAGCGCTTTCTCGACAGCATCGGTCGCGAGCAGCCCGGTCGACTGCACTTCGCGGCCAAGGCCGCACAATGTCTTCTCGTTGAAGATGGGCGCGAGATTGCGGGTCTTGTCTTCGTAGACAACAAGACGAACCGAGTTCGATCCGATGTCGATGACAGCGACGCTCTTGGAAACCTTGCGCACGTTGCGATGACGTTCGCGAACGGTTGCGGGGGCCACGGATTCGTTCTTCGTGCCGCTAACGCTCCGAACGGCGCGTAAGACGGCGTGGCGAAGATTCTTTAAGCGACTTTCCACGGCCTGACAGACTCGGATTCGTCATGAAATAATTGTGCACGTTGAAAGGTTCCTCGCCCTTCGCGGCCTTCATACGCGTTGACGACCCATCCGGCAACAACTGCCAGCTTTGTTCGTTGTCCTTCAGGTTCGCGACCATGATTTGCTCGAGAACCTGCTGATGAACCGTAGGATTTTGCAGCGGGCACAGGACTTCGACACGGCGGTCGAGGTTGCGCGGCATCATGTCGGCCGACGAGATATACACAGCAGCCTTCGCACTTGGCAGGCCATGCCCCATACCGAAGCAGTAGATTCGCCCGTGTTCCAGGAACCGGCCGATGATCGATTTGACGCGAATGTTCTCTGACAGTCCGGGAACACCGGGACGCAGGCAGCAAATTCCGCGGATCACCAGGTCGATCGAGACGCCAGCCTGCGACGCCTCATACAGCGCGTCGATGATCTCGGGATCGACCAGCGAATTCATCTTCAGCCAGATCGCGCCCGGCTTGCCGTGACGCGCGTGATTGCTCTCGGCGTGAATGTGCTCGATCATCCGCTTGCGCAGCGTCAACGGCGACACGCCCATCTTCTCGATGTCGCGCGGTTCAGCGTAGCCGGTGATGTAGTTGAACACACGTGCAGCGTCGCGCGCGATCACCGGGTCCGAGGTGAAATACGACAGGTCTGTATAAATGCGCGCGGTGACCGGATGATAGTTGCCGGTGCCGGCGTGAACATAGGTGGTGAGGCCCGCACCTTCGCGGCGGACCACCAGCGACAGCTTGGCGTGCGTCTTGAGTTCGAGGAATCCGTAAACGACCTGAACGCCTGCGCGTTCGAGGTCGCGCGCCCAGCGGATATTGGCTTCTTCATCGAACCGCGCCTTGAGTTCGATCAGTGCCGTCACCGACTTGCCAGCTTCGGCAGCTTCGACAAGTGTTCGTACGATCGGTGAATCGCGCGAGGTGCGGTACAGCGTCTGTTTGATCGCGACGACGTCAGGATCGCGTGCCGCCTGCTGCAGGAACTGCACCACCACGTCGAACGATTCATAAGGATGATGGACGATCAAGTCCTTCTGACGGATAGCGGCGAAGATATCGCCGCCATGGTCGCGGACACGTTCAGGGTGACGCGGTACGTAGGGCGTGAATTCGAGATCGGGACGATCCAGCCGCGTCAGTTGCGACAGCTCGTTCATGGCGAGCACGCCGTCGACCAGCAGAACGTCGTCATCAGGTACCGACAGAGCGCGCTGCACGAAGGAGCGCAGTTCGTCAGGCATATGAGCTTCGATTTCGAGACGGATCACCGACCCGCGGCGGCGGCGCTTGAGCGCCGACTCGAACAGGCGAACGAGATCCTCGGCCTCTTCCTCGATTTCCAGTTCGGAGTCGCGGATGATGCGGAACGCACCCTGCCCCTTGACGGTGTAGCCCGGGAACAGGCGGCCAATGAACAAGCCGGTGGCCTGTTCAAGTGTGATGAGACGCACCGAGCCGTCCTTGCCGGCCGGCAACTTGATGAAACGGTCGATCTTGCCCGGCATGCGGATCAGCGCGTTCATTGCCTTGCCGTCGGACACCCGCGCCAGATGCAGCGCGATGGTGAAACCGAGACTTGGGATGAACGGGAACGGATGCGCCGGGTCGATCGCCAGCGGCGTCAGCAGCGGGAAAATGTTGTGAAGGAAGTGGTCCTCGATCCAGCTGCCTTCGGCCTTGGTGACATCCTTGCCATCCACCAGAACGATCCCGACATCGGACAGCACATGGCGCAGGTCGCGCCAGATCTCCTGCTGGTCGCTGGCGAGTTTCGAGACGGTCTCGTTGATCTTGGCGAGCTGTTCGGTGGGCGTCGAGCCGTCGGGGCTGCGTTCGGTGATGCCTTCGCGGACCTGTGCCTTGAGGCCCGCGACGCGGACCATGAAGAACTCATCAAGGTTATTGGCCGAAATAGACAGGAACCGGACCCGCTCCAGCGCCGGATGGTTGAGGTTGACCGACTCTTCCAGCACGCGGCGATTGAAATGGAGCCATGACAGTTCGCGATTGATGAAGCGCTCGGGGCTCGACCGGATCGACGACACGCCCGCAATCTCTTCGTTTTCTTCTTTTTTTACAACAACTTGCGCGGAATCCATGAAGCGAAACCTCATATCATGTCATCAGGCCGGGACTCTAGGCCTGTTCCACGGAGACAATGTGCCAGTGTCGTGACAGTTCGATGACATGATGAGCCAGGACCGGTTAATGACCAAGTCCCTGCGCGGTCAGGCCGCGGTATCTTTCAGCACTTCAGCAGCCAGCGCACGGGTTATCGGGCGGCGCTGCCGCAACGCCTCTTCGTCAAGCTGTTCGACCGCCCGCCGCGCCGCCGCGAACGAGCGTTCAATGCGGGTCGCGAGGTAGCTGACGATGCCCTCGTCCACGGTCATCTGACGGTCGGCACAAAACTTCACGATCAGGGCGCGAAACAACTGATCGTCCGGCGGCGTCAGCGTGACCACCGGCACTGCCCGCAGCCGCGACCGCAAATCGTGCAATGCTATGGAAAATGACGAAGGTTGTACCCGCCCCGTCATCAAGACATAGGCCTCATCTTCGCGTGCGAGATTCAGGAGATGGAACAGTGCGCGCTCATCGAGCGACGCCGGGTCCAGATCGTCCACGACCAGCGCTCCGGTCGCGAGTTCGCCAGGCACGCTGTCGGGTGTCAGCGTATGGGCCGCGACCGACCGCGCGCCCGCTTCGGCAGCCCAGATCGACGCAAGATGGCTTTTGCCGCTGCCCTCTGGGCCGACCAACATCATCACGCGGTTGGGCCAGTCCGGCCACGCATCAATCAGAGCCAGCGCCTGTGTGTTGGCGGAACCTTCCAGAAAATTGTCGCGCGTCAGGCTTTCCGCGTGCGGCAACGCAAGGGCCAACTGACGGGGGCGGACGCGGACTACCAAGCAGTCACTCCTGGCCGGGTCGTCCGGCATGCGCAATACGCGGCCACTACCGCATTCAAGGTGTGGGAGCGCCCGCACTCATGTGCCGTGCCACTCCACGAGATAGAAGGACACCGAAAGCAGCGTCAAGACCGTGACACACAACATCAACGCAATCTCGTAAGGTGCTGTACTGAAACCGAAACCAAGCGACGCAAGCACCAGTGCCGCGAACGCCACCTGCGCTACGGTGTTGAGCTTGGACACCATCAGCGGCTTCATCGGAACGGGGTTGTCGACCAGCCACGAAATGATCACCGCGCCCACGATCATGAAGTCGCGCGACACCACCAGGATCACCAGCCAGCGCGGAATGTCACCCGAGATTCCGAGCGCGACGTAGATAGAGACCAGCAGCGCCTTGTCGGCGACCGGATCGAGCAGCGCCCCGATTTCGGTTGTCATGTTGAACCGCTTGGCGAGGAACCCGTCGATAGCATCGCTGACCCCCGCTACGACGAAGATCACGAAAGCGATGGTCATCTGGTTCGACGCGATCGCCCAGACGATGACCGGCACCAGCAGGATGCGACCAAGAGTGATGATGTTCGGCAGATTCACGCGACTTTTTCCCGGCTCGGCATCTTTTAGCGCCCCCCCATCACCTTGCATAGGACGGCGGCTATTGGTCCGATTCCAACATTCCCATCCGTTCCAGCGAGTTTGCGAATGTTAGAATCGAGGGACCGCCGGCAAGTATAAGCTTCTAGTGGGGTTTTGGATTTGACATTCGCATGTGAACTCGCGGATGGGGTAGGTCGCGAACGTCGCATCCACTCACACCAGGGCCATTGCCCCGGAGTTCTTCTCCCAGCTATGCACAGCCCGTCCGCCAGCCATTGCGCCAGCGCCAAATCCGACGTAACCACCGGCTAACTCACGGAATCCCAGTGTAGTGGCTCGCAAGTCCGCATCATGACCGATCAAAAATCCGGCCTGACCTACTCCTCCGCAGGCGTCGATATCGACGCCGGCAACCGGCTGGTGGACCTCATCAAGCCAATGGTGCGCGCTACCGCACGGCCGGGCGCCGACGCCGAAATTGGCGGGTTTGGCGGGCTATTCGACCTCAAGGCCGCAGGCTTCAAGGACCCTGTGCTGGTGGCCGCGACCGATGGGGTAGGCACCAAGGTCAAAATCGCCATCGAGACCGGGATCCACGGCGGCATCGGCATCGACCTCGTGGCGATGTCGGTCAACGACCTCGTGGTTCAGGGCGCGGAACCGTTGTTCTTTCTGGACTACTTCGCCTGCGGCAAGCTCGACCCCGAGGCCACCGCCTCGATCGTGGCGGGTGTCGCCGAGGGCTGCCGCGAATCCGGCTGCGCGCTGATCGGCGGCGAGACCGCCGAAATGCCCGGCCTCTACAAGGACGGCGACTATGACCTCGCGGGCTTTGCCGTAGGCGCGGCCGAACGCGGCACGCTGCTGCCACACCAGGACATCGGGCCCGGCGACGCCGTGATCGGCCTCGCCTCCTCCGGCGTTCATTCCAACGGCTTCTCGCTGGTGCGCAAGGTCGTCGAGAAATCCGGCGTGACATTCGACGCCCCGGCCCCCTTCGCGCCCGTGATGACGCTCGGCGGTGCGCTGCTCGCGCCG
>Ga0233438_10004820_pt1 | contig 11664 bp, 12 predicted proteins | sample SI_123_September_FD_182720 | JGI IMG/M metagenome (GOLD analysis project Ga0233438, IMG submission 182720) | Seawater microbial communities from Saanich Inlet, British Columbia, Canada - SI_123_September2016_10_MG | ecosystem: Environmental > Aquatic > Marine > Inlet | place: Canada: British...
TGACAATGCTTTTTCTTTAATGAAAACAAAAAGTGATAAAGTTGTTTCTATTCATTCTTCCGCTACACAATGGAAACACAAGTTTCTTCTCGAAGTTTGCTGTGAAAATGGTCTTATAGTGTTAGATGGTATTCTTTCTAAAACAAACAGTTATGCACCAGAAAAACTAATTGTATCTAAAAGAGAGTTTGAAGATATCACATTTGCAATGGGTAAACCGAAAGAAGAAACTACATATTTTTCGAATGACGATTCATGGGAATTGGAAGTAAAAGAATTTATAGAGGCTATTAAAAATAAAACTCCAATTATTAATGGTACGATTGACGATGCAATAAGTACTTTTAAGCTTCTCCAGAATGTTTATTCTTCCGATAAATAATTACAAATAGCTATATAATAAAATGTTTACAATCAAGTTAAAGAACAATAAATCATTTAAATGTGACAATGATTCAACAATTTTTGAAGCAGCTAAAAAAAATAATATAGTTCTAGAGCATAGTTGCCTATCTTCAAGATGTAGAAGCTGTGTGGTAAAAGTGCTCTCTGGAAAGACCATTAATACGGAAGAAGAACTGGTTCTTACAGAAGAAGATAAGAATGAAAATTTTGTACTTTCTTGTAATGCAAAACCTCTTAGTGATTTAGAATTAGATATAGAGGATTTGGGAGAGATTACACTTTTCGAGAAAAAAATTATTCCTTCTAAAATTAGTGTTATTGAAAAATTGACAAATGATGTCATAAAAGTAGTTTTAAGATTACCTCCAAACTCTAATTTTAGATTTAATTCTGGACAGTATGTAAATATTATCAGAGGAAATCTAACTAGAAGTTATTCGATTGCTAACAGTTCAGATCATAAAAATCAATTAGAGTTTTTTATTAAAAAATATACAAATGGTTTAATGAGTGCGTATTTTTTCAAAGAAGCAAAAATTAATGATCTATTGAGATTAGAAGGACCAATAGGTACTTTTTTTCATAGAGATTCAAGTTTCAAAAACATTATTTTTTTAGCTACAGGCACAGGAATCGCTCCAATTAAATCAATTCTAGAAGGATTAGATAAATCCCATGAACAATATCAAAATAAGGATTTCTGGGTAATTGTTGGAGCTAGATATCAAGATGATTTATTTTGGGAGCCAAATCTTAAAAATTTACATATTAAATACATACCAGTACTTTCCAGACAAATTAATAATTGGAATGGGGAAAAAGGGTATATCCAGGATATAGTATTAAATCAAAAAATTGATTTAGAAAACAGCCAGGTATATGCCTGTGGGTCTAATGATATGATAAATTCAGCAAAAGAGTTGTTTATTAAAAATAATTTAAAAGAAAATAACTTCTTTTCTGATGCATTTGTTCAAACTAACTAAAAACAATCTATGAAAGCAGTAATTTTGGCAGGAGGCTTAGGAACTCGATTAAGTGAAGAAACAGTATCTAAACCAAAACCTATGGTTGAAGTTGGAGGAAAACCAATTTTATGGCACATCATGAAAACCTATTCACATTACGGTATTAACGATTTTATTATCTGTTGTGGATATAAAGGTTATGTGATTAAAGAGTATTTTGCTAATTATTTTTTACATCAATCGGATGTAACTTTTAATATGAAGGAAAATAAAATGACAGTGCATGAAGAGCGTTCAGAGCCTTGGACAGTGACTCTAGTTGATACCGGAGATAATTCTATGACAGGAGGAAGATTAAAAAGGGTATTACCTTATCTAAAAGACGAAGAATCATTTTGTTTTACTTACGGGGATGGTGTTGCAGATATTAATATCAATAGTCTAATTGAATTTCATAAATCTCACGGAAAACAAGCAACTTTAACAGCAACTTTTCCTCCGGGAAGATTTGGAGCTCTAAGTATTAAAGATAATCAAGTCCTAAAATTTGAAGAAAAACCAAAAGGCGATGGGGCTTTAATTAATGGTGGTTATTTTGTATTATCTCCAAAAGTTATTGAGAGAATTGTAGGAGATGATACTACATGGGAACAAGAACCTTTGAAAAGTTTAGCATCTGATGGAGAGTTAATGTCTTTTAAACATGATGGTTTTTGGCAACCGATGGATACTCTGAGGGATAAAATGAAGTTAAATGAGTTACTTGAACAAAATAAAGCTCCATGGAAAGTATGGAAATAATTAAAGGAAAAGTAGATGCTAGTTTTTGGAAAGGTAAAAAAGTTTATCTGACTGGTCACACAGGATTTAAAGGCTCTTGGTTGTCTTTATGGCTTCAAAACATGGGAGCATTAGTTAAGGGGTACTCTCTAAATATAAACACTATTCCAGCATTATTTACAGAGGCAAATGTAGCTGCAGAGATGGAGTCAGAAATAGGAGATATTAGAAACTTAGATCAGTTAACAGAAAGTATGGTTAACTTTAGTCCAGATATTCTTATTCACATGGCTGCTCAACCATTAGTAAGGCTTTCTTATCAAGAGCCTGTTGATACGTATACAACAAATGTTATAGGGACAGTAAATGTATTGGAAGCAGCTAGAAAATGTTCAGATTTAAAAGCGATCGTTTCAGTTACTACAGATAAATGTTATGAAAATAAGGAATGGGATTGGGGATATAGAGAAAGTGAGCCTATGGGTGGACACGACCCATATAGTAGTAGTAAAGGCTGTGCGGAATTAGTTACTGCTGCCTACAGACGTTCTTTTTTTAGCTCTGAAGACACGGCTTCATTGGCTTCGGCTAGAGCAGGAAATGTAATTGGAGGAGGAGATTGGGCTGAAGATCGATTAATCCCTGATATTTTGAGAGCTTTTGAGAAATCAGAACCAGTGGTAATTAGAAACCCTCTATCTACAAGACCATGGCAACATGTATTAGAACCACTTTCTGGTTACCTTGTTTTAGCACAAGAATTATTTTTGAATGGAGATGATTTTTCAGAAGGATGGAATTTTGGACCAAAAGATGAAGATTGTAAACCCGTAAGTTGGATTTTAGATGAAATGGTTTCACATTGGGGGAATAATGCTAGTTGGAGTTTAGATAAAAACAATAACCCTCATGAAGCGGGTTTTTTAAAACTAGACTGTTCAAAAGCATCAAATAGATTGAAATGGGATCCTAAATGGAATTTACAATTAACACTCAAATCAATAGTGGATTGGCATCAAATTTATATTAATGGAGGGGATCTTAAAAAACAATGTTTAAAAGAAATTAATAATTATAGTAAATAATGGAAAGCGAAAAATTAGAAAATTTAAGAGTAGAAATAGCTAGTTTAGTTACAAAGTATAGCGAGGAAAAATACAAACCAACCACTTTTGTTGGAGGTGAAACTGTAATCCCACCCTCTGGGAAATTAATGGGAGAAGAAGAACTACAAAATATGGTAGCAGCTTCTTTAGACGGATGGTTGACTACTGGAAGATTTAATACTCTTTTTGAAAAAGGTCTTGCTGAATTTTTAGGAGTAAAATATTGTTTGTCTGTAAATTCTGGGTCTTCAGCTAATTTAGTTGCGTTTAGCACTTTAACTTCACATAAACTTGGAGACAGAGCTATTAAAAAGGGAGATGAAGTAATTGGAGTTGCTGCTGGTTTTCCAACTACAGTTAACCCAATTATTCAGTTTGGAGCTATTCCAGTGTTTGTGGATGTTGATATCCAAACACACAATATTAATGTTGACTTAATAGAGGCTGCGATTACTCCTAAAACAAAGGCTATTATGTTAGCACATGCTTTAGGTAACCCTTTTAATGTAGGTAGAGTGAAGGAGATTTGTGATAAACACAATCTATGGTTAATTGAAGATACATGTGATGCTTTAGGAGCTGAGTTTAATGGACAGAAGTGTGGAACTTTTGGAGATATAGGAACCTTAAGTTTTTATCCTGCACACCATATGACTATGGGAGAAGGTGGAGCTGTTTTCATGAACAACCCTGAATTAAAAGCTATCGCAGAATCTTTTAGAGATTGGGGAAGAGATTGTTACTGTCCTCCAGGATGTGATAATACTTGTGGTTGCAGGTTTGAGCAGAAACATGGTGATTTACCTTATGGATATGATCATAAATATGTGTATTCTCACTCAGGTTATAATCTGAAAATTACGGATATGCAAGCCGCATGTGGTCTTGCTCAGTTAGGAAAATTAGAATATTTCATAGAAAAAAGAAGAAGTAATTATACTTATTTGAGAAATAAACTAGAGTCTTTAACTGATTTTATCCATTTACCAATTCCAACTCCAAATAGTAACCCATCTTGGTTTGGATTTCCAATCACTTTGAAAGATGATTGTGGAGTATCAAGAGTTGATGTTACTAAATTTTTAGATAGTCATAAAATTGGCTCTCGATTACTTTTTGCAGGGAATTTATTAAAACAACCTTATTTTAAGGACGTAGAATATAGGGTAGTTGGAGATTTAACGCATACAGAAAAAACAATGAATGATACTTTTTGGATTGGTGTGCAACCAGCTTTAGATGAAGTTCATTTTGATTTCGTTGCTGAAAAAATGGAAGAATTATTTGGGTTAAATTTTTAAAAAATGAAGGTTGAAAGAACTGAAATAGAGGGTGTTTATGTCATAACTAATTTTAACGCTAAAGATGATCGTGGATTATTTGTTAAAACTTTTAATAAAAACACCTTCAATAAAAACAATTTAGATTTCGAAATTAAAGAATCGTATTACTCTGTCTCTAATAAAAATGTAATTCGTGGTATGCATTTTCAGTTACCACCTCATGATCATGAGAAACTTGTTTATGTTGCTAAAGGATCTATTTTGGATGTAATTGTAGATTTAAGAAAAAAATCTAAGACCTATAAACAACATGTATCTATTAATTTATCTGAGGAAAATAAAAAATCAATTTTTATACCTAAAGGTCTAGCTCATGGTTTTAAGTGCCTAGAACACGGAACTATTACAGTTTATAATGTTTCTTCGGAATACAATTTTGAGTCAGATAGGGGTGTTAAGTTTGATTCTTTTGGTTTTGACTGGAACTCTATAGATCCAATAGTATCAGATAGAGATAACTCTCTACCTAAATTAAAGGTATTTTTAGAAAAGAATCTATTCTAGTATGACAAAAATTATTATTACCGGAGCAACTGGTTTTGTTGGGTCAAGCTTAACGAAATTCTTGTTGGATAAAAAAAAGTTTGAAATTTATTTAATAGTAAGAGAAGGGTCTAATTTATTGAATATTAATTCGATAATGAATTCTGTTCATATTTTTACATATAATGGTGAATTGAATAATTTAATTGAATATTTCCAAGAAGTAAAACCTGATATTATTTTTCATTTAGCATCTAGTTTTATAGCAGAACATGAGTCAAATGAAATTAATTCTTTAATTGAAAGTAATATTACATTTGGTTTACATTTGTTGGAAGCAATGAAAGTATCTGAAACAAAAAAAATTATTAATACAGGTACTTCTTGGCAACATTATAATAATGAGGATTATAACCCTGTTTGTCTATATGCTGCAACGAAACAAGCTTTCGAAGCATTAATTGAATATTATGTTCAGGCAGATAGTTTTAAGGTTATTACATTAAAATTATTTGATACTTATGGAGAAAATGATCATAGACCAAAACTTATAAACTTACTGGATAAATTTGCTAATGAACAAACCGAGTTAAATATGACACCAGGGAAACAACAGATAAGTTTAGTTCATATTTCTGATGTTTGCGAAGCATTTTATTTGGCTTCCAAAATTATTAACAATGATGATTTTTTAAAATCAAAATCCTATGCTATAAGAGGTGAAATTGATTTTAATTTGAAGCAGGTTGTTCAAATATTTGAAGATGTTAGTTCTAAAAAACTAAATATAAACTGGGGTAATAAACTATACAGAAAACGAGAGGTTATGAAGTTATGGCAGAATTGTGAAATCTTGCCTAATTGGCAACCTAAAATATCACTTAGGGAAGGGCTTGTGAAAATTTTGAATAAAAATTTCACACATGAATAATAATTTAACAATAGTTATCCCCACATATAAATATTCAAAGTATTTAGATATTGCAATTGCATCATGTTTAAAGTTAAAATATGTAGATGCATCTATTTTTGTGAATATTAATAGCAAAGATCAGTCTTTTAAAAACTCAACATACTGGAATAATATAAATGTACATTGGAGATATATAGATAGTCCAACTATTTATATGCATGAATCTTTCAATGATGCTATACGTCACTCAAAAGGTGATTGGATTTTTATTTTATCTGACGATGATATTATTGAAGAAAATATTTTAAAGGGTTATGATTTAAGTACTAAATCTAGTTACGATCTTTATGCAATACATCTAAGAATAATTGATATTCATGGTGAAGAAATTAAAAAAATTAAACTATCAAAAAAAGTTGAATATTCATCAGAGGAGGCTATTAATTTGTTTTTTAATAAAGAAATACAACATCATTTAAGTTTATTTATTTTTAATAGAGTTTTATTTGAAGAAGTAGGTGGATTTAAATTTGGTGGATACCCAAACGGCTATTACGTAGACTCTATAGTTTTTGGGAAGTTTCTAGCAAATTGTAATTCAGTTTATTTTTCCCAACAGGTTGATTTTTCAAGAAGAGAATCACAATTTCAAGGATCAAGTAAGATTTACTATGATACCAGTGTAAACTCTTATTTTGATATTATTATAGATGAGTTGTTTAATGATGAAAATTATTCATCTAAAGCTTTAGCCAAATTTGGTACAAAAAAAGGAAACTACAGATTTGAAATACAACATAGGTTTGATATAGACTTTTATAAATTTTTCTATCCAATTTACAATGCAGGGATAAAAGATAAAATTAAATTTATATATAGTTTTTTATTTTTTTGGGATACAGGCATAATTTTTAAAATTAGGTGTTTAACTTATAGGATTGTAATAATGTATTTAAGAATAAAAATTAATAAACTGATTAAGTGGTCAAATTAAAAAAAATATCTTCTGACCCAATATTTAGTGTTGGATTAAACAATATTATTCAAATAATAAGTTCTTTAATTGCGATTCCAATTGTTATATCCAATTTAACAGTAGAAGAAATTAATATTTGGTTTTTATTAATGACTTTAGTTGCATTGAGTCAAAGTGTTTTATTTGGCTTTAATGGAACTTTTCTAAGATTTATTTCTTATTCTTATTCTGGAATAAAAATAGATGATTTTTCAAAAATATCTTCAAAAAAAAAGCCTACAAAAGACAACGATTGTGATACAGCAGAATTTAGTAGTATCTATTCATTAATGAAAAAAATATATCTTCTAATTACTATTATTTATTTATTTACATTCTCAATAATTGGTTATTTAGTTTTAAAAGATTTAATTTTTGACCTAAAAGATTCTACACAAGGTTGGTTTTCTTTTCTAGCTGTAATTTTGGGAACTAGTACAACTATATATTTGGGTTTTAATCAGATTTTTATTGAAGGAATAAATAAAGTTAACTTATCTCATAAAATATTAGCAGCTAATAATTTCATTGGTTTTTTTATCATAATTTGGGTTCTAATATATATGCCATCTTTATTTTCCATTATTTTAGTTTATCAAGTTGTACCTATAATAGGTCTCCTAATACTATTATATAATTCATTAAAATTTGTTAAAAAGTTGAAATTATCTCCTAAACCTTTTAATAAAAAATTATTTGGGATTGTTTGGGATAGTGCTTGGAAAAGTGGTTTTACTGTGATTTTAGCAAATATCGTAAAAAATATTTCGGGAATATTAGTTTCACAACTATTTACTCCAGCTATTTCTGCTAGTTTTTTGTTCACTAAAAAAATATTTGAGACTATTGATAGAGTAACATTAATTCCATTTATAGCGAGAATACCTAAAATTGCATCTATAAGGTCTAAAGGAGATATTGAAGTTTTCTCTAATTTCACAAAACAAACATTTAACTATTCATATTTAATATTTATTTTTTCTTATCTCATATTTATTACTCAAGGAGAGTTTATATTATCCTTAATTAAATCAAATGTTAACTTAGGCAGTAAAACACTAATAATTCTATTTTCCTTTTCAACATTAATTTCTAGATGGAGTGGTATAATTCTTTTGATTTCGAATTTATCACATTTAATACTTGAACATATTAGTGCAGTTATAGTTGCGATAGTTTATTTTATTTCATTATACTTAGGTTATAAATACTTCAGTATCGAAATCTTTCCAATTGCTCATACGATTGGTGTAATAATTTCATCATTTTTTATTTTTAAGAAATTTTATTCATCTTTTGACGAAAGTTTCTTTAGTTATGAAAAAACTAAAATTATCGTTGTTACTACATTACTTATTTTAATTAACACTATTTATTTCATTTTTCAATAATATTATAAAAATATAATTTTACGCATATGAACAAAATTTTAACATCTCCCTCATCAATTGGTCAAATTTCTGATACACCATTTAAAATTTTATTACAAAATGGTTATGAAATAGTTAACAATCCTTTTGGGAGAAAATTAACTGAAGATGAGGTTATTGATTACGCTAAAGACTGTATTGGTGTTGTAGCAGGTGTAGAACCATATACAAAAAGAGTTATCGATTCGTTACCTAAATTAAGATGCATCAGTAGGGTAGGAACAGGTATGGATAGTATAGATTTAGATTATGCTGCATTAAAAGGGATTTCTGTCATAAATACTCCTGATGGTCCAACTAGGGCCGTAGCTGAAATGACACTTGCTTTAACATTATCATTGCTTAGGAAAATACCCAAGGCTCATTTTGACATGAAAAATGGAGTTTGGAAAAAGCAGACAGGGAATTTGCTTTTTGGAAAAAAAGTTGGAATTGTTGGTTTAGGGAGAATTGGTAAAATGGTTGCTGAATTATTCAAAAGTTTAGGAAATGAAGTAGTAGGATATGATCTTAATCCTGACTTAGAGTGGTCTTCATCAAATAATATTGAAATATGTAGTTTTGAAAAAGTGTTATCATCATCGGATATATTATCTCTTCACATTCCTTTTAATAGTAAAACACCATTAATTGGTTTAAGTCAATTTGAAATCATGAAAAACGGAGCCTTTCTAATAAATCTCTCTAGAGGAGGTGTTGTAGATGAAAGTCATTTATTTGATTTTTTGAAAAATGGTAAATTAAATGGTGCTGCAATAGATGTTTTTTCTTCTGAGCCCTATAAAGGTAATTTATGCGATTTAGAGAATGTAGTGTTAACCCCCCATATTGGCTCCTATGCTAGTGAGGGCAAACTTAAAATGGAAATTGATGCGGTGAAAAATTTAATAAATAAATTAAATGAATTTAAATAATGATAGAATATTTAAATATAGCTAAGGAGGCTGTAATTTTAGCAAGAAAAAAATTTGATTTAAATAAAGATAGGGTTGTTGTAAACAGTTCAATAGGGAAGGATATAAAGTTACAGTTAGATATAGATATAGAAAAAACGTTAATTAAGAACTTAAAAAGTAACTCTGATTTTGATATTTTAGGAGAAGAATCAGGGCTTATTAAAGGATCTTCTGATAAAAAATTTAGATGGATAATAGATCCTATAGACGGAACTTTAAATTTTTCTAGAGGAATTCCTTTTTATTGTATATCTGTTGCTTTATGGGACGGAGATTCACCTGTATTAGGCGTAATTCATGATTTGAGTGCTGGGAAATGTTATACTGGAATAGTAAATATTGGAGCATGGTGCGATGACAAGCCAATCATGGTTAGTAATATCAATGATATAAAAAAATCAATAATTTGTACTGGTTTTCCAGTATACTCCTCATTTGATGATAAGAATTTAAATTCTTTTATTAAAGAAATTCAGAGCTATAAAAAAGTAAGATTATTTGGTTCTGCTGCGATGTCTCTTATAATGGTTTCTAAAGGGTCTGCTGAAGTATATAAAGAGAATACAATAGCTCTTTGGGATGTAGCAGCTGGTATAGCTATAAATCTAGCCGCCGGAGGATATGCCAATTTTGAATTTCAAAATGAACAGAAGTACTTATTAGATGTTATTTGCCATAATAATAAACTAAATTTATGATAACAGATGTACTAAGTAATTCATCAATTTATAACGGAATTTCTCGTCATTTTGAACAAGCTTTTGATTTTATAAAATCTATAGATGAGACTTTTGAAGTTGGAACTTATAAAATAAACGATGGTTTATTTGGTTATATTATGGAATACCAGACAGGTCCAGATTTTAAATTTGGATGGGAAAGCCATAAAAAATTTATAGATATTCAATATTGTATTGTTGGAAAAGAACGAATTCAATGGAGTCCAGTAAAAAAAGATATAATTAAAACAGATAAATATAATATTAAAAACGATGTAATGTTTTTTAAAGGCAAAGGTGAGTCAACTTTCATAGACACTGGTGACGATGTTTTTGCCATTTTTTTTCCAGAAGATGCCCACGCTCCTCAGTTAATGATTAATCGCCCAGAAATAATAAGAAAAGTAGTTGTGAAAGTTCCTTTTTAAAAGTAATAATTAAAATTAGTATTTCATGAAAATAGTTTGCATGATACCTGCAAGGTTAGGAAGTCAAAGATTGAAAAAGAAAAATCTTCAAATTTTTAATAAAAAACCACTTATAGTTAATAATGCACTCAAAGCAAAAAAACTAAATATTTTTTCTGATGTTATTGTTAATTCGGAGTCTGACGAAATCGGAAATATTGTAAAAGATTTTGGAATTACATTTTACAAAAGACCTGAAGCTTTAGCAAATGATAAAGCAACAAGTGAACAGTTTGTTTATGATTTCATTAAAAATAATAATTGTGATTATTTAATTCAACTTCATAGTATAGCGCCATTAATCGAGGAGAAAGAAATTGTTGATTTTTATAATTATCTTTTAGACAATGAATTCGATACATTATTGTCTTATCAGAAAGTCCAAATAGAATGTGTGATAGGTGAAAAACCTATTAATTTTAACTTTCAATCAAAAACAAACTCTCAAGAATTAGAACCAATAAAAAGAATTTCTTGGTCAATTACTGGTTGGAAAACTAATAGTTACATTAAGGCATACGAATCTGGAATATGTGCTACTTATAATGGCGATATTGGATATTTTGAAATATCTGATTATTCATCTATAGTTGTTAAAAGTAAGCAAGATCTAGATTTAATTAATTTTATACATAATTCTAATATTTAACAGTTGAAATTAAATTTAGTTAACTACAATTCGTCAGATTCTTATTTTAAGGAGCTATCTTTTTATTTAGTAAATCAAATCAAAGATATAATTTTAAAAAGAGATTATATTTTTTTAATTTTTTCTGGAGGAAATACACCTGAAAACCTGTATAAGGGTTTATTGAAATTTGATATTAAATGGGATAAAGTTATAATATGTTGGAGTGATGAAAGAATGGTTTCAGTTGACTCTGTGCAAAGTAGTTTTGGTAGATTTAATAAAATATTTTTAAATCATTTAACTATAAAACCAAAAGTATTTGATATTACTATGTTCATGAATCATACGAAACCTCATCTGGCATATAATCAGTTAATTACTGAATTAAAGAATAAATATTGTTTTGAATCATTTGATATTGCGTTATTAGGAACAAGTGCATCTGATG
>Ga0233438_10004821_pt1 | contig 11663 bp, 11 predicted proteins | sample SI_123_September_FD_182720 | JGI IMG/M metagenome (GOLD analysis project Ga0233438, IMG submission 182720) | Seawater microbial communities from Saanich Inlet, British Columbia, Canada - SI_123_September2016_10_MG | ecosystem: Environmental > Aquatic > Marine > Inlet | place: Canada: British...
TTGAGTACATAGGATCGCTTGTTGGTAGAGACCATGCTTCGGTTCTTCATGGTATAAATAAGGTTTTTCCTATGATAAAACTATATGAGCCAACTGTATATGAGGTGTATGAAGATACTCGTGCTATGATTCTGCATAAGATATCTGACATCACTGGAGATGAGTATGAGGAATCAAAAAAGAGTAAGGATTATAAGAAAGAGTTGAACAAGTACTACACTAAGTGTAAGCATTTGGAGGCTAAACTGTCTTTATATGAGGAGCAGTACAGTACAGATGATTTGGTAAGGGATTATATTAAAAGAGTTCCAGATGAAAAATATGACTTATTCTTGCTAAGACTAGATGCAATGACAAAAATGATTTCACTATGATAACAATATTCAAGAACATAAAGGAAACCTCAACACCATTCTACAGGTCTCTTGACTTTGTTCTGGAAAGAATAAAAACTGGAAAGAACAAGGACCTTATCGAAGGTATCCGAAAGGAGACAGATAAGACAGAGAGAAACAACCTGAAGAAAAACCTACCTGCTATATGTTTCTCTGGAAAGTTTAGTAAAAGATCCGATGACTCTTTGATCGAGCATAGCGGATACATATGTCTTGACTTTGATGGCTACGAATCTATAGACGATATGATGGATGCAAAGGCATTGATGTCTGCTGATGATTATGTTATGTCTGTATTTGTTAGTCCAAGTGGAAATGGCTTGAAGGTTATAGTAAAGATACCTAGTGACTCTGTTAACCACAAGAAATACTTCGAGGCTATTGGTCAACACTTTGATTCAGAGTACTTTGATGTAACATCTAAGAACGTTAGTAGAGTATGTTACGAGTCTTATGACGAGAATATATATGTTAATATGGATTCAAAGGTATGGGATAAGGTTGCTGAGCCAACCTACAGACCTGTTGATAAGCTTAAGGATAGACCAACACTGCCAGTTACTGATGAGACTAAAATAATAGATATACTAACAAAGTGGTGGACCAAGAAGTTCCCTATGGTCGAAGGTCAAAGAAATAATAACGTATTTGTTTTCGCTTCTGCGTTAAATGAGTATGGTATAAACAGATCATTAGCCGAGTATATATTGGGTCAGTATTCAACAAGTTCATTTCCAATGAGTGAGATTAAACAGGCCATAGAGTCTGCATACAGAAATGTAACGGCTCACAACACTAAGTACTACGAGGATGATGCGATGATGTCTAAGCTTAGAGTTAGGGTTAGCAAAGGTCAATCCACTAATGATATAAAGGATGATATTCCAAGTTTGAATTCAGTAGATAATGATGTATTGGATAAGGTTGTTAAGGATATTGAAAAGGATTCATCTGTAAAAAAGTTCTGGGCAAAGTCTGACAAGGGTACTATATCGATAGTTCATTATCTATTCAAGGAATTTTTACAGGACAAAGGTTTTTACAAGTTTGCTCCTCACAACAGTAAGAGGTATGAGTTTGTAAAGGTTACACACAATCTGATCGATAAGGCATCTGAAGAAGAGATAAAAGACTTTACATTAGGGTACTTAGAATCTCTTGATGATTTGTCTGTCTACAATTTCTTTGCTGATAAGACTAGGTTCTTCAAGGAAGAGTTTTTGTCTTTGTTAGATACTGTTGATGTCCACTTTGTCCAAGACACTAAAGACTTCTCTTTCATATACTTCATAAACTGCGCCCTAAAGGTTTCCAAGGATAAGATAGATATGGTTGACTACATAGACCTCGATGGTTATGTATGGAGAGACCAAGTTATTGATAGGGACTTTGAGTTTTGCGACATCACTGATTGCGACTTTAAGAAGTTTATTTCAAACATTTGCGGTAATGATGATCAGAGAGTTAAATCACTTGAGTCGACTATAGGATTCTTGATGAGTGGCTATAAGGACCCAGGGTATTGTCCTTCGGTTATATTGAATGACGAGGTTATTACTGACGATCCTCAAGGAGGAACTGGTAAGGGATTGTTTGTTCAAGGTGTTAGTATGATGAAGAAGGTTGCTATGATAGATGGTAAGTCATTTTCTTTTGATAAGCCTTTTGCGTATCAGACTATAACGACAGATACTCAGGTGATATCATTTGATGATGTAAACAAGGGCTTTAACTTTGAAAGACTTTTCTCGGCTATCACAGAGGGGTTGACTATTGAGAAGAAGAACAAGGATGCGATACGCATACCATTTAAGTTTTCTCCTAAGATAGTTATCACAACCAACTATGCGATACGTGGTAAGGGTAACTCGTTCGAAAGAAGAAAGTGGGATCTAGAGCTGAAGCAACACTACAGCAAGGAATTTACTCCAGTTCATGAGTTTGGTAAAAGACTGTTTGATGAGTGGAATGATGATGAGTGGTGTGCCTTTGATAACTATATGGTCAATAATTTAAAGTCGTATCTTGCAACTGGACTTGTTAAGTCTGAGTTTAAAAATCTTAGCATAAGAAGATTGGCTTCTCAAACATCTCATCAGTTCATTGAGTGGGCAGGATTAGTTGAGGGAACTAAGGCTTCTGACGTTGTTAGGCTTAATAGAAGAATATTTAAGGATGACCTGTATCTTGATTTTGTGAAAGAGAATCCAGATTTTTCATCTAGAGGTAAAATGACTATATCTAGGAATGCATTCTATAAATGGCTAAACGCTTATGGTTTGTTTAGAAAAGATATAGATATAATAGAAGGAAGATCTAATGAAGGAAGGTGGATAATTTTTAATGAAAAAGGATATGAAGAACAAAAAGAATACGAAGATGCAGAGTTTGAATTTTGATGATTTCAAATGGTGTATTGAAAACGACTTTCAGGTGTACCTTGTGTGCCTAAACCATACTGGTAAGGGGCAACACAGGGTTGCTGTTAGGCGTAGAGGAATATCCTGCGAAGGTAAGGACAAGCATGTTCTTGAAGATGGAACTGAAATAACAAGCACAGAGACTCTTAGTAAGGAAACTTTTAAGAATCAGAAGGATGCAACTAACTATATGTACGAGCTATATGGAATACTACGAAGAACTTACGGATAAGGATCTTTTTGATTCAGCATTAAACACATACATGGTCCTTGTTACAAACACTGATCCGTATGATTTACTTGACTATACTGATGGTTATATGCCTATGTTTATAGACATAATGGATCCAGATGGATGGACCGCAGATGATATACTAAATGCCGCATACGCTTGTATAGAGGTATTCGAACAGCACGAGCACTACGAAAAGTGTGCCGACTTAATGGAACTTATAAATAAAATTAAAGATGAAATTCAGGGACTACCAACAAGAGATTATATCCAGAGCCTCTGGGATGATCAAGAGTAACGGCTTTGTTTATTTAGCTATGGAGGTTAGGACAGGAAAGACCCTGACTAGTCTTGGGATAGCTGATAACATTGGCGCTAAGGAAGTTTTGTTCCTTACAAAGAAGAAGGCTATATCTAGTATAGTTGATGACTACGAGATGATGTGTCCGAATAACTTTTCGTTGTTTGTTATAAACTACGAGAGCATACACAAGGCCCCAAAGATAAAGTGGGACATGATCATACTTGACGAGGCACACGGCCTTGGAGCGTTCCCTAAGCCAAGCAAGAGAGCGAAGGCTGTCAGGGAGTTAATACAAAAGAATAACCCATTTGTTTGTCTGTTGTCTGGAACACCAACACCTGAGAGTTACAGTCAGATGTATCATCAGGTGTATGGTATTCCTAATAATCCTTTCAATCAATACAAGAGCTTCTACAGGTTCTGTGACGATCATGTTAGGGTTACTAGTCGAAAGATAAACGGATACAATATAAACGATTATTCTGGCGGTAGACAAAGTATAAACGACCTTATGTCTAAGCATATGATATCATACACGCAGAGTCAAGCAGGTTTTGAATCTGAGATTGAGGAAGAGATCCTCAAGGTACCTATGAGAGTGAACACTTACGACATGTGCAGTCAACTCAAGAAGGATCTTGTCATCGAGCTTGATGATGAGGTTATACTCGCAGACACAGGTGTAAAGCTTATGTCTAAGCTACATCAGATGTACAGTGGTACTGTTAAGTTTGAGTCTGGCAACAGCGAGGTACTAGACACTAGCAAGGCTGACTTTATTAAGTGGAAGTTTGGCGGTCAGAAGATCGGCATATTCTACAAGTTCAAGGCTGAACTGAATGCTTTGAAACAGGTGTTCGGTGATCAGCTGTGTACGGATCTAGAGACATTTGATTCTACTGATAAGAATATTGCACTACAGATTGTGTCTGGTCGTGAGGGCATCTCTCTAAGGAATGCTGAGCATATTGTGTTTTATAACATAGACTTCAGTGCTACAAGCTACTGGCAGGCTAGAGATAGAATGACTACAAAGGATCGAAAGTACAACAAGGTTTACTGGATATTCTCCGAGGGGGGTATTGAAGGTAAGGTATATAGATCGGTTATAAATAAGAAGGATTATACGTTGAGACATTTTAAAACTGATTTTATATGACAGAGCAACAAATACAAAAGAAACGTATCGATCAGCTAGAGGCTGAGGGGTACTATGTAATTAAACTAATAAAAACTAATAAAAATGGAATACCTGACCTTATCGCTATTCCTCCGAATACCCCTGTCCTCTTCTCTGAGATCAAGACGAAGAACGGAAAGGTTTCGAAGATACAGGAATATAGGATGAAAGAATTAAACAAACACGGATTAAAAACAGAAATATACAATGGAATATAGTTATGAAGATGTCGACAAGATTGTAGAGTTCAAATCTTGGAAGGACGAAAAGAAAATTAGCGAACTATTTAGAATTGATAGCTACATGTACACCAACTTGGGAACTGACTCAACAAAGTCTGAGCGTTAAGCTGTTAAAAGAAAATCAAAATATATCTACAGAGCTATAGCTAAGATCGATCCTAAGATCGGAAAAGAGATGCTATACTTCATGGATAGTTAACTATTTGTTAATAAGTTCATTGATGATGTCTTGTTTTTTTTAACATTTTATTGTTACTTTGAAGTGTACTTATTTAATCATTATATGTATGTAACTTATAGGGCTCAATCATTTTTTATTAATAATATATTTGGTTTATATAGCACACAGGGCCCTTTAGTTACATTAAGTTATGAAGCATGAAGATCAAAGATTAAGTTTTATAAACTCCACAATGAAAATTGTGAATGACATTTGCAGCGATATATATGAAAGCATGGTGGATGAGGATTATGAGGATGCCGCTGAAAAAGCCCTAGTTCTAATAGAACACCTTCAAGAATTAAATCAAACACTGAGCGATGAGATATAAAAAAGAAAAAAGAATACTTGTTATAGGGGATCTTCACGAACCCTTCTGTCTGGATGGATATCTAGACTTTTGCAAGAAAACGTTTAAAGAGTATAATTGTAATCATGTTGTTTTCATAGGTGATGTGATAGATAACCACTATAGTTCCTATCACGAAACGGATGCAGATGGGATGGGTGGAGGCGATGAGCTTGAATTAGCTATATCTAAGATCCAGAAATGGTACTCTGCCTTCCCAGTTGCTGACGTTACAATTGGAAACCATGATCGTATAATTATGCGAAAAGCCCAAACCTCATCCATACCAAGAAAATGGGTGAGAGACTTCAAAGATGTTTTAGAGGTACCTAACTGGAATTTTGTTGACAGCGTTATTTATGATAACGTTCAATACATTCACGGTGAGGGTGGAACTGCAAGGACTAAGTGTCGTGCAGATATGATGTCCACAGTACAAGGCCACCTTCATACGCAGTGCTATACTGAGTGGTATGTTGGCCAGAACTTCAAAGTCTTTGGAACACAGGTTGGTTGTGGTATAGATCACGACAGCTACGCAATGGCATACGCTAAGCGAGGTAAAAAACCAGCAGTAGGATGCGCTGTAGTAATCGGTGGTAAAACTGTAATCAATAAATTAATGGAATTATGATAGTAGATGATAATTTAAACAACGAAATAGACAAAAAGGTTTCTAAAGGTATGAAGCCAGGTTTCTTTGCAGGACTAGTAGCGTTCTTGCTTGCTAAGATATCACACCTTCTTGTGACATTTGCAATAGGTTTGTGGGTGGCAGTAGCCACAGGTGGAAACATTACTAGAGGTTGGTGGAGCTTTATAGAGGTAGTAGACTCTGTATGGGTTGGTCTATTCTATTTGATATTCGTTACACGTTTTATTTACCTAAAAATAACAAGATAGTATGTGGGAAACTGATCCATGCATAGATTACATTAGCGGTACAGAGTCCGCTTACGTTGAGAATAGAAAGGGTATGCCTGTTTATAGAGGTGTACTAAAATACTTCCCAGATGCATTAAAGGAGGTGTCAAAGGTGTCTCTTGCAGGCAACAATCAACACCATCCTGATAAACCATTGCACTGGGATAAGAACAAGAGCACAGACAATGCAGACGCATTGGTACGTCATCTAATAGATCACACACAGAACCCTATAGATGACGATGGATACTTGCACCTGGCAAAGGTTGCATGGAGAGCACTAGCAACGCTACAGATATATTTGGAAAGTGAAAAAAATATATAGAGAAATATTAAAAGAAAAACTAAAAGATAATCCTAATTATGATTTGATTAGGAGGCTACAACAACTACTATATGAAAACGAAAAAACAAAGCAGAGTGGATCTTCTAAACAAGAAGGTTGATGCTATAATCGCAGAGCTGTCTAACATTAGAACACTATCTATAGGTACTCTTGAGACCATCAAGAAGATGCCTGGGTATGGAGAAGCTATTGCAGAACTTACAAAAGAAAGTGAAAAGAAGGATTAAGATTATTACTTGGTTATCTATACTTGGTATATCGTTACTTATATGGACCTCTATATATAGCTTTATACTTAGTCTATTATGAGAACGTGTAATAAGTGCCACAAGAAGAAACGTAACTCTAAGTTCAGAACTTTAAGAAAAAAAACTTGCAAGAAGTGTGAGTTTAGGTTCAAGTACTGGTTGCTTAGAAAATTAGCGTACACTAATAAGTTAACTCCTTATCAAAAGTTTGCCTCTAGAATTGGTTACATGGGTAGTGGTTTCCTGATCGCTGCCCAGTGGACCATAGACCCTGTGTTCTACATCATAGGATTTATATGTGTTATGGTACAGACCTCTTCACGTAAACAGTGGAACCTTGTTGTTCTAAATCTTAATGGATTGATCGCTTGGATCAGTCATCTCCTGGGTTAAGAGTATCGTAGAACAAACTAAAGTTTTTATCTTTTTTGCTCCATCCACTCCCCTTCATCATTTGTATTGGTTCATATATAGGTAGTCCTAACTTTCCAGATGCATTTATTAGCTTATTAGCTTTCTTATAGTTTTCCTTTTGTTTTTCACCTACAGTCTCTATTGCATCAAGATATTCTTGAAGTGTTCCTTCACCGTCTTTTAATTTGTATTTAGCTCTTGTCTTTATTTTGTTTACCGCATCAACATCTTCTTTTATGTCTTTTAAACTAAAGCTTAATTGTTTCTTTACATCTACCTCTCTTGGTCTAAATCCAGTTAACTGCCCTATGGTTTCTGTAAACTTGTCATCAACCTTAAACACTTTTCTAATAGACGTAGCTGTACCTGGTTCAAGTGCGTCATAAAACTGCTCCATAATTTTGAACATCTTTTCTTGGTTGCTGTCTGCTGCACTATATAATGGATTTCCATAGCTGTCTTGATTTAAGAATATAGACTTGATCACGCTACTAGTGAATATATCCCCTGACAATATTGGACTCAAAACCTCTTGCATAAAACCTGTAAAAGATTCAACCGCATCCTCTCCTCTTGCTATTGAATTTATTGCTCTAGCTATTCCTCCATATGGATCTGATGCACTCATGTCTACATACTTAAACTTACCTCCACCAGACTGCAATACAAGAATATCTGAGTTCTTTGACCATGGTGGTAAAAAAGGTCTTACGTTCATAACATCTTCTGGCTCTTCATCTTCTGGAGCAAAAGCAGATCCTAGAGCAGATAATATACCATACTTTATAGCTTGGAATCCAACAATAGAAGCCAACCTTTTAGAACCTATCTTTCTTATCTCTGGGTTTTCAGACTTCATCTCTTTGCCTGCTATATCTATTGTGTTGTATGCGGTTCTGTATGCTTCTAATTGAAAAGATATAAATGTACCTGCCACAGGGAAACCTCTTACTATTTTTGCTAAGCCTCCAAGTCTTGAGTAGTTAGGAAGTAGGTTCTTAACGTTTTCAGTAACAATGTCATCTACTTCTTTCTTATCTTTTTCTGATAATGCATCATACTCTTGATTTTTCAATGCCTTTGCGTATCGTCTCTTTTCGTTTTCATACGCAACTATTTTGAATAAGTCATCCTCAGCTTGATACCAATCTTCAGCTTTTTTAATAAAATTATTTGCTTTTTTAGATATATTCGCTTTGATAGCCTTTATCTTAGAGTCTGATTTATCTGACAATCTTTTTTCTATCCTAACATCAAAATTATCATCACCCTCAATCATGTTTTTTACTTCTCTTATACTAACGCCTTGATTTATGATACCAGCTTTTATGTACTCATCTAACTTTTCATTTAGCTGTTCATCGGTCATGCCTTTCAAGTTGTTTTTAAGAATGTTATATGCATTGTTAAAGTCTTTAGGATCTATGTATCCATTTTGAGCCATAAAATAAAGGTTACCAATAACGTTTTTGGCGTGAGTTCCAAAAGAAAGTATTGTCTTATTACGTTTCGTAATACCAACCAATTTTAACCAAGTCTCGTATATTTTTTCAAAAGTCTTACTATTTGTATCTATAAGGTTAGAACCCTTCATTAGTTGATCAACCATTTCTTTTGGAGCAAAGTACCCGTCAAGAGGTTCTAAACTTTTATTCCCTTCAGCTGATATTCTAACATAATCATCAGGTCTTCTAACATCACCGTCTTTAAAAAGAAATACACCGCTTCCAATGTCTTTTATCTTGCTTAAGTATTTTTGGTTTTCAACTAAAGACTTTATTTTAGCAACACTCATTACATAGTTGTACGCAGGGTCTGTGTATTCTCCCATAAGAGCTCTAATCTCAGCTGGTATAGCCTTTCTCTCTTTTAATATGTTGATATTTTTTTTACCCTCTACTGATGTAGCTTTTACAAATTCATTGACATCATTCTTTTTTAAGATATCATTAACACTTTGAGTTGCTGTTGCTTCAACATATTGTTCCAATGTTGATAAATCTGATTTATTCAACTCTTCTTTTAAATATTCCTCTACAGAGACACCTTCTTCTTTAGCCTTTTCGGTAACATTTACTAAGAACTGCTTCTTTAAATATTCCTTAGCCTCGTTAATTACTTCATCAGATATCTTGTCAACATAGTTTTTATCATCATAAAGCTTGTAAGATCTATTCATATACTCACCTATGTTGTTCATTATATTTGTTGCGGACTCTCCAGAGGTTATAACGCCACTCTCTACAAGAGCTGTAGACAGCGCATCTATGTGATTTCTCATCTCCTGAGCTACAGTTGCTATACCTATAGGAAGGTCGACAGCCTCGCCTCTCATGAACCTGTCTACTTTATCGTACATCTCATCAGACTTGCCTTTCATTAGCTTGCTAAGTTTTTTAGCAGCTCTTTCAGCTATCTTTATCTCTGATTGAATGTATGCGTCTCTTGTTTCTTTAGCTATAAAAGCATTCTTTGGCATGTACCCCTTAGCAGAAGCCCACAGTCTTTTCATTTTATCTAAAAACTCTATAGATTTTTTTGCTCCTTTTGTGAATATGTTATTAGCTTCTTTAATTGTCTGACCCGCTATTGAAGGATCAAGTTGCTCTCTTTCAAAAACAAAATCTTTTATCTGCTTGTTGGTATATCCTAACTCTTTAAGAAATGATCTTGCATCTTCTTGACTGACTCCCATTTCATTAGCCTTGGAATAAACCTCTTCCATTGATGGTCTACCAGATACTTGCTTCTTTGGTTTTATATCTTGATTAAACGAACCTGATAATACAGAAACGTTACCTACTCTATATGTTTTGCCTGTAGATGTTTTTAAGACCTCTGATCCGTTCTGTCTGTTTTTAGGTAATATAAGTTTAGGCTTTGAACCGTCTTTTAATCTTACATGAAATGGATAACTAGGGTGAGAGTCCTCAACAACCTCAACCTCACTGTTTACTTCTATTATTCCATAAACATCTCCTACAGATAAACCTTTAGTTAGTTGTTCTGCTGCAACACCAGCTATTAAATCTCCAAATGATTGAGATAATTTTGTATTACCTACTCCCAACTTCTTGGTAGTGTCACCACCTAGAATATCTATTATTTGTTTAGAGTTTTGTTTTACACTTTGTAACTGAGACAGTCTACCTATAATATCTTTTACTACGCTACCTCTTTTTTCAAATGTAGTAGTGGTTGGATCTGAAAAGTATTTATTTACATCTGACTTTAACTGCTTGGCACTACCTCCTAGTTTTATTATTCCACCAGCTTTTTTAACTGATCCAGATACGGCTGATCTAAAATCAGACGGGCTTATAAGTCCTTTATCCAACATTACATCAAGTATAGATAAGCTGGAATTAACACCAGATACACTACTTATTAGTTTCTGATCCGCTCCTTTAGTTAAAACTAAAAATCCTCTCCCTCCATTAATTTTAAGAGAATCGTTGATCATTTTAGCTAAAGTGTTTGCAGTTCCTTTTTTTCCAGAAGCCCAAACATCACCATACTTTGTTACGAAAAATATACCTCCACCGCCTTCAAATATTTGTTTACCATCTATAGATACGGTACCAGCAAGCATATCATCAGGTGATGTGATGGTAACTTGATTCCCTGCGAAACCACTAACATCGTTAGCTTCAACAAGAAGCCCTTTATCTATTAACTCCTGTCTTCTACTGTCTTCAGTATATTGAACGTCAAAGCCACCTACAGATTTATTTGTAATAGCTTGAATAGGATTGTCTACAACCTTTCCTCCATTGAATAGACTTGCGTCTTCAGTAGTCACTTCTTGTCCAGTGGCTATCTTTCCAGCTAGCGTGTTAAGTACATCTACAACCTCAGAGTCTGTAAATTGCCTTAATCCAAACATTTTTGCTAGTTTGTCTAGGAATCTCTTTATAAGACTCTTTGTCTCTGGTCTAAGTCTTAGGTTCTCACCAGCCAGCGTGCCAAATAGTTCGGCCATGATCTCCTCATTCTCAAAATTCTTGTACTGCTCCACCTTAGCAACATCTTCTGCAAATATTGCTACAAGAGCTGGGTCCTGACTTCTAGACAGTGAGTCGACAAACCTCTTCATAAGGGCTTGTACTTGAGCATTGTTCTTAAGTTCGCTAGATAGTATGCCGTGGAACACTTCGTGAGCTACTGTTGTCTCTGTGGCTCTTGTGAGGTTTATATACGCCTTGTTGTTGAAGTATGTACCCATTGATTGATCAGCCTCGCCAATAGCTCTGTGATAATCAGACTCGCTGTAGAAGACCTCTATCTTCATGTTAGGGTATCTCTTGGCTATGGCTTTCCTAGCTTTTTCTGCCTGCTGTTCTATTGCAAGCTTCTGTTTAAGAGTGTTCACTCTCATAGTTCTTGCTG
>Ga0233438_10004822_pt1 | contig 11662 bp, 13 predicted proteins | sample SI_123_September_FD_182720 | JGI IMG/M metagenome (GOLD analysis project Ga0233438, IMG submission 182720) | Seawater microbial communities from Saanich Inlet, British Columbia, Canada - SI_123_September2016_10_MG | ecosystem: Environmental > Aquatic > Marine > Inlet | place: Canada: British...
AAATATGTTATTAGATGTTTCTAATAATTCATTAAAAATGATAAGCGAAATAGTCTCGTTTATATTAATAGAGTTAAGAGAAACTATTAAAGGAGATTTAATTTCAAATGATGATTTAGTATCATCTATGGATAAATATCGTGAAGAAAGGAAAGATGAAAAACTAAATAAATTCGCGGATTTAGAGTTAGATGAAATAGATACTTTAAAATTACTGAAAGATATAGTAGGTATTGAAGCCGATTATGACCCTACTAAAAATGAAAGAAACTTTAATGAAAATATAGTAAATGTAGATGATAATACCACCGAATTACAAAACATTAATGATGAAAATCTTGAACTTACTAATTATATAGATGATTATCAAGGTGAAAATGCTGATGACGATAACGATTACGATGATAGTCATACAATGGGTTTTGGAAATTAACTAAAAACTAATTAACTAAAAATCCTATTTAGCAATGAAGGATTATTAAATTGATTAATAGCATTAAAATTATCGCTCCTTTCTATATCCATTAATATTTTTCCAGTATAAATTACTAACTGGAAATCACTTACCATAATTCCTAAATCTGTTCTTATTTTTTTAAATCTTTTTAATAAATATTTAAAGTTTTCTAATGAACTTTTATCTATTATATTTGCTAATTCTTTTTCTAAATCATCTTTAGTTATTACATGTTTATCTTTAAATTTGAAGTATAATGGTGATAGCATATTTTCTATTGATCTATAATCACCGCTATTTATCACATCCATTCTATTTATTTTATCATTAATAACTATACCTAATATATCATAATCTATAACGTAATTAGTTAAACCTTCTATTAAAGCTTCAACTTTTATATGAACTCCATGATTTCTTTGAATTTTATTTTTACTTTTTCTGTATACTACAATCTCACCATTTATAAAATATTCATTTCCAATTTCCGTATTTTTTAATATATAATTTATTTTTCTATCAATTACCTCAAATGTATTTTTTAAATTCGTTGCTACATTTTCAACAATATTTAGTGAATTACTTTGTATTGTTAAATAACTGCTATTATTTAGTTTATTAACTACTAAACTTTCAACATCTTTAAATTTCTCTACTAATGATTCAGTAACATCATTATATTCTATTAGTTTGAATGGTTTTTCTTCTGCTTTAGGAATTTCTATTCTTATATATTCATCATGATAATCATCATAAGTATTTAATTCTTTATATATATCATTTAAATCTCTTTTTAGTATTCTACCTTCATTATCTGTATTTGAACCTAATTCTTCTAAATTATTATCTGTAAATACTAGACTACCTAACCTTTTGTCTAAATCACATTGACTTTCATATGTATACATATTATTATACGAACTTAGTAAATGTGTCTTTTCTGTTAATGGTTCATGACCAACACCATTCAAAGTACCATCAGCAAAATATCTTTTTGAATTCTTCTTATATTCACTATAGTAATCAAAATCTTTATCTTCAAATATATTATCAAAATTGGTATTTTCTAATACATATTCAACCATATCTTCATTTATTAAACCATCTAATGCTTTATCAAATGTATCCATATCATATTCAAAAATTTTATTTACATTCAAACTTACATCATAAGCAAATTGGGAATCTGCATTATTATTTTTAAACTCTGTATATTTTATATCTATATCATTATCTATACTATCTATTTCATGATTTAATATCTGTTTCCAATCCTTTTTTAAGTTTATTCTTGGTTTATCTCCATTAGGTAATTCTATTAATCTTTTATAATCTCTTTCTGTTAATTTAAACATATCTTTTATTTGTTTTTTATAATCTTTCATATCAGATAACATAAATTTACTTGGTACTTTAGCCCCTATATCATCTTTTTCAATATATGTCTCTATGTTATCTCCATTAGTATTCATTCCACTTTTATCGTTTTTAAAATCCTCTTTATTCTTTTTATTCTTTTCAAAATAATAGTATATAATATAAATTAATAAAAAATATAATATTATTTTTGTTATACTCATTATAGTTAATTAATATTGATATTTTTATTAGATAAATTTTTGTGATAAATATTTCATGACCATTTCTTTTTTGACACTGATTTCAAATTTTATTATGAGCATGCTACGCCATTTTTACAATACCATTTATTACCACCTAAGAATTCAAATAGCAAATGTAAAGAACTACCAGTTAAAAATAAAGAAATTTCCATAGCATGCTTCTTGTTCCAATCTTTACATACTTCTGGTAAGTCACTACCTATCATCTTTCCTACTATAAATCCAACTACTGAACCTACTAAAACTGTAGCAACACCTACAACAAATGCTTCAATTGATAATGACCTCAAATAAGCTAAATCTAATTTCATTTATTTTAATAAATATTTTTTATTTTGAATTTCGCCATTCTATATAAGTTGTATATAATAAGATAACTAATACTACCATTAATATCACAGAATATATTATAGATGATGTTTTATATGATTGATTTTCTTTATTTCTTAAATATGCTCTTATAATTATAATATTAGCACAAATACTAAAAAATAATATAAACATAGCAGGTAAATAATTTTCATTTTTAACTAATATTATACTTAAACCAGCAAAAATAGCGTTGGTTCTTACACTTGCTAAAAATGTTCTATCATTTGCTAAATTTGTCCTTTTAGATGCTAAATTAAGTGATTCATCCATTTATTTATAAATTTATAAAATTTTTAATTAATAATTTTTAATCTAAATCTATTAAATCTGCTATTTTAGTTTTATTAGTTTCATTAGTTTTATAAACTTCGCTATTATTTCTATCAGTTTTTAGACTATTATTTACCAATTGTTCAGTTAAATAATTTATTGTTAAATTTTTATTATCCAATTCTTTATTTAAACTTGCTATTATTATTTTTTGACTTCTAATTACTTCATTTGCTTCAATATATTTAATATAATAATTTTGTTTATTGTTATTCAAATTTTCTAACCAATTTTTATGACATTTTGTTTTAAAATGAGATACTAAACTTTTTTTTGTTTCATAAATTTTATCTTTTCTTGATGTACATTTACAATAAAATCCATTAAAATTTAAGGTAAATTTTGGAAAACTATCTATATAATTTCCATTGTCATCCAAACTGGGACAATATAAATCTGGTTGAACGGAAATATCCATTTGTTGAATAAATACAATAAATTATATTAAAATCAAATTTTAAATTACTATAAAAAATTTTAATAAAAAATTTTAATAAAAAAATTTAATAAAAAATTTTAATAAAAAAATTTATTTGTTTTTTTTTGGATTTTTTTATTTTTTTATTTTTTTTCTTTAGATTATTTTAGTTTTTTTTAAAACTTTACGAATTTGATAAAGAGTATCTTTTGTAAATGAGGTATATTCACTAAAGAGATGAACTTTATCATATGGCATATATGATTGTGTATTATCTCCAGAAAGTCTAACTAGTTGATTCAATTCCGTTAATGAGAACTTATTCTCATCAATAGTAAGATTGCTAGACTTCATAACTGATTTCATTAATTTAACAAATTCAAATACATTATAAGTATTGTCTGATTTATAAGTTCCTACACCATTATACATTACGCGCATATTTTTTATAATAAGTTTCTCTCCAATAGAAGTATGATATAAAGAAGCTTTTATTAACAATTCATATTTGAATCGCATATTTCTTTTTTTAATCTTGTCTTCAATCATCCATGAAAGGTCATCGCCATATAAGGGTCTTAATGCCACTGCTACTCCTATATGTGACATAAACTGTGACTTTGAAACATACGACTTTTTTCCTAGTATCTCCATTATATAGAATGGGATAGACTGTTCTGTTTGATTAATTATCAATAACACCTAACGACTTTCACATTTTAGGTTATTAATTGTAATATTACTTATGATTTGATACATTATCAGTAGATAATCTATTTAAAAATAATTTACATTCTTTATATATATTCGCACTTTTATAATGTGTATCTCATTTCATAACTAAATGTAATCTGGAAATATGTAATCAGGTCCATTATAGTTTATATTATTCTCTTGTCTTTCACAGCAGTTAATATCATCTGTGCTACAACCTCTACAAATTGGATGATTATTTTCATTTATTACTTGATTATATAATCTCTTACCTAATCTTTTTAAACCTACTGGAAATTCACAATATCCATTATTACATCCACCTCGTTGATTTGGGTAATTCTTATTCTTTAAATAAAATGGACAATCTTCATTCTTCGCACATGGATTATCCCATATCTTTATTTCTTTTTCATTATATAATTGATTATCACTAGTATCACAACCTTCTTGTACTTTAACTGTAATATATTCACCTCCTAAATTATCTTCCTGTATTTCTTCTAATAATATATATAGATTTTCTGTATCATCTTCATTATCTTTTCTAAGTACTACTAAACCTTTTCTATAATTTAATACATATACACTGTCACCAAATTCTAAATCATATTTATTTATAGTAGCAGTGCTTAACTTTATTAGATTCCTATTAACTTCTTCATTTTCTAATTCTATTTTTATACTATCTTCTAATATTATATAATTATTTCCTACATCATCTACATAATATTTTTTATTTGCTTCAAATGGTCCTAACTTATTTGAAAAAAATATTTCATCTCCTTCTTTCACTGGCATGTTATCTATTGTTTCTGTATTTACTCTATATGATATAACATCTGTGTTTGATACTATCTCTGCAGTATTAAAATAGTTCATATCAATCACATCAGATAAATTTGTTATCGTAAATAATTGTTTATTATTTTCAAACCCTTCTATTATTTGCTGAACTTCATTCTGCTTTTCATATGACCAATCTTCTGCTATATCCATAAATTTAAATTCATCCTCTTTTAAATCTCCAATATTTCTTAATTCTTGTCCTTTCACTAAATAATAATTTATTTTCAGATACTCATTAAAATGTTCCAAAACTATATTATAGTTTTCATGTAAATCTTTCATTATATCATCACTATATCTTTGAACTGATACATCTTGTTTTTTTATCATCAATAAATTATCTATATGTAAAGAATTATATACTATATTATTAACATCATTAAAATCACTTACTTTATATTCTGTCGTATCTGTATTAGATGTATCATATCTTTCATAACTAGATAATCTACTCATCGTATATATTTTTTTTCTATAAAACGGAAAACTAATATTTAAGATATTTTTATCTATATCATCCAAATATGGAACTAGTCTGTAATTTTTTTTACTTAATTCACCAAATATTGGATTTGTTAAAGTATTAAAATATACAAATATATCATAATTAAATAAATTAAATAGATTTTCTTCTATGGTATAAATTAAACCATTATCATCAATTTCTATCTGTATAAATTCATATTTATTAAATGTTATAAATGACTTTTGACTTCTTATGATATTTTTAACTATCTCTTTATCTATTTCATATAAATAAGCAATTCTTATAACTCTATCATCTAAAGGCGTCAGTGTTAAATCACTATCATTTCTAGAAAATAATAATAATACTTTTGGTATAGTACATATTGTTAATATATCATATTTATCTTTATAATTTTTATTATACGATATTATATCTGTATAAAATAATTTATCTGGACCATTATCAACAAGATTAAAGTTTTGTATATTTGTTATTTCTATATGATTGTGATTTACTAAACGATTTAATTTCTCTGATATATCATATTCTTTTTTATAAATTGTTATTTGTGCTATTTTACTTTCTATAACATTATGAGATAATATTGGTTCATTAAATATATCTGCTACAAAATCCTCATTTTTTTTATGTTTTTTTTTACAATACATTATAAATAATATTAATAATGCGATAATTATTATTAAAAAAATGTTATTCATTATTATATTTTATATTATATAATATTAATAATGAAATATCTAAAAAGTAGAATTGCTTATTCAATAACTTTATATATCCTTATTATGATATTGTTATTTACAATGAAACCTAAATTTATATTTAATGATGATGGAAGTTTGAAATCTTATGGAGTAAATGATGAAAGCAAAACTATATATTCTTTAGGTGTTATATCTATAAGTGCTGCTATAATTTCTTTTTACTTTTTCTGTATTATTGATTTAATTTTTGGATAAATTTTTTAGGGTTATACTTTGTTATTTTTTTTCGATACTTTGTTATTTTTCTTTTGATACTTTGTTATTTTTCTTTCGAATTTACTAGAAACATTATCAGTATCAGTACCAGTATCATCTAATTCTGTATCATCTAATATTCCAAAATCATTTTCCAATTCTGTCGGATTATTATTTTTCGTGTTTTTCAAGGTGGCGGCTAGTCGTCCCATTGCCTTCATTTCATTTTCTGTGTTAGTTTCATTATTTTTTTCAGCATTACTATAATATTCAGCATTACTATAATATTCGGTCATGTCTCTTAATTTATCATATAAAGCTTGTATTTTTGCTTCATCAATAGTTTGTTTTTCTCTAAATTTTCTATTGGCTGTTTCAGATAATTTTACTAATTCTTCAACATATTCTTTTTTTTCTAATATTAATTTATCATCAGTTGCATTTATTATTATTTTTTGTAATTGAATTATAATTTTATCATAACTTTCATCATCACCTTTATCTGTAATTAAAGCAATAATTAAACCTTTATAAGCTTCATTAATCTTTTTTATTTTTTCATTTAAATTTTTTGTTTCTACTTTTTGTTTTATTTCATTATCTAATTCATTTTTCTCATTTTTAAAATATTCTTCTATTTTTTCATTTAAATTTCCTGTTTTATCCGTAGACATATTAATATTAAATTAATATTATATTTTTTTAATTCTTAAACGATTTTATTTTTATTTATTATTATAAATATGTTCAAAACTTATATTGACAATTATAATTCAAAAGAATATAAAGAATATTTAGATTTAATAAAAAAAATATTTGAATACAAAGAAGACGTTAATAAAAAAGGAGGATTTTTTAAAGAAACAAAAGATGAATATCATGTTAAATATAAAAAGTTTGAAGTTAAAATAACAAAACCAAAATATTTAGATATTGAAACTGAAATAAATAGATTAAAAGAAGAAAAGAAAAATCATTTATTTGATTATGAAGAACTTAAATATAATATTATAAATGAACTAAATACTGAAAAAGATTTTAAAACATATGATAATTTAATAAAAAATTTAATTAAAATTGATGAAGAAATTGAAAACATAACAGAATATTCAAATAAAGTTAATCAAATTGTTCAAAGAGATATTGATTTAAATAATAATAAAATAAAAGAAATAGATGAACAAATTAAAAGTATAAGAGATAAAATAAATAATGATGTCTTAAAAGATGATATAGAAAGAAAAAAAGTTAGAAATATTTATTTTGATTTACTTAGTAACAAAGAAAACTTAGAAGAAAACTATTATGTTTATGTAAATAATATTATACTAAAAAAACCGAAAATAGAATATATTAAAGGAACTAAAACAGAAGTAGTTTCAGTAAAACCTAAAAAATCAAAAGTAAAACCAACTGGTGATAAAGAACAAGAAAAGAGATATAAACTAAAAGAGCAAATTAAAAAGAAAAATGCTAAAAACGTAAAACCAAATGAAACTATGGATGAAACTATAAGTAGATTAGAAAAAGGAATAAAAGAGAAATTCTTAGCAGAATTTAAATTCAAAAATGAAGAAGAATGTAGTTCTGGTAGTTATAGTGCTGATTACTTCACTAAAAAACCTCAAATCCTTAAAATTATTAATAAATATCCAGATATAAAAAAAATGATGTCTAAAGGTTATCAAAAGAAAGATAAAAAAGAAATATGTAAAGAGATTTATAAATTATAATTTTATATAATAAAAATTTATAATAAAAATTTATAATTTTTTGTTATAGAATTTATAGAATAATGTATTTACAAAAAATGTTAATAAAGTGATAATAAAAATTTTAATTAAATCTTTTACAATTTCATATTTATCTTTTAATCTGTTATTATAATCATATAATAATAGTAATAGTCCAACAAAACATGATACAAAAAAACCATAATAAACAGAAGGTGATAAGAATACTATAAATAAGAATAGAAACTGAATAAATGACTGAATGGCAAATGTTTCTTTAAATTTATTAGAAGCTTCATCACTATCTAAATGTTTCATAGATATATAAATAGAAAAACTATCATTTATTGGGTCTGTTAATAATAATGAAAGTAAAGCACCAACCACATTAAATTTAGAAGTTTCTGTAGCAACAAAACCAGCTAATAATCCTAAAATAGTAGAAACCCCATTTGAAATACCAAATCCTTGAGAACTTAATGTTTTATCCATTTATATAAAAAAATTTAATAAAAATTTTAATTAAAAAAATTATATTAAAAATTTTAATTAAAAAAATTTATTATAATAAATGTTAGACAATAAATTAGATTTTAGATATTTCATAGTTTCATTTGCGATTGGAATACTATATGTATATATGTATCAACCAGAAAAGAAAATAGTATATAAATTTCCAAATCCTAATAACTTAGATACGATATATAAAGACAAAAATGACGCATGTTATAAATTTGAAATAGAAGAAACTAATTGTAATGAAGTAAGAGAAAAATTAATTAAAGAACATCCTATATTAGAAGATTTTAAAATAAAAAAATTTAATAAAAAAATTTAATAAAAAAATTTAATAAAAAAATTTAATAAAAAAATTTAATTAAAAATATTATAAAAAATAAAATGATTGATATATTTTCAACAGAACAAGGAAAAAGATTTGCTTCAATAATATTAGGAATTGGATTAGCAACTATGTTTAGAAGAATATGTACAAATAATAATTGTCTTATAATAAAAGGACCTAGCGCAGATGAATTAAAACACTATTATAAAATAGATAAAACATGTTATAAATATAATCCTTATCCTATAAATTGTCCTAATTAATAATTTAAATAAAAATTTTTAATATAAAATTTCTATTATATAAGATTTCGTTTAAATATTTTTTTTTATTTAAATCCATATATTAAATATGGCTACTAGAAAATCAACAAATATTAATGAATTACCAAGTATGAATTCATTAGCAAATCAAACAAACGATGATGATGATGCTATTGCTGAAGTATTAGAAGAGATTGAAAATGAAAATATGGCATCTCAAAATGGTCCTCAAATTCCTATGGAAACTATGCCACAAGGTCCAAGCACTAATAACATTCCTCAACCTATGGTTCATCCTATGAACCAAATTCAACAAAATCAACAATCACAGCACCAACAATCACAACATCAACAACCTATGATGCAACAAATCCCAACAGCAGTTCCAACTGCTATTAGAATAACCGCACAAGGACCTTTAAATCAAAATCCTTTAGTAAATGGACCCGGAATAGACCAACAATCAATTCAACATAATGTATTAAACAATCTTAAACATCAATTACTAGCAGAAAATTTTGTTGATACCAGACAAAAAACATATGATAATAGAACTATGAAATTTTTAGATGATATTAAAAGTAATAGCACTTTATTAATTGTTATATTCTTAAGCAACTTAATGCTCCAAAATGCTTCAATAAAAAATTTATTACTTTCTAAGTTTGAGAGATTTAATAATTCTTATGTAAATTTAGCAGTTATAGCAGTTGTCCAAGTATTAGCAGTTATGTTATTAAAAAATGTTGTTTAATCTATTAATCATCAATGAAAGGAAATTACATCAAAATTACATCAAAATCACACTACCCTTTATTTTTAATTAAATCTTTTATGTAATCAGTTCTATCAATACCATATTTAATATAAGATGTATTACCTTCTCTTTTAATATCATAACTATACGAAATATTATTTTTAATTTCATCAATATGTGATACAATTAATATTGATTTATAAATATTTTTAAGTGATTCTAGAAATAATGGAATCTTATTTAAATGATCCGCATCACATGATGAAAATCCTTCATCTATAAATAAACAACTACATTTTAAAGTTGATACACCAATAGTTGATAATGTTATTCTCATACTTAAATCTATTATAAACTTTTGATAACCACTTGCTTTTGTTATAACTACTTTATTACCATTATGTTCAATAAACCAATTGAATACATCATCAGTCCAAACTATATCTAATCTAAGAACTTCATTACTTTTAGACATATTTTGTATAATTAAATTTACCTTTCTTAAAATTTTTGGAAATAATTTCTCTTTATAAATCCATATACGATAATTATTAAACATTTCTGATAATATTTTTACACCATTTATTTTCTTATTTGATTTACTTAATATCTTCTTATAACTTTTAATTAACTCCTTTTTCTCTATATAAAGGGTATATGACTTTTTAAAGTTTATGTATCGTGTTGTAATATTCTGTAAATATTTTCTATCATTTTCTAATTTCTTAATCTTTATTTGTTTATCATCCCATTTTGGTTTAGTATCTAAAACTAACAACCAATATTTATAATCCTTTTCACATTCCTTATATTTTTTATGTTCATTAATAACATTTTCAAAGAATTTATAATATTTATAAATCTTTTTAGATTGTTCTATATTATTTTTAATAAAATTATCATAATTTTGTTTATCAATGTTATTTACATTTCTTCTAGAAATCCAATCTAAATGTAATAACTTTTTTTCTATATTTTCTTTTTCAATATTCTTATTGGTTATTTCCTCATCTAATCCTTTTAATATATTATCAAACTTAGAAATATCATTTTCTAGTCCTTCTTTTTCTTTATAAAGTTTAAGTTGCTTTTCATAAGTTTTTTTCATTTTAGATAATTCTTTATAACTTGTTATCCACTTTTCTAATTTTTGTATATTTTGTTTAACATCTTCCATTAATTTAACCTCAATGTCAATATTATCATCCTCATCTCCATCATTATCAATACCATTAGAAACATCATTACAATCAATATTACAATCTTCAATACCATATTCAGTCATTTTTCCATTAAATTCTTCTTTGAGTTTTTTCTTTTCATTAGAATGATTAATTAATGTTTTATTTAAATCATTGAGTTGTAATATCCATGGTTGTTTTTTACAACATTCACAATTAGGATTAAATGGATATTCATTACTATTTATAGTATTAATTTGTTCATGAACATATTTAATTTTACTATTTAAAGAAGTAATATTTAGATGATATCTAGTTAAAAAGATATATAATTTTTTATTATTATCTAATAACCCTTTTTTCTTATCATATAATTTATCTTTCTTATCTATTTTTTTTATTAATTCTTCTAATTCATATTCAGTATTAGTTATGTTTATTTTGCTCAACTTTTCATAATTCTGCCTTATAGATATAGTATGTGATTTTTTCAAACCTTCTTTCTCTTTAATTAAACTAGTAATATCATTCATCTTTTTTTCTAATGAAATCATATCACCATCATCACCATCATCACCATCATCACCATCATCACCATTAAAATAATTATTAATTTCGGTTTGTTCTTTTAATATCGTAGATAATTTTTTTATATCTTTATATGAATCATTTTTAG
>Ga0233438_10004829_pt1 | contig 11655 bp, 10 predicted proteins | sample SI_123_September_FD_182720 | JGI IMG/M metagenome (GOLD analysis project Ga0233438, IMG submission 182720) | Seawater microbial communities from Saanich Inlet, British Columbia, Canada - SI_123_September2016_10_MG | ecosystem: Environmental > Aquatic > Marine > Inlet | place: Canada: British...
AAGTCAGATGCTAGAAATGCCAACGCTCCTTGTAAGTCCTTTTCTTCAGCCATGCGGCCGAGTGGGGTTCGAGCTTCATAAGCCTCCACAAATTTCGGGTCTTGATCTCTAAAAACGCCCCCCGGAGCAATAACATTAGCTCGTATTTCGGGTGCGTATGTAGCAGCAAGCCAACGAGTCAATTGAACCAAGGCACCCTTGCTGGCCCCATATCCGGATATGTTGTTTATATCTGTTCCGCGGTAAATTGACCAGTCTGGCCCATGCAGCCCATAAATGGAGGCGATGTTTATAATACTTGCATCGCCAGTTTTTTGCATCAAGGGACGGAGTGTCTGGCATAAGTCGAATACCGCAGTAACATTAACCTCAAAACTGCGGCCAAAACTTTCCGAAGATTGCTGGTTGGCAGGAACATTCCATCCTGTAATACCGGAGCCACCTGTAAAAGCAGCATTATTTATTAAAACATTTAGCTTTTTATGTTCAGACAGCAGCTGGTCCAAACACTCAGTGCGCTGGCTGCGGCATTCTAAGTCACAAGCAAAAATCGACACATTGACATCGAATTTCTCTGATAAATACTCAGCTTGGTGAAAAAGTTTTTCGTTATCTAGATCAAGCAGAATTAAATCACATCTTAGTTCGGCAAGGGTTTCGGCAAAAGCCCGTCCGATTTTCCCCGTGCTTCCAGTTACAAGAGCAACGCGGCCCTTCATATCCATCATTTCATTAATCATTCGAGGATATATCTTTTTGTTTTGCCAATAAAAATTGGGCTACCTCAAAATCAAATATAGAGTCAATATCAATTGCACGTTCTTGTGGGATGACGACTCCCTTAGTTTTACCTTTGAAAAGGCTTTTGGCCTTCATTACATAATCAGATTTAAGCACATAGCATACTGTTGCTATATTGAAGGCAACAGGGGCGTCTTGACGACGAACAACAGCGCTTTTTGTGCTGTTAAGCAAAAACACCTGCCCCTCAGCGTTTTGTTTAACCATATTGAACCAAGGGCTATGCGATGTTTCGGCCATTGATAGAACCACATCCAAATTTTCAGATTCAAACAAGTCTAGACACTTATTTATATCTTCTTGGTTCCTAAGCGGTGCAGTTGCTGGCAGTGAAACTAAAACTTTCGGCATTTGACCGTCATGTTTTTCCATTTCCGTTAGAGCGTGACGCCACGCATCCCACTCACTACTTTCATCGGACGCAAGATCAGCTGGGCGGATAAAAGGAACTATCGCGCCGCTTTGCCGGGCTACAGCCGCAATCTCCTCACTGTCCGTTGACACTATAACCCGACGAATACGTTTACTCGCTAGGGCCATATCAATAGTCCAATTGATAAGAGGTTTACCAGCTATCGGCTTAATGTTTTTGCCCTTCACGCCTTTTGATCCACCGCGTGCAAAAACAAAGGCATCATAAACAGTCATCGCGAAGACCAGTCATAATCGGCAGCATTCAAAAAAATTCTTTGCCCCTCGAGCTCATGAGAGTTTCGCGCTGCGTCAACGACTGCCAAAGCCTTCGCCGCGTCCTCTATAAACGCAAGGCTTTCTGATTCTTTCCCAACAGTAACTAACGACAAAAAATCCTCAAACTGCTCTAGGTAAGTGTCTTCTGACATATTTTCACCATTGAACAGAATTTGTTCTCCCTGAAATTTTTCAACAGTCACTTTATTTTTAATACCGTCCCAAATAATAGTACCTTCTTCGCAGAAAACTCTGCATTTACGTTCTGCTTTTCGCCTTACCAGATCCATTGATACATTAATTATCGGGCTGGGCGTACCCGATGTTTCACCGCAGACGGAAAGCGTTAACGCGGCAAAATCTTCAACTTCCTCGCCAAATGGACTGATATGACCAAGATAAGCCGACACCCAATTGAATTCTCCGAAAACCCAGAGTAAATAGTCAATTTCATGGCTTAACTCCAACAAAACGCCGCCGCCTAATTTACTTTGAGCGGTTACTGTAGACCGCCATTCCTGATTGGGGCGCCAATCCGGCAAATATTGCCCTACCTCAGAAGAAACAAACCTGACCTCCCCACAAACCTTTCTTTGAACCGCGGATCTAAAGACTTTTAGGCTCTCCATAAATCTAAGGTTGTACCCAACACTAACGGCCACACCAGACGATCCGACTAACTCGACTAACTCTCTAACCCCGTCGAGATTATGAGATATTGGTTTCTCTATCAACAAATGGCTGCCACTGTCCAAAAGCTGTGGGACGAATTGCAAATGCATCGGGGCTGGCGAACAAATTATGCTGACATCAGGCTTCCAATCAAGGCAGGAGTTGATGTTACCTGAGAAAAAGCAACCATTTTCTACAAATTCATTCTTGATGCGATGCCTATAAACTGCGAATTGAGCATCAATCCTAGCGTTCTGAACAGTTTGCATATGTCGACGACCAATGCTTCCATATCCGACTATTAATACCTTCAGTGGACTACCTTTTTGCACTTAACTATCCGATGCCCAAGCTTGCATTGATGTTTGCCAAGTCATCTGGCCGGCCAACATCTCTCCATTCTTCATGCACAAAAAAGACATCAACATGTCCACCATACTCCAATAAACCGGATATGAAGTCTGGCATGTCAATCAATTCACCTTCTTTAAGGGAGGATAAAGTTTCTGGAGAAATAGCGTATATTCCAGCATTTACAAGAAAGTCTTGTTTGGGTTTCTCTTCGATGGAAACCACGCTCCCATCTGCCACGTTGACCACACCAAATGGCACTTCTGCAGTGTATTTGCGAACACCCATTGTTAAAATGGAACCACTGTTAACATGATGACGCAGAAGTTTGTCAAATGATAGAGAGGTAAACAAATCTCCGTTCATCAACAAAAACGGGCAGTCCGGCTCTTCGCTTAGCAGAGACAAGGCTCCAGCTGTCCCCAAAGGTTTATCTTCCTCTAAATATGCAATGGAGCAGCCAAATTTCGACCCATTACCGAAGTAATCCATAATGACATCTTTTTTATAGTTCACAGATATGATGATTTCTAGAAACCCGGCTTGCACTAGATTTCGCAATATAATCTCCAAAATAGGCTGCCCACCTATTCTCAACATAGGCTTGGGTAACTTTTCCGTCAGCGGGCGCATTCGTAAGCCACGCCCTCCGGCCATAATTATAATTTTGTTAGGGCGTTTGGTCACGGCTGTAGAACTGGTCAAGGCCAATCTGTCCACAATGCCATCTGATGATAGGACTGGAACCTGTCTAATTGAATGAGACAAGGCTATGTTTTCAATCTCTTCGTCCGAATGCTCTTGACCGGCAGATATGAACTCTACGTTCATAATACTGGCCACAGTGCTTTCAAGAGTTAAACCTTTAATCAGTCCTCGCCTGATGTCTCCATCGGTTACGATTCCCCTTAGAGCCCCTGCTTCATCAACTACTAAAGCAATTTGAATGGAGCCTTTATCAAGATTTTCTATTGCCGTAAGAACAGTGTCTTTCGGCGAAAGAAAAAACTGATCTAAAGTTTTGATAATTATCATTTTAGCATTCCATTGAAAACTTCACACGAATTGTACATATTTAAGACAGAAATAACCAAGCTCTTCCCTAAGTTTTATCTCTCAAGTCTTCATCCGAAAGTGAAATATCATAAAACGTTTTCTTTAGGATATTGTTAAGTGGAAACTTTGCAAGGATTTCTACAATAGCTTCGACAGCCTGACCGTCACCATAAGGGTTTCGAACATTTGTTAAGCTTGCCTGAAAAGCGGGCGAATAAAGCTTCGCTAACGCTGAACGAATTGATTTAGCAGATGCCGCGCAGGAAATAACACTATCAGCTTTTAACCTGCCGGTTTGGCGCTCTCCGATATTGATTGTACCTATTTTGAATGAAGGCGCCTCAGTTAAACCGCTGGATGAATTCCCTATTACCCCATCGACGTTGGAAAGACAGGACAAGTATCTCAACTGGCCCAGCGACTTAAATACCCACATATTTTTTTGCGTTTTGGCAAACGCTTTTAAAATTCCAGCAAGCTCTCTTCCTCCCGAATCCGCATTTGGAAGAGTTATGATCGATGCTGTTTCTTTAAGTTCACTTAGAACGGTTAGCAACTCCCGAAGTTGCTCGGCTGACTTGTCAGAGCCTTCTAAGGTAACTGGATGAAAGGTGACTAACAAATTTCTTTTCTTGAATTTTAAACCCAAAGAGGCTTCCAAATCGGAACGTGCCATAAGTTTAGTGCGCATGATAGCATCTACACCTAATCCACCAACATTAAAAACTCTGCCTGGGGCCTCGCCTAGCTGAACTACTCGTTGGCGATAAGGCTCTGCCGCAACGAAATGCAGGTGAGACATCTTTGTGATTGAGTGACGCAAAGCTTCATCGAAGGCACCTTCCGTTGTCTCGCCGCCGTGCAAATGGGCGATTGGTATGCCCGCGAATGTGGCAGCTGAAGCGGCCGCAAAGATTTCGAAACGATCCCCCAATATAACTACAATATCAGGTTTCAAACGATCAAACACATCCGCGAAGCCACTAATGCCGAGCCCAGTGGATTTGCTAATTGCGACGCCAGTGTCCGAACTCAACAACATTTCGACTTTTTCGTCAATTTTTAGTCCGGCCTCTTCAATCTCGTGAAAAGTGGAACCAAACTCCGGCGAGAGATGCATGCCAGTCGCTACCAACTGAAGGTCTAGTTCAGTATGTTCGTCAATGGTCTCCATCAACCACTGAAGCAGGCCAAATTCCGCCCTAGTTCCAGTGACAACACAGATCTTTCTTGTCATATCTCGATTAACTCACCTGGTTGGAAATCGCGAATGGCTTTCTGACCAATGACCTGGTCCCAACACATCGGAGAAATACCCATACCTGGTCGTTTAGCCGCAATATTGTCATCGCTAAATTCGTCGCCGGCATATATTTGGGTCGCTGCGACGATAGACTTTCGCGCAATGAGCATATTTTTTTTCTCACTTTCGGAGGGTATTTTTATACCATCCCCGATTGCGAGCTCGATATTTCGGATACCCTTAACCAGTTTCACTAACTCCTCCGGGCCTAAACTTGAAAGATGATCAGGCCCGGGTAAAGCTTTATCCAATGTAAAGTGTTTTTCAATCACCTGAGCGCCGAGTGCCACAGCAGCCATTGCAACTTCTATACCCGCCGTATGGTCCGAATACCCCACTTTTACCCCGAATGCCTTTTGGATTGTAAGCATGGCATTGAGGTTTACTTCATCCATAGGCGCGGGATACTCAGTCGTGCAATGCAAAACTATTATTTTATCTTTTGAAGTGCCCGCCTCCTCAAGCGAGGCTATAGCGCATTCAATTTCCTTGAGTGTAGCCATGCCCGTTGACATAATTATATCGCGACCCAATGAACCAACATATCGTAGGTAGGGCAAGTTGGTAATCTCACCCGATGGAATCTTTAAAATTGGCAAACCGAGACCACATAGAAACGCGACAGTTTTGATATCAAAGCCTGTAGAAAGGAATTTGATTCCCCGAAGATTGCAGTGATCGATAATTTGCTCGTGCATCTCAGGCGACAACTCAAGTCGCTTGAGCATTTTATATTGAGACTCTCCTAAGCCGTCATTCTTTTCCTGATACTCAGCCTTCGGTGCGCTTTCCGTCACAAGTTCATCGGCCTTAAAGGTTTGAAATTTTACGATATCAGCGCCGGATTCAGCCGCAATATCTACCAAAGCTAGAGCCTTTTCGATATCACCATTATGATTGACACCGGCCTCCGCTATTACAAGTGTCTTCATGGAACCCTCCTGGATGGCACGCCAACGTAAGTCGCATCTGGACTGCAGTCGCCAAGAACGACTGCACCCGAACCTATGGTAGCATTTTTGCCCAATTTTAGTTTTCGATCGGGTTTTCCTTGATTAATTACGGCACCGGCACCGACCCAACAATTTTCCTCTATATCAACATTGCCGGAGATATTCGCTCCTGGAGCGATATGAACAAAACTACCTATTGCACAGTCATGGGCTATTGTTGTGTTTTGATTAAATATACAGAAATCTCCGCATTTTATGGAGTTCGTGAACCGAACGCCAGAAGCAACGATTACTCCTCTTTGTTTCTCAATCAGCTCAAGCTGTCCTTGTCCAAAGGTCGCATCTGGGTGGATTAAATTTGCGAAACTAAGTGTTTCACCGTACCTGTCAGCGATCGCCTTCCGGATCTTTCCATCAGCGATGCCAATTACAAACACTTGCTCGCTGAAATCTGACAAGTCTTTCTCCAAAATTACCTGATACTCCGACCCGAGTTCTTTGGCAGTGGATTCGCTATGCGCAATATATACTGGCTCCAACCCTACGGCGATGGCAATGTCCCCTACTTCACGAGCCATACCAGACGTACCAAAAATACCAATGGTTTTACGCAAAGTCATTTTAAAACAGCACTACTTGGCAAATTTACAAGACGCGCCTCCAGCCACTTGGCATTTGAGAGGTCACCGCGCCTACATTGTTCATACATTTTTAGATTATTCATTAGGGTCCAGACTGGTCTAGTCATAACACCTTTTGCATTGGAAGCCTGAAGCAGACTATCGCGATGGGCTTTATTTTCACATATGACGGCATTCAACCAATAATTTGAACGACACTCCTTCTGTTCTTTGAAGAATAATAGATCCGAACCATCCAAAGCGGCTTCATATGAATGCGCCAATTTGCGCTTAGCCGTCACAAACATTTCTAATTGCTCTAACTGGGCACAACCCAGAGCGGCATTTAAATTGGGCAATCGGTAATTATACCCAACCTCGTCGTGGACATATTCATATGGGTGATCTTTTTTCGCAGTGGTCGTTAGATGTTTCGCTCGCGCTGCATTTGCCTCATTAGTCAATATTATGCCACCGCCACCAGTTGTTAGAATTTTGTTTCCATTAAAGCTTAATGCGCCGTAATCGCCAAAAGTTCCTGTATGTTGGTTTTTGTAAAAACTACCAAGCGACTCTGCAGCGTCTTCTATAAGCGCAATTTTCCATTTATTGGTTATCGAGCCCAAACCATCCATATCGGCAGGGTGCCCAAACGTATGCATTGGAATACAAGCTCTTATCACCTTATGGTTATCTTTTATCCGACACTTTCCGCCATCGTCTAAAAAGGCGTGCTCGTCCAACCATTCAGACATTGCAGCTGGTGAAAGCCCTAAAGTGTGGCGGTCGACATCTAAGAACAAAGGTTGCGCGCCGCAATAGGCTATCGCATTGCAAGTGGCTACAAATGTTAGTGGCTGGGTGATAACAACATCGTCCTGCTTGACCCCAGCCAATAAAAGTGAAGCGTGTAGAGCCGATGTGCCGTTGACAACAGCAACAGCTTTCTCAGTACCAACGTAATCTGCGATCTTTTCTTCGAACTGAGTGACGTATGCCCCCACACTTGAAACAAACGAACTTGCTATGACCTCAGCAACATATTTCTGCTCGTTTCCAATGAATAATGGGGCGTGCAAAGGCACAACTTGGTCAGTGTTAAAATAGTCTCGGACGAATTTTATAAGATAGTCAGCCAAAATCAGTTCACATCTTACTATCTAAATATTTACCCTTGTCTTGATAAGACAACTCGGGGATTAGCTCACGGAACATATTAACTAATTCAACTTTATCCCAGGCCTTAGCGGCTTTCATATCACCTATTCGATAGGTAAAAGTCGTTAGTTTATTAACGTCAAATAACGCACTGTTTTTTACAATACCAACTCCTTCAAACCGACCCAGCTCCAACTCCTCATGATCCATAAAAAACTCTTCATAGTCTTTTTCACCGGTCGTATCGCTAGCAGAAAAAAAACATGGCCACTTTCCTTGCTCAGGGAGCGACTTCATCATCGACCTTGCCTCATCCTCTGATTTACAAAATACCGGCTGAAACCCCCTCATAATCAAATATTTTTCTGCAATTTCAGAGAAGCTTACAAGGTCTAAATCACCACCAAGCTTGGGGAAAAAAATATCTCGGTTACCCCCTAAAACACAAGACATCAAGCAAAGCTCACCAGACTCTTGAGGGGTAACAAAGTAACGTCGAACATCGTTTGGAGCGACTAAGGGCTGTTGCTTTTCCATTCGCTGATTAAACCCGTGAAGCAAGGATCCATCAGAAAAGGCAACGTTTGCAAAGCGTGCTGTCGAGATATCAATCTTCTTACTGTAATGCATCAAGAACATCTCCATAATTCTTTTGGATGCTCCCATCATATTTACAGGATTAGCCGCTTTGTCTGTTGACACACAAAAGTATTTCTTTGTGCCTTTGCGCACAGAATGTTCGATAGTTTTGATGGTATTAAAGATATTTACGTCAATCATTCGCATTAACGTGAAGGGGTCTTTTTCGCTCCTGACATGCTTGAGGGCCGAAAGGTTGAGCACATAATCAAAAAGACCATCAGCTTCGATAAAGGCATCATATTCATCTGATCCAATGTCGAGCGCGAAGGTTTGAAAGTCGCCACTAATGTAACCGAATGAACTCCGAATATCGCGCACTAGTTCTACTAGGTTATTTTCACTAATATCTACAACATGAAGCTTTTTAGGGTTTCTTTTAAATATTTCTTTGACGACAGCCTGTCCGATAGAACCGGCTCCACCTAAAACAAGGAAAGACGAAGAACCAACATCATTAGTTAAAGCTTTTTCATTCGCGCCAATATCGATTTGAAACAAGGGGGCCGAGCGGCCAATTAAATTAAGAATATTCATAATCTTCCAAATTTTTTGTATAATAATAAAGCTAATCTATCAATTTCTAGCATAAATATCCTCAATTCGCACGATATCATCTTCGCCGAGATAGCTGCCGACCTGCACCTCAATCAGCACAAGCTCGGCATCTCCGATATTCGTCAGTCGATGTTTTTCGCCCAGCGGAATATATCGATAATCACCTGGTCCGGTTTCAAATTCCTTGTCACCTATTTGGACAAGGGCTTCACCTTGCGTCACCATCCAGTGCTCGGCGCGTTTGTGATGATATTGCAGACTCAACTTCTGCCCCGGAGCGACAGTGATACGTTTAACCTGATAGCCATCTTCTTGTTTCAGAGTCGCATAAGTGCCCCAAGGCCGGTGAACTGTGGCAGGTAACTCGGTCAGGTCTGCATCGGCGCTCGCCTTTAATGCCTCGACCACCAGCTTCACATCTTGTGATTTGGCGCGGTCTGCCACCAACAGCGCGTCCGGCGTGTCAATGATAACCAAATTCTCGACGCCAATGGCGGCGATAACCTTTTCCGTATGGCCTGTGCTTTCAATATGGGTGTTGCGGGTTTCAACAAACTGCACCTTATCGGCACCAACCGAACTATTGCCGTCCTCGTCGTCCTCATGCGCGGCAGCCACCGCATCCCAAGAGCCGACATCCGACCAACCGAAACCGGCCGGTACCATTGCGATACTCTCGGCCTTTTCCATCACCGCATAGTCGATGGAAATATCGGGCTGGGCAATAAAACTGGCCTCGACAAAACGCGCCACGCCTGCGTCTTCTTGTGCTTCGGTAAAAGCCGCTTCAGAGGCCGCCCACACATCACCGGCGTGTGCCGCCATATTTTCAGCCATCACACCGGCGGTAAAACAAAACATACCGCTATTCCAATAATAGCGGCCTTCAGCGAGATATTGCTCGGCGGTTGCGCGGTCGGGCTTCTCAACAAAACTTTTTAGCGGTTGCGGGCCATCACCTGTTTCAGCGACTTCCAAATAGCCATAACCGGTCTCAGGGCCGGTTGGGCGAATGCCAAAGACCACCAGATTACCCGCTCGCGCCCGCTCGGCTGCTTGCTCGACAGCTTTTTCAAAAGCTACGTCGTCAGAAATCAAATGATCCGCTGCCAGCACAAGACACACGGCCTCATCACCATGGGCCTTTTGTATATGCCGAACAGCCAACGCAATGGCGGGCGCCGTATTACGCCCCTTTGGCTCCAGCAAATAAGAAACCTTCGGAGCCTTTGAGATCTCTTTGAGCAAGTTTTCGGTGAGGTAGTAATGATCTTGATTGGTTACAATCAAAGCTTCATCAGCAATAAGCGCTGCACGCTCTAAGGCATGCGCCAAAAGCGGTTTTCCTGCTACTTCCATAAAAGGTTTCGGGTGCATGCGCCGCGAGATTGGCCACAGCCGCGTCCCCGCGCCTCCCGATAGAATAATGGGTATGATTTTAGTCATTTCCGAACAAATCCCGGGTGAATACCTTGTCGCTCACATCGTTTAATTCATTGACCATGCGATTGGCAATAATCACGTCGCAGCGGGACTTAAAGCCATCAAGCTCATGCGTGACTTCTGAATTATAGAACCGCTCCTCTTCGAGCAGAGGTTCGTAGACAATAACCTCAACACCCTTGGCCTTGATGCGCTTCATAATGCCCTGCACGGCCGATGACCGGAAATTATCCGAGCCGGCCTTCATAGCAAGACGGTAAATGCCAACAGTCTGCGGTTGCTTAGCAATAATTTGCTCAGCAATAAAATCCTTGCGCGTGCTGTTTGATGTGACAATCGCCTGGATAAGGTTTTGCGGCACGCGGTCATAATTGGCGAGCAATTGCTTGGTGTCTTTTGGCAGGCAGTAGCCGCCATAGCCGAAGCTTGGATTATTATAGTGGTCGCCAATGCGCGGGTCTAGCGAGACGCCGTCAATAATCGAGCGCGTATCCAAATCTTCGCCCAGCGCATAGCTATCAAGCTCGTTGAAGAAAGACACACGCATGGCGAGATAAGTATTGGCGAAAAGCTTCACGGCCTCCGCCTCGGTTGAGCGCATGAACAAGGTCTCAATATCGGCTTTCTCGGCCGCGTCGCTCAAGAGACCGGCAAACACATGCGCCTGCGCGTCATCGCCACCCATAATAATGCGTGAGGGATAGAGATTATCTTTCAGCGCTTGCCCCTCGCGCAGAAACTCTGGCGAGAAAATAATCCGATCCGTTTTAAACTTATCTTTCATCGACCGTGTAAAGCCCACCGGCACGGTCGACTTGATCACAATCATCGCCGTGTCATTATGCGCCAATACATCGCCAATCACCGCCTCGACAGAGCTTGTGTCGAAGTAATTGGTCTCAGGATCATAATCTGTCGGCGTCGCGACGACTACAAAAACCGGATCTCTATAGGCTATGACTTTATCCAAAGTGGCTGCCAGCGAGAGCTCTTTGTCAGCGAGATAGTGCTCAATTTCGGCATCCACCACGGTGGATTTACCTTGATTAATGAGATCGACGCGAGCTTCGTCAATGTCCAAGGCGGTAACGTCATTATGCTGCGCCAGCAGCACGGCCATTGACATGCCGACATAGCCGGTGCCGACGACGGTTATCTTATGAACTTCACTCACACAACATATCCATTTGGATTTTGTGATTGCCAACTCCAGGAGGACAATGTCGCATCATGAACTGATAAAGTTGCAGACCAATTAAGCGCCTCATTCGCTTTTTGGGGGCTGGCAACAGAGCTTGCGACATCACCCGATCGACGCCTAACGGTCTCAAAGGGCAATTCCCGACCTACCGCCTTGCCATAGGCTGCAAGTAATTCTTTGACGGTCGTTCCCTGGCCCGTACCTACATTA
>Ga0233438_10004839_pt1 | contig 11629 bp, 8 predicted proteins | sample SI_123_September_FD_182720 | JGI IMG/M metagenome (GOLD analysis project Ga0233438, IMG submission 182720) | Seawater microbial communities from Saanich Inlet, British Columbia, Canada - SI_123_September2016_10_MG | ecosystem: Environmental > Aquatic > Marine > Inlet | place: Canada: British...
TTAGAAAACTTTGACAATTCATTCCCAATTTGTTTTTCTCAAACTTCAAATGACATATTTAATTGGACATTAAACAGCGGAACAACTGCATCTACAACTACAGGCCCAACAGATGATATAACTGGTGGTGGAGATTATATTTATATTGAAGCATCTACACCAAGAGTTCCAGACGACAGTGCTGTCCTTTACAGTCCATTCATTGATATTAGTTCTCTTACTAACTCAAAACTTACTTTCTACTCCCATATGTATGGCACCTCAATTGGAACACTTAGAATTGATGTTTCTGATGATGGAGGAAGTTCATATTCTAATATTTATTCTAAATCTGGTGACCAAGGTGATCAATGGAATTTTGAAACAGTAAGTTTAGCTAGTTTTTCAGATACATTAAGATTTAAAATAAGCGCTACTGTTGGTGATGATGGTAGCGGAACACAATGGTTCGGTGATATTGCAATTGATAACTTTGAAATTAGTGAAGCACTTGCTATTGATGTTGCTGGAGTTTCCTTAACTACAAACCCTACTCTAGCATTAACCAATGCACCTTTTACAATATCTGGAGAACTTAATAACAGAGGAATCAACACAGTGACTTCAATGGATATAAACTATACAATAAATGGAGGGTCAGCTGTTACAATGCCTTTAACAAACCTAAATTTCACAACAGGAAGTAATTACTCCTTTAGCCATACTTCTACATGGAACCCATCATCATCAGGAACGTATACTGTTGAAATATGGGCAAGCAATATAAATGCTGCAAATGATATGAATCTTTCTAATGATAGAGTTTCTAAATCTATTACAGTAGCAAGTAACTTAGCTTTAAGAAGACCAATGCTAGAATCTTTTACAAGTTCTACTTGTGGTCCTTGTGCACCAGGTAATCTAAATGTTTCAAGTGTTTTACAAGGATATCAAGACAATCAGTACTCAATCTTAAAATATCAAGTAGATTTCCCAGGTGCAGGTGATCCTTATTATACAGCTGAAGTTGGCGATAGACGAACCTATTATAGTGTTAATTCAGTTCCAGACTTAGTTGTTGATGGAAATGAATGGCAGGATAATTCCTCAAGTCTAACAAGTCAAATAGTTGATAATTCAATTGCTAAACCTTCTTTTATAAATCTTTCTGCAAATTACAGTGTTTGGGGTGGAGGACAAAAAGTTGATTTCCAAGTTACTATTGATCCGCTTGGGAATTTTACAAATTTAACTCTACAGGCTGCAATATTTGAGTATATCACTTTTGATAATATTGGAACTAATGGTGAAACCGAGTTTGAATATGTAATGAAAAAAATGGTGCCTGGTTCATCTGGATCTAATTTAAACTCTCTTCAAGATGGTGTACAAAGAGTTGAAAATTTATCTTACACATTTAATGGTAACTATATACTCCCTCCAAATGCAAGTAGCCCTGTAAATCACGCGATTAATCATACAGTTGAAGATTTCAATAATTTAGGAGTTATTGTATGGATTCAAGACGATGCAACTAAAGAAATTTTACAATCAACTACTGCTTCATTAGTTACAAGTGTTATAGAAAACAATTCTCCTGCTAGTAAACTAATGATATTTCCAAACCCAACTAGTGATTTAGCTACTTTAGCATTTGAAGGATATAAAGATTCTGATATTGAAATTAATATTATTAATCTTCTTGGAGAAGTAGTATTTTCTAAAAAAATAAACTCCTCAGCTTACTTAGATTATTACAATTTAGATGTTTCTTTATTAAGTAACGGAATTTACAATGTAGTTGCAAAATCAAAAGGAAAAATAACTACTAAAAAATTACAAATTTTAAAATAAGACTATATAATCTAGTTGTATTTAACCTACAATATTTCCCCTTTTAAATTTAATAAATGAAAGGGGTTTTTAATTATTAACCATCATTGCAACTATTTTTTTACCAAAAGAAATTTCTTCAATTATTGAAAACTCTAACTTTTTATGGAAATCCAAAGATTGTTGATTTTTTGGTTTAGTATTTACTTCACAACATAAAGGGATACCTAAATTTTTAGATTGATTATAAAGCTCCTTATAAATCAATGATCCAAAACCTTTTCTGTGATATTTTTCAGAAATTGCAATTCTGTCTATATACATAAAATCATTATACTTTTTTTTAAAATACAAAAAGTTAGGTGATGAATATTCACTTAAACTACCCATAATAATAGCAAACCCAACAAGATTATTATTAATCTTTATTAATGCAATAAACGATGAACTATTAAATAAATTTTCTAAATGATTTAAATCTTCTAAAGACCCTAAAGCAGGTATATTAAGTTGATTTAAATTAAAAATACTTTTCTTTAATGAAAACGACAGCTCATCTTTATTGCTACTTAAAAAACATAAAGTGTGATTCATTTATAAATTATCAATAATAAAAATCAGATTAATATTAAATATATATCTAAAATCAATAATTAGAATCCTATTTAGAAAAAAAATACAGATTATAAAATGGTAAGTTAAAGTTTAATTAATTATTGTAAATTTGCAGAAACATAAAATATTTAAAAATGAAAAAATTATTATTCATCGCAGTTCTAGCCGTTACAGCTATTTCTTGCGATAAAGACAAAGATGACAATACAAATAGTATTGAAGGTAGATGGACAACGACAGAAAATGTTATGACTGTTAATATGGTTGCTACTATGGGTGGAATGACTATTATTGACACATCATACACTGAAACATCAACTGGTGCCGATCTTGAGGGAGCTGGAATTGAATTTCTTTCAAATGGAAGCGCTATATTTTTTGATGAAGATGGAAATGATGATACTGCTAGCTATTCTTATTCAAATAATATGTTATCAATAACTACTTCACAATTTTCTTTTGACGAAATGGATACAACATTAAATATCCCTGTTTCAAATTTAACTTCTAATACAATGGATTGGAATTACACTTTATCTATGTCTGAATCAGATTTTGGTGTTACGTCAACTTCCACGATAGATACTAGAATAAAATTTATAAAATAAGTTATAAATAATTAATCTATTTTAAGGGGCCAATTGGCCCCTTTTTTATTATCAAATGGTAAGTTAAAGTTTAATTAATAATTGTAAAATTGCAAAAAATATAAAATAAATAAAAATGAAAAAAATATTATTCATCGCTTTATTTGCTACAATAGCTATTTCTTGCGATAAAGATAAAGACAATACAAACAGTATTGAAGGTAGATGGACTATAAATGAGCAAGTAGAAACTTATAGTCAGATTGGTAGTTCTTCTATATCAGGTACTAATATTCCTGGATTAGACACTACTATTGTTTTTGATTCAACTAGTACTGTAATAACACCTGTTGATTCACTTGATGGATCTGGACTCGAATTTCTTTCGAATGGAAACGCTATATTTTTTGATGAAGATGGTAATGATGATACAACTACCTACACTTTTTCAAATAATGTTTTAGAATTAGTTATTCCTGAAGGTTCTGATAATGGTACAGACACAACATTTATTATTCCTGTATCAAACTTAACTTCGAATTCTGCAGATTTATTATTTTATAATTTTTCTGAAACAATCTATGAAGTTGACTCTTCATTTGGAATTGCTGTATTTGATTATACAATAAGCACTTCTTTGATTATGAGAGTTATAAAATAAATTATAAATAATTAATCTATTTTAAGGGGCCTATTGGCCCCTTTTTTATTGCCAAATAATAATTCTTTATATTTAAAAATGAAAAAGTTATTATTCATAGCGTTATTTATTATTGCTACTATTTCATGTGATAAAGATGATGACAATAATACTAGTATTGTAGGAAAATGGACAGTAGCTGAGCAAGTAGACTTTTTTAGTACAGTTGGTTCGGTATTTGTCCCTGGGTTTCCTCCATTTACTAATGATACAACAATTCTTTATGACACTAGTAGTACTGAGGTTCAAACTACTGCCGATCTTGATAGTCTGGAAATTGAGTTTTTGACTGATGAATCAACTGCTATATTTTTTGATAACTTTGGTAGTGTAAATTCTAGTTATTCCTACTCAAATAATATCTTAGAATTAGTTATTCCAGAAGGTGCTGATAATGGATCAGATTCAACATTTATTATTCCAGTATCAAATCTAACATCAAACTCTGCAGATTTATTACTTTATAATTTATCTGAAAGAGAAATTGAGACTGACTCTTCTACTGGAATTATTTCTGATTTTACAACAACAATTATTGTTTCCTGGAAACTTATAAAATAATTTTTATTGTGACTTTTAAATGAGACTAATTAGCACATTTTTATATCAAATAAATTAAATTATTGTTGATTAATTAACATTAAAAGGAATTGAAGTTAGTTCTTTAGAATTTGGGCCAATACTTATCATAAAATCTCCATTCTCAAGAGAAGATTCATTGTTAATATTAAAAAAAGATAGATCCTTAACTGGTATCTTAAATTTTATTTTCTTAAAAGATCCTGATTCAATAAAAGTTTTTTCAAATGCTCTTAGTCTTTTATTATCTGGGGAAATGGAAGCGTACATATCTGTTGAATATAATTGAACAGTCTCAAACCCACTCATAGCACCTTTATTATAAATATCTATAGAAACTTTGATTGTATCATTTATTGCTAATGAATCATTTTCTAAAACAAAGTCTTTATACTCGTATTTAGTATAGCTTAAACCGTACCCAAACTCGTATAAGTTATTAAGCTTGCCTACGTAATTATAAGCACCCTGTGAATTGTTTTGAACCTCAGATGGCTTGTAGTAGTAAGTAGATAATGAATTTGGAAATGCAGGATAAGTATATGGCAATTTACCAGAGGGGTTAACTTTTCCAGAAACAATATCAGCTAGTGCGTCTCCACCAAAGTTACCAGGCAAGTAAATATTTAAAATTGCAGACATAAAAGGTTCAATTTCAGAAATAAGCCTTGGTCTTCCAATATTTAAAATCAAAATTATTGGTTTTCCTGTTTTAGACAATTCATTAGCTAATTTTAATTGAAGCTTATGAAGGTTTAAATCGTTTAGATCTCCAGGCTTTTCTGTGTAAGAATTCTCCCCTAAGCACAGTAAAATATAATCATGATCTTTTGCTGCATTTATTACCTCCCCTATATTATCTTCATTCATATCGTAAAAAGATGCATTTTCCTTATAAGAAACACCTGATATAAAAGTGACATTATCTTCTCCATAAACATTAGAAAAAGATTCAAATATGGTATTATGACTTTCAGCAAACTTATCAGTAAATTTACCCTGCCAATTATAAGTCCAAGCACCATTCAAGGTTCTCATACTATTTCCATTAGGTCCAGCAACAAGTATTTTAGCGCCCTTTTTAATAGGTAAAATAGAATTTTTATTTTTCAATAATGTAATAGATTCACAGGCTGATTGATAGGCTAATTTTTTAGAATTATTTGATGCAAAATTCCCATAATTTCTATAATCTGTAACTGGATTCTTAAATAAATCTAATTCTAATTTCAATCTTAATATTTTACTAACAGCATCATCAATTCTTGATATTTTTACATCACCTTCTTCAACAAGTTCTATTAGTAAATTAATAAATTCTTCATACTCATATGGAACCATAGACATATCAATTCCTGCATTAATTGCCATTTTTATCGCTTCTTTTCTATTTATGGCAACTTTATCTCTATCACAAAGTTTATTAATATCTTCCCAATCTGTTAAAATAACACCTTGAAAGCCTAATTTATTCCTAAGTATTTCTGTTAGTATTTTGTAACTGGAATGCACAGGAATACCATTTATAAGTCCAGAGTTGATCATTACAGTTTTAGCTCCAGCGTCAATAGCTGCTTTGAAAGACTTTATATGGTATTCAAAAAGCACATTATCTGGAATATAAGCAGGAGTTCTATCTTTTCCGCTAATAGTTGCTTGATATCCTGTAAAATGCTTCATACAGGCAGCTACTTTACTATTACCAACTTTATTTTCTTCGCCTTGGTATCCTTTTATCATTGCTTTTCCAAATTCAGTTACTAAGAATGGATCTTCCCCAAAAGTTTCAAATTGTCTAGGAAATCTAGGGTCAACTCCTAAATCTAAAACAGGAGAAAAATTCCAAGGTATTCCACAAGCTCTTGTTTCATAAGCACAAACTGTAGCCATATTATAAGCATGAACAGGATTCCAAGTTGCAGCTGTAGAAATTTGTTGAGGAAACATCGTTGCTCCATCAGTGTAAGTAGCACCATGAATTGCATCTATTCCGTAAATTACAGGTATTCCAATTTCGGTACTATCTAATGCAAATTTTTGGATATCTGTAATATTTTCAAACCAATTTTTAGGTGTTTGAGCAAGATTGTTAACAGTGTTTAAAACTGAACCTACTTCATACTCAACAATTGCTTTTTTAACTTTTTCATAGTCGATTTCCATTGTGTCATTAGAAGACCATTTATTAGGTCCTTTAGCAATAACTGTTAAATTAATTTGAGTCATTTGCCCAATTTTTTCTTTTAAGCTCATCAATGAAAGAATAGAATCTACTTTATTAGAAATTGTATCTAAAACTTCAACAGTAGAATTATTATTTTGCTTACAAGATGGAAAGAAAGATATAGCAACTAGAAATGAAATTATTATTTTATTATTCGTCATGTTTATTTTATTGAAAAACTCTTACATAATCAACCACCATTTGTTGTGGAAATACAGTTGATGAATTTGGATTTCCAGGTAAATTTCCTCCAACAGCAATATTAAAGATGAAGAAAAAATCCTTATGGAAGGCCCCAATGTTGTTAATACTCATCGAGTGATATTCAATATCATCCCGAAGCCATTTGATATTAAATGCGTCCCAAACAATGGTAAAAACATGAAATTCATCATTATAAATACCTGAACTTAATGTACTTGTTCCAGAATACAGCGAATTACCATTATCATACCAATGAGCGGTTCCTAAAACTGTTTTGTCATTATTTCCTATTCCACCTACTAGTTCCATAATATCAATTTCACCACACCTTGGCCATATAAGACTATCTATATTTTCTCCTAACATCCATAAAGCAGGCCATAACCCTTGACTATATGGAAGCTTAGCTCTAATATCTATTCTGCCATAAGTAAAACTTTTAAATCCCTGAGTTTTAATTCTAGAAGAAGTATAATTAAATCCGCCGAAATTCTCTTCTTTAGCAGTGATTGTTAAAAATCCGTTATATAAAGAAGTGTTTTCAGTTCTATAATATTGAGATTCATTATTCCCCCAACCACAAAGATTAGGGCATCCATTTCCAAGTTCATGTACCCAATTACTATTAAGTGATGTATCGTCAAATTCATCATTCCAAACTAATGTGTAATTTGGATAGGATAATGGAGTGATGTAGCCAGAATTTGATATTGTAGTATCTGTATTATCTAAAATATTTATAGAATAGGTTTCTTCTATATATACATTAGCAATAAGATGAGCCCTAATAGCAATTGTATGCTGTCCAAAATCAGAATAAGTATGTGATGCCGTATTTACAGATGAAAACTGAATATTAGATGAATCTAAGAGTTCATAAAAGACAAAGGAATATCCGTTTGCACCTATTGAAGTTGCCACAACATCCACTTTTTTAGTTGCAGTATCAACTGTAACCGTATAATTTAAGTTTGTAGGTAAAGTAAAATTATAACAAGTACCATTGTCTTTTTTAGCATCAGGATCATAATTTGTAGCATTAGGATCGGTGCAACCTTTTTTGCAGTTAACTAAAAGAAAATTAATTATTACAATTATTAAAAATGGAATAAACCTTAAGTTCATATTTAAAAATTTATTGAACTGCAATGAATTTCCCATACCATTTAGCAGCTTGATCATTGGATTGGAGATATTCAACCCATAGGGTATCATCGTTAAGTTTTGTAATCTTGTATTCGCTTGCCCCAGTATAAAAACCCAAATGTAATCCTTGAGAAAAGGTTAATACAGAATCCTCATCAATATTCCATTTTCCAGTAGGAGGGTCAACAAATGGAGACGAATAGTCGAAAAGATTTTGATAAGAATTGGGGAATTGAGATTGAAATGTATTATGAATATATATTAGACCATTTGTATTCATATCAAAAAGAAAATTATTTAACGTAAATCTATAGCGATCATCATATAATCCTACACCTGGCTTTTCATTTGACTGTGCACTGTACCAAACTGGAGATGTAGACGAAAGAGGACCTACTCCAATATGACCAGCACTATTTGAATCAACACACCAAGATTTTGGAGTAGCACCACCTGAAATAAAAAACAACAGTGGGTTTTCTAGTAATTCGATACTATCCTTAGTAATATTAATTTGTTGAGAACTTGATTTAAAACCTTGAGAGTTTGAAACTAAAAGAGAGACTTCCTTTAATCCCTTAAATGGGTAAATCCCAATTACGCTTGAATCATTGCTAGTTTTTCCATTATCTAAATCCCAAAAATAATCTAAATCATTCCGTGGGCTAACAACTTTTAAAGAAACAATGTTAGAGTCTAAAAATTCAAAAGAAAACTGAGCAGCCAAACTGTCTTTTATTCCGTAAAAACATTTGCCATCATCTTTTTTAGCACTATCATCAAAATTATGAGCAAGAGGATCTGTACATCCTTCTTTTCCGCAGCTCTGAATTATACCTAAAAAAAATAATAAGTAAAATAGTTTGTTAATCATTTTCATAAAATTTAATATCCTGGATTTTGAGACCAATTTCCACCAGCTAAATCAATTTCATCTTGAGGGATTGGAAATAATTCGTGTTTGCCAATTACAAAACCTGGAATTACATCTGCTGCTTTTCCAGTTCTAACTAAATCGAAAAAACGATGACCTTCACAAGACAATTCAGATCTTCTTTCTTTTAAAATATCTTCATAAAGATTCTCATTAGTTTGGAACGTTTTTAAAGGTAAACTTACACGAGAACGAACCAAATTTAAATATTCTAAAGCTACTGTATCAAAACCCAACCTATTATTTGTTTCTGCAGCCATTAATAGTACATCGGCATATCTTATAACTCTATAATTTACACCACTTGTTAAATCATTATCACCTAAACCACTCATTTCAGCTTTGGATTTTATATATTTATTATTGTAAAAACCGGTATGTCCACCTCCACCAATTGAATATGTAGAACCAGCTGAATTTGAGGATATAAAATTATCTAAATTTAGACATGTAACATCTCTCCTAGGATCCTGATACTCAAAAGAAGAAAATAAATCTTGAGTAGGTAAATTATAGCTATTTCCATCGCCATAAACAGCCCCTTCATAAGCTCTTATTCCTTGATAACCTGGTGTTAAATTTCCTTCTAAGCAAATTAAACAATTATAGCCTCCACCCTCACCATCAGAATACTCTACATCAAAAACAGTTTCACTATTATTTTCATTAGATTTTAAAAACATGGTATTGTAATTTGAAGCTAATGAGTAATTACCGCTATTAATCAAATCACTGAATATAAAATTAGCGTTGGACCATTCATTTTGATATAAATATACTTTACCAAGCAAAGCTTGTGCAGCACCCTTGTCCACTCTACCCTTAATTCCTGAATGGGACGATTCCGATTTGTAAGAAAGTACTACTATAGCTTCATTTAAATCTTTTTCAATTTGGTCATAAACTTCACTTGCAGGATTTCTTATACTTGATAAAACTTCATCATTGCCAATTCTTTTGTTAATAATTAATGGCATATCACCAAATACTTTAACCAATTCAAAGTAATAAAATGCTCTTAAAAATTTAGCTTCTGCTAGAACGGTTGCTTTTGAAGCAAAATTAATTTCATTTTCTTTAGGTTCCAAAATAAAGTTACATCTAGAAATACCACAATAATTCCATCGCATTAAATTTCTTAACTCGTTGTTAACAGCCCCGTGAGTCATATTGTCAATTTGATGAAGCCCTTCAGTATCTGTAACACTTTCTCCACCAGCAATAGTATTATCTGAAGCTATATCTCCAATCCAGTAAGAAACAAACATTCCTTGCAAAAGATCATAAGCTCCAGTTAGAGCTCTGAAATATTCTTGTTCGTTTTGAAAATAATTTTCAGCATCTTGTGTGTATGGAGGATCCAATTCTAAAAACTTTTTACAGCTAGTAATTATTACCAACGAAAAAGTGAACGCTATAAAAACAAAAAATATTTTTTTCATTGTATTAAAATTTAATATTGACTCCCCCCATTATAGTTCTTGCTTGTGGGTAAAACCCATTATCTACACCTCCACTTAAGGCGCCACCTCCAATATCAGGATCATAACCCATATATTTTGTAAAAGTAAATAAATTGTTTGCAGCTATATAAAATCGCACATAGTTAGTTTTAAACTTCTTGGAAAAATCCTTAGGTAAAATATAGCCTATTTGTATATTTCTAACTCTTAAAAAAGAACCATTTTCAACAAAAAAATCTGAAAAAACACCATTTCTGTTTGAAGCTGTTGTGTAAACAGGAACTTCGTTAGACGGATTGTCCACTGTCCATCTATCTAAGACATAGTTTAGTTGGTTAGCATAAGGCTGTTGTCTTTCATAATTTCTAATGATTTTTTGTCCAACTGCAGCATATAAATTAGCTGAAATATCAAAACCATATAAATTAAATCCTAAAACAGTACCAAACATAAATTTAGGTAGTGGAGAGCCGAGGTTAGTTTTATCACTATTGTCATTAAAGTTAATTTTCCCATCTCCATCTTGATCGACAAATATTAAATCGCCTACTTGTGCGCCATCTTGATTGATATTTGAATTATCAATTTGAGATTGGTTTTGGTAAATTCCATTAGTTTGATAACCAAAGAAATAACCAATTGGAAATCCAACTTCAAACCTTGTAGCAGTATTTCCTCCAACACCAAAACTAGCTCCAGGTATAAAATCAATACCATCGGGAACAGATGTTACTTCATTCTTAAGATAAGTGAAATTTAAATTTATGTTTACTCCAATAGGATTATTTGGATTCGTTGCATAACCAAACTCAAACTCAAAGCCTTTATTAGAAACATTTCCAGCATTGACGATAGGTGGATAACCACCAGGTCCATATGAGCCTATTAAAGCGGATACATTGGGACTAAAAAGTAAATCATTAGTATTCTTTATAAAATAATTAGCAACTATATCAAAAGAATTAAATAATTGTAAATCAACTCCAATATTTAATTGTTTGGTAGTTTCCCATTTCAAGTCTGGATTAGCGGCAGTTCCAATAGCTACACCAGCAGTAATTATATCATCAAATACATAAACTCCTTCACCATTTAAGAGTGCTCTGTAAGCAAAATTAGCAATTTGATCATTTCCAGAAATACCATAACTGGTTCTTAACTTTAAAAAAGTAATTGGCTTATAATTTAAAAAACTTTCTTCAGAAACTATCCAGGCTCCAGAAAAAGAAGGGAAATATCCATAACGACTGTTAGGCCCAAATTTACTTGAGCCATCTCTTCTAATAACCCCAGAAAAAATATATTTAAACTTGTAGCTATATTCTCCTCTTAAAAAAGCAGATAGAAGTCTCTCTTCAAACTCAT